>Ga0272441_10003403_pt1 | contig 30266 bp, 21 predicted proteins | sample SSMProp6N_FD_193582 | JGI IMG/M metagenome (GOLD analysis project Ga0272441, IMG submission 193582) | Marine sediment archaeal communities from Little Sippewissett salt marsh, Falmouth, MA, United States - SSM-Prop-6N | ecosystem: Environmental > Aquatic > Marine > Wetlands > Sediment ... | reverse complement strand
GCATCCGCGCGCACGATTCGCCTCGCGGCGGGCCGCGGCGGCGCCCGCAATCTCGACGCCGTGAGCGTCGATTTTATCACCCACTGGGAGGCCGAGAGCTACCGCGCGGGCCTGCTCGGCGCGCCCGGGGCTCCGCTCGTGGGCAGGGTCGCGCTCGTGACGGGTGCGGCGTCTGGGCTGGGCCTCGGCATCGCGCGCGGGCTCGTCGGGGCTGGCGCCACGGTCGCATTCGGCGACATCGACGAGGCCAGTCTGAAGAAGGCCGTGGACGAGACCGGCGATGCGAAACGCACCCTCGCCGTGGCCATGGACGTGACGGACGAGGCCTCGGTCGCGCGCGCCTTCGACCGCACGATCCGGAATTGGGGCGGCGTAGACGTCCTCGTGTGCGCCGCGGGCATCGCCCCGCCGCACGAACTCGTGAACATGCCCGCGGACGAGTGGCGACGCGCGCTCGAGGTCAACCTCACCGGCTACTTCCTCGCCGGGCGAGAGGCCGCGCGCGTCATGAAGGCGCAAGGCGGCGGCGGGTCCATCGTGCTGCTCTCGTCGAAGACCGGTCTCGAGGCCTCGAAGGCGAACAGCGCCTACAACGCGACCAAGGCGGGGGAGCTCCACCTCGCGCGCGGGTGGGCACTCGAGCTGGGGCCTGACGGCATCCGCGTCAACGCGGTCGCACCGGGCAACGTTTTCGAGGGCTCGAAGATCTGGAACCCGGAGTACATCCGGGTCTGCGCCGAGAAGAGGGGGATCAGGCCCGAGGAAGTGATCCCCCACTACGTCTCGCTCACCGCCCTCGGCCGCGAGATCAAGCGCAGGGACGTGGCCGCGGCCGTGGTCTTCCTCTCCTCGGACGCGGCGCGCTGCATCACCGGCCAGACGCTCGTCGTCGACGGCGGGCAGGTGATGGTGCGGTGAGCGCCGACGCGCTCTGGGGCGGCTCGATCGAGAGCCGGCTCGCCGCGCTCGGCGAGCTCTGCGCGCGGGAGGGTCGCCGCCCCCGCCGCGGCGTGAACCTTCACATCCACACGAACGAGTCGTTCAGCGTCTTCCGCTCGCCGACCGAGGCGGTCGCGCAGGCCGCGGGCGAGGGCGTCGTCGCGTTCGGCATCAACGACCACTACACGGTCGCGGGGCACGAGGAGTTTCGCCGCGCGTGCGAGGTCGCGCGCCTACCCGCGACGTTCTCGCTCGAAGCGGTCGCCATGGACCGCGAGGCCGAGCGCTCGGGCGCACGCCTTAATGACCCTTCGAATCCCGGCCGCGTCTACCTTTGCGGAAAGGGCGTCACGAACTACCCGTCCGAGGACTCCGATGCGGCGCGCTCGCTCGCGCGGATGCGCGGGGCGGTCGCCGCCCGCAGTCGCGCGATGAACGAAAAGATGCGCGCGCTCTTCCGCAAACGCGTCGGCGCCGAGGGTCCGTCCTGGGAAGACGTCCTCGCGCTCACACCGCGTGGCAACGCCACCGAGCGGCACGTGGCCAGGGCCGCCTTCGGCCGTGCGCGCCAGGTCGGGCCCGACGCGGTCGCGACGCTCTGTGGCGCAGCGGCGCCCGCGGGCGACAACGCGGTGGCGCAGAACTTCATCCGCGCGAAGCTCCTCAAGGCGGGGACGCCCTGCTTCGTGGCGGAGGATGCCGACGCCTTCCTCCCGACCGAGGCGATGCGCGACCTCTTCCTCGCCTTCGGCGCGATTCCAACGTACCCTGTCCTCGCCGATCCCGTCACCGAGGGTGAGCGCGACCTTGAGGCGCTTGTCGGCCGGCTTGCGTCGATACGCATCCACGCGCTCGAGGTCATCCCCGGCCGAAACACGCGCGAGCGCCTCGCGGCGGTTGTGAGCGCCGCGCGCGCGCGGCACATTCCCCTCTTCAGCGGCACCGAGCACAACACACCCGAGGCGAAGCCGCTCCTGGACGCGTTCATGCTCGATCCGGAGTTCGAGTCGTGGTTCGAGCGGAGCGCCTGCGTGCTCCTCGGCCACCAAGCCGAGGCCGGCGCGGGCCAACCCGGGTTCGTGAACGCGCGGGGAACCCCGACAATGCACGACGCGCGCGCGCGCTTCAAGCACTTTGAGCGCGCGGGGCGGGAGGCGCGGGAGAGAATCGAGAGCGTCGCCGACTAACGCCGCCGCGGCGGGACCGAATGCACGGGCTGTCCCGCGAGGACGTGCGCGCACTCCATCCATATCTCCGAGAGCGTCGGGTGCGCGTGCATCGTGCGCGCTAGTTCCTCGGCCGTGAGCTCGGCGTGGATCGCGAGCGCGGCCTCGGCGATGAGCTCGGTCGCATGCGGCCCCACGGCCTGCGCGCCGAGGATCTGCCCGGTTTTCGCGCAGGCGAGGAGTTTCACGAACCCGGCGGCCTCGTTCGAAGCGAGCGCGCGGCCCACGGCCGCGAAGTTGAACTTCGCGCGCTTGACCTCGACCCCGCGTTCCTTGGCCTCGGTCTCGGTGAGACCGGCGGCACCGACCTCGGGCATCGTGAAGATGCACGAGGGGACCACCGTCTCGTTCTCGCGCAGCCGCTTGCCGAGCGCGTTTTCCGCCGCGACGAGTCCCTGGCTCGTGGCCGCGTGCGCGAGCTGCGCGCCGCCGGTGACGTCGCCCACGGCAAAGACGTTCGCCGCTTTCGTGCGGCCGTTTGCATCGACGGGAATCGCGCCGCGCTCGTCCGGCTCGATACCCGCCCTCTCGAGCGCGAGGCCATCGGGGACGGGCCTGCGGCCGCAGGCCACGAGGAGGATCGCAGCCTCGACCGCCTCGTCCCCGGCGCGTCCGCGCACGCCCTTTCCGTCTGCTTTGATGTCCTCGAGCGCCGCGCCCGTAAGGACGCGGACCCCGAGCACTTTCTCCATGTGTCGCCGAACCTCGCGCCGCACATCGCGGTCGAGCGCGAGCAGAATGTCTTCAAGGAGTTCAACCACCGTGACTTTCACCCCAAGGCTCGCGAGCAGGCACGCGAACTCGCACCCGATCACCCCGCCGCCGAGCACGATCACGCTCTCGGGGAGCTTCGTCAAATTGAGAAACGACCGGCTCGTGTGGACGCGCAGGTGATCGGGCACGCCGTGCGGCACGATCGGCGCCGAGCCGGTTGCGACGATGAACTTGTCCGCGCCGAACTTGACCGCGCCGTTCGCGATCTCGACCGAAAGGAGCGTGCGGCTCTCGAAGGATGCCGTCCCCTTCACGATCTCGACCCCATTTGCCTTAAGCAGGCTCGCCACGCCGCCGCGAAGCTTCTCGACCACCGCGCCCTTGCGCGCGGCCATGCGGCCGTAATCTGCCGAGACATCGCTGACTGCGAGGCCCATCTCCTCCGCCGTCCGAATGCGGCGGTAGAGATCGGCCGAGGCGATGAGCGTCTTCGTGGGGATGCAACCCCAGTTGAGGCAGGTGCCGCCGAGCTCCTCGCGCTCGACGAGGGCGACGCGCGCGCCGAGCTGCGCGGCGCGGATCGCGGCGGGGTACCCGCCGGGCCCCGCGCCGATCACGACGAGGTCATATTTCTCCATCGGGGAACGTCCTCCAGTCTGGCGCGGACGGCGTTGACGAATCGCGCGCCCTCGGCGCCGTCGATGATGCGGTGGTCGGCCGAGAGCGTCATCTTCATGAGCGTGCGGACCGCGACGCGGCCGTCCACGGCGACGGGCGTCTCGCGCGCGCTCGCCACGGCGAGGATCGCGCTCTCGCCCGGGTTGATTATAGCGGCGAAGTTCTCGACGTCCAGCATGCCCATGTTCGAGACCGTGAACGTGCCGCCCTGCATCTCGTCGGGCGTCAGCTTGCCGGCGCGAGCCTTCGCAGCAAGCGCGGCGGCCGCGTCGTGGAGCCCTTCGAGCGTCAGCCGGTGCGCGTCGCGCACGACCGGCACGACGAGGCCGGTCTCGAGCGAGACCGCGACCCCAAGGTGCACGCGCGTACGCCGGCTCGCGCACACCCCGTCGGTCACGCCGTTGACGAGCGGGAACTCGGCGAGCGAATCGGCCACGGCCTTGAGGACGAAGCTCGTCACCGTGAGCGCCGAGTCGGCTGCCTTGAACTCCGCGCGCAGGGCGAGGAGATCGGTCACGTCGGCCGAGACCGTCACGTAGAAGTGCGGCGTCGAGGCAAAACTCTGCGCCAAGCGTTCGGCGATGACACGCCGCATGCGGCTCATCTCGCGCGGCCGTTCGGCGATCGCCTCCTCCACGTCCCGTCGCGTGATGCGTGCGTCCCCGCCGGAGGGCGCGAGCGTGAGGACGTCAACCCCCTCCTCGGCCGCGAACGCGCGCGCCGCGGGTGTAAGTCGCAGGCAGTCGTAGCCACGCTCTTCGAGGTAGGCGTGCACGTCCCTTTCGACCACGCGGCCGCCGGGCCCGGATCCGTGGATCGTCGTCGCGTCGATCGCCTTCTCGCGGGCGAGCCGCCGCGCGCGCGGGCTGATCCGGAGGCGCGAACGCACGGGCGCGCTCCCAGCCGCGGATACGGGAACCGTGGCCGTAGCGGCGGCGAGCGCAGGCCCCGGCACCGGAGCATCCGTCGGCCTCGGAGCACTTGGCGCCGCCGCGGCGGCCGTCTTCGGCGCGGGCGCCGGCGGCGTCACCTCGGGGACGGGCTCGCCCGGCTCGCCCACGAACGCGACCACCGAGCGGACCGGCACGGTCCCGCCCTCGGGGACGACGATCTTCAGGAGCGTCCCCTCGTGGAAGCTCTCGGCTTCGAGCACGGCCTTGTCCGTCTCGATCTCGAAGAGCACCTCGCCCCTGGCGACGGCGTCGCCCTCCTCCTTGAGCCAGCGGACGAGCGTGCACTCCTCGACCGTCTGGCCGAACTTGGGCATGAGAATGGGCTGCGCCATCGCCGGTTTCCCTAGAGGATCGACCTCGCCGCGGCGAGGATGTCGTCCGCGTCGGGCAGGAACGCGGCCTCGAGCACGTGCGACTGCGGCGCGATGCCGTTGGCCGCGCCCACGCGCACCACGGGTGCGTCGAGATCGTCGAAGGCCTCGTGCTGCACCGTCGAGGCGACCTCGCCGGTGAAGCTGCCGATGTGAACGGCCTGCGAGGCCACCACGCAGCGGCCCGTCCGCCGCACCGAGGCGAGCACCGTCTCGATGTCGAGCGGCACGAGGCTGCGCAGATCGATGACCTCGGCGCTCGTGCCCTCGGCCGCGAGGGCTTCGGCGGCCTTGAGGCAGTCGTGGACGGCCGGGCCCCAGGCGACGAGCGTGAGGTCGTCCCCGGCGCGCTTCACGTCCGCGACGCCGAGCGGGACAAGGTGCTCTCCCTCCGGCACCGACCCCTTGAGGCCGTAGAGAAGCTGCGACTCGACGAACAGGACCGGATTGTTGTCACGGATAGCGGATTTGAGCATGCCCTTGGCGTCGCAGGGCGTCGCCGGGTAGACGACGTAGAGCCCCGGGATGTGCGCGAAGACGGACTCGAGCGTCTGCGAGTGCTGGCCGCCGTAGCCCTTCCCGCCGCCGACCGAGACGCGGTAGACGAGGGGGACCTCGACCTGCGCGCCGGACATGTAGTGCCACTTGGCGGCTTGGTTCGAGATCTGGTCGCTCGCCATGAGCGTGAAGTCCATGTACATGAGTTCCGCAACCGGGCGCAGGCCGACCATGGCCGCGCCCACGGCCGTCCCGCAGATCGCCGCCTCCGAAATCGGTGTGTTGAAAACGCGCCGTCGGCCGAAGGCCTCGAGGAGCCCCTTCGTGGTCTTGAATGCGCCGCCGTAGTCGGCCACGTCCTCGCCGTAGAGGATGACGCGCGCGTCGCGCCGCATCTCCTCGACGAGCGCCTCCTTGATCGCATCGCGATAGGTCAGCTCGCCGCCCACGCGCTTGATCTGGGGCAGCTCGCGGACGATCTCGACGCGCGCGAATTCGGGCGGCACCTCCGTCTCGACCGAATCGGTGTACATGTACTTCACCACGTCCTCGGGCCGCGGGTCGGGGGAGGCTGCGGCGCGCACCGCCGCGCGCGCGTTGCGCTCGCGCACGCGCTCCTCGATCTCGCGCTCGCTTGCCTCATTGAGGATGCCCGCCTCCAGGAGTCCGCGCTTCAGCGATTCCACCGGATCGACGGCCTTCCAGGCCTCTTCCTCATCGCGCGTGCGGTACTCGTTGCGCGGGTCGCTCAGGGAGTGGCCGTAGAAGCGGTAGGTGTCGGCCTCGACGAGGCACGGGCCCTTTCCCTCGCGGCAGAGCACGGCGGCGCGGCGGACCACGGCGCGCACGGCGAGAACGTCCATGCCGTTGACGACCTCGGCGTGCATGTTGTTCTCGGCGAAGCCGGCCGCGCGGCGGGCGAGGCGCACCACGCCCGAGACCTCGGTCTCCGCGCGTCCGGTCATGCCGAAGTGGTTGTTCACAACCAGGAACACGATCGGCGGGCCGAAGGGTTTCTCCTTCGCCAGCTCGTTCGTGAACTGCGCCTGTGCCGCGAAGTTGAGCGACTCGAGCACGACGCCGTTGGCGTACGCGCCGTCGCCCGCGAAGCAGCAGACGACCTTCCCGCTCTCGAGGTACCGGCTCCCGAGCGCCGCGCCCGTCGCGATGGGAACGCCGCCGCCTACAATCGCATTCGCGCCCAGATGCCCCACGGAAAAGTCGGCGATGTGCATGCCGCCGCCGCGGCCACGGCAGTAGCCGTCCTCCTTGCCGAAGAGCTCCGCGATGGCGCGCCAGAGGTGATCCTCGAGCGCGTCCTCGAGGAGTCCCGCGCGATTCCTCGCCGTCGAGCCGGGCACGCGGCCGCGCAACTCATCGTCCATCATGCCGCGGAGTACCACGCAGCCGCGCGCCACGCTGTCGCCGTGGCCGCGGTGCGTGCTCGTGATGTAGTCGCCGGCCGCGAGACCGGCGCAAGCGCCGACGGCCGTCCCCTCCTGCCCCACCGAGACGTGCGTCGGCCCGCGGTAGTTGAAATCCGGCAGCGGCTCGTACGCGCCCGACCGGAGGCGCACGATCATCTCCTCGAGCTCCCGCACGATGAGCATGTCCTCAAGGAGCGCGATCGCCGCATCCGCGTCGAGCGTCGAGCCCGCGAGCTCCGAGCGCACGTCCCCATCGTAGCGGTACCCGGGGATACACGCGATGTCGATCTCACACGCCTCGAAGCCCGGCCGCAGGTCGCTGAAGTAATTCGGCATGAGGTGAGTCCCCCTCCCCCCGCGCTGCCCGCGGGCGTCAGGCCGCGATGACCCGTACGCCCCGCTTCCTGATTTCCCTCACGAACGCCGCCTCCGCGCCGCGGTCCGTGACGAGCACGTGAATGTCCTCGATTCGGCCCGCACTCGCGAACAGAACCTTTCCTACCTTGCCGCCGTCCGCGAGCAGGACGACCTCGCGGCTGCGGCCCATGACAAGCCTCTTGGTGTGCGCCTCGGCCGGGTCGGTCGTCGTGAGGCCCTCCGCGAGCGTGAGCCCCATGGTTCCCATGAAAGCTCGGTCGATGTGAAGACTCTCAAGGAGCGCGCCCGTGAGCGGGCCGACCGCGGTCTGGCTCAGGCGCCGCAACTCGCCGCCGGCCAGGATGACGCGCGGTCCGCTCGCCGCAAGCTCAATCACCGCCCGCAGCGAATTGGTCACGACCGTGACGTCTCCGCGCTCGCGCAGAAGCCGGGCGAACTCCAGCACCGTGCTCCCGCCGTCGAGGAAGACGGTCTCTCCCTGCCCCACAAGCTCCAGCGCCGCGAGCGCGATCCGGTGCTTCTCGCGTGCGGCGATGGATGTCTTGTCGTCGAAGAGCGGCTCCTCAAGCGCGCTCTCGACGCTGACCGCGCCGCCGTGCACCCGCCGGATCTGGCCGAGCTTCTCGAGCGCCTCGAGGTCCCGCCGGATCGTCGCAGGCGAGGCGCGCAGCTTCCGGCAGAGCTCGGCCACGCGCGCGACGCGCCGCGCCCGCACGATCTGGCGGAGCCGGTCCCAGCGCTGTGGTGCGAGTTCCCTGCCTGCGCTGCCAGCCACAATCCGACCCTCCAAATCAACGTGAGCGGTTCTGAGTGATTATAGCAGCATTCTGAGCGTTGTCAATGGAGAATCTTTCTGCAAACCTGCAACTCTATGCGTATGCATAAGATGAAATACTCGCGTCAATATCGCATAATGAGCTTCGAGATCAAATCTGTGAGCCGTGACAGCGGTCCGGGCACCGCGCCAGAGGCCTCCATCTCGGCGAGCCCCTCTGCGAGGAGCCGGAGCCCCGGCTCCATGAACTCCCGGAAGGTTGCCCTCCTCTTCTCGAGCGACAGGAAGGCATACGCGCCGAGGGCCTGCATGTTCCGTTGAAGGCCCGCGGCGAGGAGCCACGCGGCGTGCTGCGCCGCCTCGACCTCCGGCCCGCCCTCCGCCGCGAGTCTGATGCGATGGTGCTCGGTGAGCCGATTGCGCATTGCGTGCGGAAGCTCGACGTATGGGTCCTTGAGGAGAGATACGAGGTCGTAGGCAAGCGGCCCGCGGCGCGCGCCCTGAAAGTCCAGTAGGCGTACGCGGCCGTCCTTGATGAGAATGTTCTGCGACTGGAAGTCGCGGTGGATCAGAACCTGCGGCTGCGCAGCCACGGCCTCGGTGAGGCGGGCGAACTCCCGCTCGAGCTCGGCCGTCTCGCGCGCATCTATGCCCGCGTAGCGTTCGAGGAACTGCGTCCGGAAGTACTCCGTCTCCCAGCGCAAGCCCTTCGCGTCGAGCGCCCGCGTGGCCGCGGCCGGGCACGCGTCGAGATCGCGCGTACCGCGAACCTGGAACGCGACGAGGAGGTCGAGCACCTTACGGTAGACCGCCTCGATCTTCGATGCGTCCCTCTCCTCGCGCGCGAACGCGTAAAGGCTACGGCCGCCGAGATCCTCCAGGATCACGGCCCGGTCCGCCCGATCCGCGGCGAGGATCTCCGGCGTGCCGAGATCGCGCGCGCTCAGGAACGCGCCGATATCGAGGTAGCGGTCAAGGTCCGCGTCTCCCGGCGGGGAGAGCATGAGCACCGCGCTCTCCTCACCCGCGCGCAGCCGGAGGAAGACGCGGTCCGAGCCCTGCTCGGCCAGCGGCTCGGCCGAGAGTCCCTTCCCGAGGCCGCGCTCGCGCACGACCGGCAGCGCGGCCGCGTACTCGGCGAGCGTCCCCAGGTCGCTCCACTCGAGCGCCTCGGGCGCGAGCGCGCGCACCGAGCCGGGCCGCGCCGAGACCGCCGCGAGGAGCGCGTCTACGAGCGACGAGCAGCCCTCCGTCGGCAGGAACTCGAAGAAAACCGGCGAGAAGGCCGCGAGACCCGTATAGGTGAGAAGCCGCCCCCCGGCCGGCGCGTCCGCGTCGAGCCGCCCGAGGATGTCGAGCACCGTTCCATCCGGCGCGACGAGGACCTTGTTCTCCGGCGCGTGTTCGGTCACGAGAAGTGTGGCAAGCGCGCCCGCGTCGCGGTGCGCATCAAGGAGCGCGCCGGGGTCCGCATCGGTCACCACATCGCTGTTATGAAGGAGAAAGCTCTCCGACGCAGCGAGAAATGTGCGCGCGTTCGCGAGCGCGCCGCCCGTGCCGAGGATCTCCGGCTCATGGAAGACGCGGAGCCCCTCCGCATCCGGGAGCGAGCGCACGAAGGCCTCGACCTCGCCGGCGAGGTGGTGCGTGTTGACTGCGATCTCCTCCACGCCCGCCGCGCGCAGGCGCTCGATGACCCGCCCGAGAAGCGGCCGGCCGGCGACCGGAAGGAGCGGCTTGGGCACGCGCTCGGTCAGCGGCCGCAGCCGTGTGCCGAGCCCTGCGGCGAGCACCATCGCACGCACGGGAACACTAGTCATAGTACAGGAACTCGCGGACCGAGTCGCCGAAGGCGTCGAGATCCGCCTCCCAGCTCGCCGCAACCTCGTCGGGCGGCACGCCCGCGTCGATCATCGTGCGCAGCCGATCCGTGCCAGCGAGCATGTCGATGGGAAGAATCTGAGTCTCGTACTCGTAGGGCGGCGCCCTCCACGCGAACGCGTCCGGCCACAGCTCGCGCACGGCCGCGAGCACGGCGACGCCGGTCCGGACCGGCCGGAAGGCGTCGTGGTCGGTGACGTGTATCTGCGCGCCACCGCAGAGCTCGCCCGCCCACTTCTGGAAGGTAGGCTCGAAGTGGCACGGCCGGAAGGCGATGCCCGGAAGATCATATGCGCCGAGCCTCTCGACGAGCCGCTCCGGCTCGATGAAGGGCGCGCCGAACATCTCAAAGGGGCGCGTCGCGCCGCGGCCCTCGGAGAGGTTCGTCCCCTCGAGCAGGCACATCCCCGGATACACGCGCGCCGTCTCGAGCGTGGGCATGTTCGGCGAGGGAAGGACCCACGGCAGGTCCGTATTCTCGAAAGACATGGAGCGGTCGTAGCCGTCCATCCAGACGACCTCGAGCTGCGCGCCGAGGTCGAGCGTCCCGTTGAAAAGGGCCGCGAGCTCGCCGAGCGTCAGGCTGTGCCGCATGGGAATCGGCGCCATGCCCACGAAGGATCGATACGCCGGTTCGAGCACGAAGCCCTCTCTCTCGGCCGCGCCGATGGGGTTCGGCCGGTCGAGCACGACGACGCGCACGTCGCACTCGGCACAGGCCTCGAGGCACAGGAGCATCGTCCAGGTGAACGTGTAGCAGCGCGCGCCCACGTCCTGCAGGTCCACGACGAGCGCGTCGAGAGAGTCGAGCATCTCCGGCGTGGGCTTGCGCACCTCGCCGTAGAGCGAGCATACGGGCAGGCCTGTGCCGGACTCGGTGAAGCCTCGCCACTCGACCATGTTGTCCTGGGTCTCGCCGCGCAGGCCGTGCTGCGGCCCGAAGAGGCGCGCGAGCCGTACCCCCCCGGCCCGGCGCAGGAGGTCAACCGCGTGCTCGAGCCGCCGGTTCACCGAAGCGGGATGGACGAGGAGGCCCACCGAGGCACCCCGGATCGGGGCGAGACCCGAATCGACCAGCACCTCCAGCCCGGTCCTCATGGCTGCACAAGGTAGGCGCGCCCCGGAGGCGTGTCAAGCGCAGGCCTCCTTGACGGCGGCCCTTCCAGTGGAGAGAATCACTTGAGGAGCGGGGGCTTGGAGGCCGGCGCCTCGGGGAGACAGCCATGAGAGAATCTCGCCGTGATCGAGTCATGCCCGCGGTCGCCCTGGCCGGGATTTTTGCGTTCGTCGGCGCGTTCGAGGCTCCGGCCGGCGAGAAGGGCAGCGGTGACGCCGCCAAGCTCATCAGGCAGCTCGAGAGCCCCAAGGCGCGCACACGCTTTCGGGCCGCGAGGAAACTCGGCGAGATGGGCGAGGCGGCCGGGGACGCAGCCCTCCCGCTCGTGCGAACGGTCTTCAACCGGGACGAGCGGGAAGAGATCCGGGATGCGGCACACGATGCCATCGTGCAGATCGGCGCCCCTCTCGTGCCCGGATTCCTCTCCGCGCTCGAGGAGAAGGATCCGCAGACCCGCATCCACGCGGCCCGCGGCCTGGGCTTCATCGGGTCGCCCGCGAAGGACGCCCTGCCCGCCCTCCGAAAACGCGCGAGACGGCGAGGGATCCCCACCTCCACGCCGCCACGACCTGGGCGATCGGCCTGATTGCGCCTCCGGAGGAAGCCGTGCCCTTTCTCATGGCAGCCCTCAAGCACAAGGGCGACCCAACGCAACGCGCGGCGGCCGCGGCCCTGTGCAAGCTCGGCCCGGCGGCAAGGGAGGCCGCACCCGCGCTCATCGAGACCCTTGCGAAGACGAAAACCTCCGGGCGGTTCTTCATGGCCGATGCCCTGCGCGAAGTTCTCAAGGAAGACCCCGAAGCCGTTCCCTTCCTTCGAAAAGCGCTCAGGCACCCAAACGCACGGGTCGTCGAGGGAGCGGCCAAGGCCCTGAGGCACAGGGGGCCGGAGGCGGCGCCCGCCGTGCCCGAACTCGTGGCGGTTCTCGCGCGGAAGGAGATGGACCCCCGGATCGCCGCGATCCAGGCGCTGGGCGCCATCGGCCCCGAGCCGAAGGAGACCGTGCCCGCGCTCATCAAGGCGCTCTGGGACAACAACACCAACGTTCAGAACGCGGCGGCCGGCGAGATGGGCCGGATGCGACCGATCAAGCCCGAGGTCCTGCCGGCTCTGGCCAAGGCCCTCTCCTCGGGAAGCCGCTACGCGAAGCCGGACTTCGCCAGAGCTCTCGGTGCGCTGGGTCCCGACGGGAAGGACGCCGTCCCGGCGCTCGTCAAGGCGCTCGCGGATAAGAATGGGAACCTGCGGAACACCGCGGCCAAGGCGCTGGGCGAGATCGGGCCGGCCGCCCGGGCCGCCGTGCCCGCGCTCGAGAAGGTGGCCAAGCAGGACGAGGGCTACATCCGCAAGTCCGCGGCCGAAGCGCTGAAGAGGATCAAGGTCCAGACAGACGAGGGCGAGTTCTGAGGCGAGGGCCTTGATGACGTCCGGTGTCGCCTCGCGACGCACGACGGCTCACGTCCGGTGGGATGGGGAAAAGGAGGCGTAGGATGACGCGCAGGATTCTCGCGGCTCTCGCCGGGATTTCGATCGCGCTGGGCACCGCGCGTGCGGCCGACCGGGAGCTCGTCCGGCTCACGATCGAGGAGGAGGCCGGCGCCGCCCGCTCGAACGAGCCGATTACGGTCGGCGTGCCCTTCGTCGAGGGCGTCGTGCCCGACGTGGCGCGCCTCGCGCTCACGGACGAGGCCGGCCGACCCGTCCCCGCGCAGTTCACCGAGGTCTCGAAGTGGCGCACGGACAAGGGCGGCGTGCGCTGGGCGCACCTTGACTTCCTCGCCTCGGTCCCGGCGAAGGGGAAAAAGACGGTCGCCGTCGTGCTCAAGGACGCGCCGCAGCCGGTGGCGGGGAGCGAACCGGGGGCCCAGGGGGTTGGCCTCGCGGTTGACCTCGCGGACAACGTCGCCACGGTCTCGACCGGATATGTCAAGTTTCGCGTGCGCGGGGCCAAGTTCAACGGCTTCGACGGTGCGTGGTTCGATCCGAACGGCCGGCACGGATGCACGGACGCGAACATCGTCGTCCCGCCGGGCGAGGGGGGCGGCAGCCGCGTCGAAGCCGGCGGCAAGGTCTTCCTCTCGCGGAACGACGCCGAGGGCAAGGTCGAGATCGAGTCGCAGGGTCCGATGAAGGTCGTCGTCAAGGCGACGGGCTCGCACGTCGAGGGCGGCGAGAAGCGTTTCGACTACGTCGTGCGCTTCTACGCCTACGCGAACTCGCCGGTCGTGCGCGTGCAGCATACCTTTGTGAACCGTCAGGGATCGAGCCCCGCATCCATGCTCGAGATGGATGCGCTCGAACTCGACGTGCCGACCGCGCTCAAGGGGGCCGGCGTCTCGGTCGGAACGGACGGCAGGCCGTGGAGCGGCGGCGCGGCCCGCGTGCTCCAGCGGTCGAGCGACGAGTTCGCGATCACCTCCGGCGAGACCGAGGCGAAGCGCGGAAAGGGCAAGGGCGTCAAGCCGCTCTCGCTCGGATGGCTGGGCATGGCCTCGGGCGGCAAGGGTCTCGCCTGCGGCCTGCGCTGGTTCTGGCAGATGCACCCGAAGGCGCTCGAGGCGCGCGCGGACGGTGCGCTCGTCGTCGGGATGTACCCCAAGGCCATCGGCAAGGCCTGGGACGTCTACATGGGCCAGTCGCGTACGCACGACCTGACCTTCCTCTTCCACAAGGGATTGAGCGCGGCCGAGCTCAACGCGTTCTACACGGGCACGCAGCGGCCGCTGCGGCCGTGGGCGCCGCCGAAGTACTACTGCCGCGACACCTACTGCCTCGGCTACACGGCCGAGAGCGACCCGGCCGCCTTCGACGCGAAGCGCTGGCCGGCCGTCCAGGAGTTCGACAAGAAGATGGTGCGCGCGCTCGCGATGGTCCGCAAGAAGCTCGACGACCACACCTACGGCAAGAGCACCGACAGCTACGGTTTCTACAACTGGGGCGACACCTTTCACTGGGGCGCGTGGAAGGGCTTCGGAAGCTCCCCCAAGCAGACGCCCGAGTGGATGCTCTCCTGGGCCGGCAACTACTACGACTGGCCGAACCTGTGCCTGATGCAATGCCTGCGCACGGGGAACCGCGACTTCTACTGGCACGCGTTCGAGCCGAACACAATCCACGTGCGCGACGTCTTCACCTGCCAGTACCACCCGAAAAAGGCACTCTGGGGCGCGTGCCGCTACTGCCCGCCGCGCAACCACGTCGCGATGGACAACGGCAAGCCCTACGTCTCGAACGAGTTCAATCACAACAAGTCCCAGTCCGTCTACGCGCACTGGTACCTGACCGGCGACTTCCGCACGCGCGAGGTGCTCGGGCTCATGATGAACAACGGCCTGAACAACCACGCGCCCGACTCGGGTTGGGCGAACCGGGGCCTCGGCGCGCACCTCGCGCTTCTCTGGCACGCGTGGGAGCTCACCGGCGAGGAGCAGTACAGGAAACGCCTCATCGGCATGATGAACCGGGGATGCGCGCAGCTCGAGAAGACGGGCGGCGAGTTCCGCAAGGGCCCGGACCCGGGCATCGGCTACGAGGGCATCGTCTACGCGCACTGGGTCACGGACGACCCGCGCGCGGCGAAGGTCATCAAGATGGTCGCCGAACGCTACGTTCGCAAGGGCCGCACGCGCGTGCAATGCTCGCTCAACCAGGCCTACGGCTGGTATCTCACCGGCGACAAGGCGATCCTCGAGAACGCCTGGGCGAGCGTCGCGAAGGCCATTTCAAAAAACCGGCCCAAGGACATGGCCGAGCAGAACCGGAACGTCCCGTTTGCGCTCTACTTCCTCTCCAAGGCCTGCCCGCCGCGCGCAACGGGCGGCGGGGAGTAGCTCCCGTGCGAAAAGAGCACGGCTGGCGGGCCGGCCTCCTCGCCCTCGTCCTCTGGGCCGGGACCCTCGTCCTCGCACTCGCTCTCCTTTCGCCTCTCCTCACCTCATGGAGGGAGAGAGGGGAAGGAAGAGGGCCGACGTCGGCTCCGAAGCCCGCGCCCGCGATCTACGGCCCTGCGCCGGTCAGGGCCGAGAAGCTCAACCCCGCGCCCGTCCCGGTCGAGTTCCGGCCGCTCCCCGGGCGCGCTCACGCCGTCTACGCGGGCGCGCTCCTCGCGCGCGATGGTCGGGTCTACACGGCCGCGTGCCGCGGCAAGCGTCCGGGGCGGCTCTACGTCTACGACCCGAAGACCGACGAGATCGAGATCTGCGCGACCTTCACGAGCGGGGCCAGGCGCGGCGGCGAGGACGGCGAGCCCCTCCCGCCCGATGTCGCGCCCACGCTCGACGACGGGCCGGGCGCGTGGCTCCACGGGCACGACAAGATCCACGCGCGGCTCTACGAGGGGCCGGAGGGCCGCATCTACGGCGCCACCGACTCGGCGGTGGCCAACGAGAGGCCGAACAACACGCGCGTCTACGCCGGCGGGCACTTCTTTGCCTACGACCCGAAGACCGAGAAGGTCATCGACCTCGGCTGGGCGCGCCGGCACGAGGGCATCATCGCGATGTCCATGGACCCGGAGCGCATGATTCTCTACGGCCTGACCTGGCCGAGCGGCCTGCTCGTCGGGCGCCGCGTCAAATGGGAGGAGGACGGCCAACTCTTCAAAAAGCTGCGGCCGCGGATCCTCGGCCTCGCAACGAGCGGGCTCCAGGGCGTGCCGCGCTACTTCGACGTGCTCGCCGACGGCCGCGTCTTCACCTGCGACGGGCACACGGGCGACATCCTCGTCTACGTCCCCTGGGACTACAAGGGGCCGCTCGACCCGCCGGGCGCGGTGAAGACGGGCCGGCTCATGCGGCCGACCGGGCTCGTCACGCCCTTCCGGCCGGACCCCTCGCCGCCGCCGGTCCTGCGCTACTCGAACCGGTACCGCAACTGGTGGCGCACGGGCGTGCTCTCGCCCGACGGGAAGCGCATCTGGACGAGCGGGCAGCGCGGAGGCCAGCTCGTCGAGATCGACGGCACGGCCGGCACGCTCGGCCGCGTCCGCTTCCACCCGCACGCCAAGCCCTGGGCGGGCGAGAAAAAAGACAGCTGGGGCGGCGAGACGGTGAGCCTCCTCGGTTTCGACCCGAAGGAGAAGCTCTTCTACCGCGCCGAGGGGCACCTGTTGAGCTATGCGCCGGCAAAGGGCGAGGTCCGCGACTGGGGTGTCTTCACGCTCGCGGGCGAGAGCGACATGAAGGTGGGCATCGGCATCGGCCCGGCCGCATTTGACAAAAACGGCCGCATGTACTTCGGCGCCTCGAGGCGCGACCCCGAACCTCCGGAGGGGGAGAAGGAAGAGGTTCCCGCCGGAGACGCTGAAAAAAATCCCGAGGAGACTCCGGAGGCGAAACCCGCAGAGACGCCCGAGGGCAAGCCCGAGGCGCCCCCTCCCGCCGCGGAGGCGAAGACCGCCGAGTCTCCCGGGAAACCCTCCGAGGAGAAGCCCGCTCTAAAGGCCGACGAGAAGCCCGAGGCAGAGGCCGAGAAGAAGAAACGGCGAAGGTGGCAGTCCGGCCTGGGCTGGATCGACCTCTCCAAGCTCGGCGAGGGCAAGCTGCTCTACACCGAGCCGCGGGAAGAATAATCGCGCATGGCCGGGGCCAACTCCGAAAAGCCAAGCGGTCTCTCCACGCGTGGGGCGGTGCTCGCGGGCGTGGGGATCGTCATCACCATGGGTCTGGCGATCTTCTACGTGGCCGCGGGCGTGCCTTTCCTGAAAATGCGCAAGATAGTACACGAGAATCCCGGCCCCGGGTTCGCGCACCTCGAACCCGAAGAAGAGCGGGAGATCATCGACCGTCTCGGAGGGGAGGAAGAGGCCCTACGGAGGCTTGCACTCTACCTCCGGTTGCCGGACTGGATCGCTGGCAAAAAAGAAAACGTGCCTTGGCTTGTCGCGCGGTGCGGGCAGAGCGCCGAGACCGTCTTCGTCGAACAGATCGGGAGGCAGCAAAACTGGGAACGCATAGGGCCAACTCCCTTCGTGCAGAAGGCTGCGGCCGTGCTCGTGAGGACGCTCGACCACCGGAATGCAGCGGTTCGCAAGGAAGCGGCCGAGGGCCTGGCCTGGATCGGCCCGCCGGCGAGGACGGCCGTTCCTGCGCTCGTGAAGGCACTCAAGGACACGAACGCTGGGATGCGCAAGTCTGCCTTGGGCGCGTTGGCTTGCATCGGCCCTGCGGCGAGTGCGGCCGTTCCCGCGCTTGTCGAGGCGCTTCGCGATGCGTACCCAGACGTGCGCGAAGCTGCTGTCGATGCGTTAGGCCGTATCGGCCCAGCGGCGAAGGAAACCCTTCCTCTGCTCATCCAGATGCTGGATGACCCGGATGCAGAAATACGTTGGGTGGTCACCTACACGTTACCCGAGATCGCCCCAGAGGCGGAGGAGACCGTTCCCGCTCTCGTCAAGGCCCTTGGGGACGCGGATGCGACCGTTCGCGGCGGCGCGGCCATCGCGCTTGGCGAGGTTGGGGCGAGCGCCAAGGAGACCGTTCCCGCCCTCATCAAGATGCTCGGCGATGAGGACCCAGAGATACGCCGATGCGCGGCCTACGGGCTCGGGGGCATCGGCCCGGCGACAGTGGAAGTCATGCCCGCACTCATTCGGGCGCTCGGCGACACGGACTTCTCCGTGCGTAGCTGCACTGCACTCAGGCTGGGCGAGATCGGTCCGGAGGCGAAGGAAGCCGTGCCCGCGCTCGAGGCGCTTCTAGAGGACTCCTATGACTTCGTACGCGCGGACGCGGCTTGGGCACTCCGCCAGATCGATCCGAACAACCCACGAATCCGCCCGCGTAGACGACCGCGTTCCAGGAAACCCACGCGCCGGCGCGCTCCCTAGCCGCCGCCCCTCACCGCCCGTAGGGCGTCTCGCCCTCGCTCCAGAAGACCTCCTCAAAGGACGGAAACTCGCCGGCCTCGAGCCGCGCGGCGCGGGCGCGGAGGTCCTCCCGCTCGGCGCGCGCCTTTTCGAACTGCTCCTCGGCCACGCCCTGCGCGTCCGCGAGCCGCCGCATGCACGGCTCGAGCTCTTCGAGCGCGTCCGCGTGCTCCCGGAGGAGCCTCGCCGCCCGGCGCGCGAGGTCGCCTCTCCGCGCGTCGCCTTCGGGTAGCGCGAGCGCGCGCGCGTAGAGCCGCGCCGCGCGTCCGACCCGCGCGACCTCGTCCAGTGCAAGCCGCCGAAGAAGGATCGGATAGTCCATGAGCGCGAGGAACTCGCGCCCGCGCTTGGCCTCGCCGCGCAGCGCCTCGAGCCTGCGCGCGAGGTCGTCCGTGTACGCGCGCTCGTGCGTGAGGAGGCGCGGCCCGACCGCGCGCCACCAGCTTCGCGCGTGGCGCAAGCTCGGAAACTTCGGCCCCGTCTCCTCGACCGTGATCGAGCGCTTCCCCGTGCCGCCGAAGAGGCCGACCGAGAGCCGCGCGACGAGGTCCTCGTACGCGAGCCCGTCCGCGCCCATCTCGACGCGCGCCCAGGCCTCGGCCATGCGCCGCAGGCGCACGCGCTGCGCCGGCTGCCACCCGGTCGAGGCCGCGTGCGCGTAGAAGACCCACCGGTTCTCGAAGGCGCTCCTACCGGCATCGCCCCAGGTCGTCTGGAGCGCGCCCGCGGCGCCCGAGCGGCGCGCCTGCGCGTAGAAGCGCGAGGTGTGCCAGGCCGCGGCGAAGTCAAACGGGAAGACCCCGCCGCGCACCGGCCCCCAGATCGAGTCGCACGCGAGCGCGTCGAAGCCCTTCTTCGTAAAGTGGAGCGTGGTGTCGTTCGTACTCGTATACTGCCAGTCACAGATGACAATGTCGCGCGGGAGCGCCTCAAGGACGCGCTCGGCCCACTCGGCCGGACCGTTCGCGACGCTGCCGGCGAACTCCATGCGGTCGAGGAGCATGTCGTGCCACACGAGCATGCGCCGCCCGCGCGCCGTGACAACCCCGTGCAGAAATCGGATGTGGTCCAAGAAAAGGTCGCCCGGGTCCTTCCCCCGGCAGCGCTCGCACTGCGAAAAGTGCCAGACCTCGTCGAGCCCCACCGGCACGAGCGACGTCTCGAACGCGTCCATCACATCGTCAAGCAGGTCCTTCAGGAGCGGACGCGTCTGGGGGTGCAGCGGGCAGATGACGTGCGGGTCGTCCGGCTTCTCGCGCAGGTGCGCGTAGGCGTCCTTCGAGAGCAGAAGTTCCAGGTGCGAGAGCGTGTTGACCTGCGGCAGCAGCGTCACGCCGAAGCGCGCCGCGTAGGCTTCGAGCTCGCGCGCATCCTCGGGCGTCATGGAGCCGGGCAGGCTCGCGTCCGGCCGACGCGGGAAGGCGAAGCGCGTCTCGAGGTAAAGCTGGTAGAGGTTCCCCTTGAGTTCGGCCCAGTGTCGGATCTGGCGCTTGGCGTGGGCCATGTTGTAGACGCGCCCGCGCGCGAGGTCGTCTTGGAGCCCCCGCCACCGGAGCGCGGGCCAGTCCTCGACGACGCCCGCGGGCACCTCCACGCCCTCGGCCTGAGTCGCGAGGATCTGTCTCAAGGTGACCGCGCCGTAGAAGGCGCCGGCCGCGCCCTCGGCCTCGATGCGGACCTCCCGGTCCGGGCGCCAGACGAGCCGGTACGCCTGCCCTCGAATCTCGCGCGACTTGGGGAGGCCGTCCACGTCCTTGAGAAGCCCGCGCCGCGTCTCGACCGTGAGGTCCGGCGCCTTCCCCCGCGCGCGCTTCGCGCTCGCGCCGAACTCGCGGCCCATCTCGCTCGCGAGGTACTCGGCCGCGGGGCGCGCGTGCTTTCCCTTCGCCTTGAACGAGAACTTGAGCGGAAAGCGCGCGGCGGGCGCACCGTCCGGGCGGAAGCGTTTCGCCGGGGGGACGAGGAAATCTATGACCTGCTCCCTTCACCGCCCCAGCGGGCAGAAGCGCGGGAGATTCAGGAGCACCGCGGCCGCGGCGCAGGTGACGCCGTAGAAGGCAAGGGGCTTGCCCGATTCGGCGGGCGCGTCCACGGTGCCGTTCGCCAGGATTGAGCCGGTTGCAAAGATGAGGTCGCACCACGCGATGCACGCGTTCGCCGCCTCGGCCGGCTCGACCGTCACGCCGGCCTTCTTCTTGCCCACGTTCCCGGCGTCGAGGTCCGTGACGCGAACCTCGAACTCGCTGGCGAGCGCCTCGAGGAGGCGCGGCTGAAGGCCGACGAGGAAGATCCGCCGGGCCGACGGGAAGCGCTCCCGGACGAAGCCGACCGCGCTCCGCGCGCACTCGACCGGGTCCCCGTCCCTACAATGGATCGTCCTCTCGGCGAGGCCGAGGTGCCGGGCCACGGCGTTCGCGACCGCGACCAGGACCGCGCGGCGGTAGTTGTTCGCGAGCGGCATCCCCAGGACGTCCGAGAGCCTCCCCGAGAAGCTCCCGGGCCGGTCGGTGAAGGCGTGGCCACAGGCGCCCCGAAGCTCGGCTTGGATCATCCGCTCGCGGCCGATGATGATCGGGTAGTCGTCGTGATCGGGGTTCCCGATGGCCTCCTCGGGCGTCAGTTCCCGCGCCGTGACGCTTACCGGCTCGTCAAGGAGGCCCCGCTCCTGACATATCTCCCCCAGTCGCGTGCGGAACCGCTCAAGGGCCCCGCTCACGGCTTCTTCCTCCCCTCGCCCGCCGCGACCGCGTCGAGGATCGCGCGCACCTCGGCACGCTGTACGTCCGACCCCGTCCATGGCGAGCGGCCTTCGAGGTCCGCACGCGCGATCGCCGGGTCGAGCGAGAGCGTACCCAGAAGGTCCATCCCCTCGAGCCCCGCCCTCAGCGGCGCGAGGTCCATGCCCGGCGGCACCTTGTTCACGACCGCGCCCACGCGCAGGATGCGGATCTCCGAGGCGAGGCGCCGGACCGACTGCGCGGTCTGGAGGCTGCGCTGGCCCGGCTCGGCCACGACGATCATGGTATCCACCGCCTCGGCCGTGCCGCGGCCCAGGTGCTCGATCCCCGCCTCCATGTCGAGGATCACGACCTCGCCCGGCTGTAGCAACAGATGCGTCACGAGCGCCTTGAGGAGCGCGCTCTCCGGGCAGAGGCACCCCGCCCCGCCCTTCTTCACGCCGCCGAGCGTGAGGAGGCGCACGCCGTGTGCCTCGCGGCTGAATCTTTCCGGCAGATCGGCGACGTCCGGATTGAGCCGGAAGAAGGACCCGTAGCCTTCGCGCGCGCCCGTGCGCTCGCGGATGAGTTCCTTCATCCCGCCGATGGGCTCGGGCCAGTCCTCGCGCGGGAGGCCAAGCGCGCTCGCGAGGTTTGCATCGGGGTCGGCGTCCACCGCGAGGACCGGGCGTCCCTCCCCGGCGAGCGCGCGCGCGAGGAGCGCGGCGAGTGTTGTCTTTCCCGTTCCGCCCTTGCCGGAGATGGCTATTTTCATCCTGCCCCCTTCACTCGTTCATCATGCGTGTAGACCGTGACCTCGCTCCCGCGCGCAAAGCCGCAGAGCGTGAGGCCGAGCCGCTCGGCGGCTTCGACCGCCGCGGCCGAGGCCGCGCTCACCGCCGCGATGAGCGGCACGCCTGCGCGCACGGTCTTGACGACCATCTCGAGGCTTACGCGGCCGGAGAGGAAGACGCCCGCCGCGGAGAGGTCCATGCCCGCGAGGAGCGCGTGCCCCACGACCTTGTCGAGCGCGTTGTGCCGGCCGATGTCCTCGCGCAGGATGAGAATCTCACCGTCCGCACGGAAGAGCGCGGCCGCGTGGCTCGCACCCGTGGCCGCGAAGAGCGCCTGCCCCGCGTGCACGCGCTCCGGGAGCGCGTAAAGCACATCCACGGGCGCCTCGAAGCGCCCGGCGACCGGCGCGAGGTTCGCGACGAGCGTCTCGACGTCGGTGCGGCCGCACAGGCCGCAGGAGGCGCTCACCGCGAGCGTCCGGCCCACCTCCGGCGGCGGCTCGCCCGCGAGCGTCGCGCGGATGCAGTTGGCGCCCCCGGCGCACTCCTCGAGAACGTGGATGTCGTCGGCCGACCGGATGAGCCCCTCGGCGAGGAGGAACCCCACGGCGAGTTCGCGGTCGGTCGCGGGGGCACCCTCGTGCGGCGGCGTGCGCATGATCGTGTACGCCGGCCCGCCGCGGAGCTCGATCGCGAGCGGCGCCTCGGCAAGGAGCCGGCGTTCCTCCCGCGCCGGCTTCGCCCCGGACGCGCTGTAGTGGAGCACCTCGCGTCCTGTCACCTGCGTTGAGAGGGCGTGCTTCGCGCTCACGGGGCGATGCTAGGCCTTGACGGCCGCGGCCGCCGGCTCGAGCCGCGCCGCGCAGCACTTGTACTCGGCCGTGGCCGTGACCGGGTCGAAGACGTCGTTCGTGAGCGTGTTGGCCGGTGCCTCGGCGAAGTGGAAGGGCATCCAGATCATGTCGGTCCGCACGCGGTCGCCCACAACCGCGCGCGCAGGGATGGAGCCGCGGCGCGTGGTGACCTGGACGCGGTCGCCGTCAGCAACATCGAGCCGCGCGGCGGTCTCGGCGTGGATCTCCACGAAACATTCGGGCTGCCGCCGGTCGATCGCGGGCGTCGGCCGCGTCATGTTGCCGACGTTGTAGTGGTAGAGCGTCCGCCCGGTCGAGAGGATAAGCGGGTACTCCTCGTTCGGCTCCTCCTTCTGCGGCTGGAAGGTGATGGCCTGGAAAAGCCCCTTCCCGCGCGAGAACTTCCCCTCGTGCAGGAAGACCGTGCCCGGGTGGTCCTTCGTCGGGCACGGCCACTGGAGTCCGTCCCCCTCGAGCCGCGCGTAGTCCAAACCCGCGTAGCTCGGGGTGAGCGAGGCCATCTCGTCGAAGACCTCGCCCGGGTGCGCGTATTTCATCTCGTAGCCCATCGCGCCGGAAACCCCGCAGATACTCTCCCAGTCGGGCCGTGCGAGACCCGGCGGCTCGACCGCCTTGCGCACGCGCTGCACGCGGCGCTCCGAGGCCGTGAAGGTGCCGTCCTTCTCGGCGAAGCAGGCGCCGGGCAGGATCACGTCCGCGAGCTTCGCCGTCTCGGACATGAAGATCTCCTGGACGGCGAGGAACTCGAGATTCTCGAGGTGCCGCTTCACCTTGAGCAGGTTGGGCTCGCTCATCACGGGATCCTCGCCCATGACGTAGAAGCCCTTGAGCTCGCCTGTGCCGGCCCACTCGACAAAGTGCGTGACGCGGCCGCCCTCCTCGGTCGGGAGCGTTACGTTCCAGGCCTTCTCGAACTTGGCGCGGACCGCATCGTCCGTCCACTTCTGGTACCCGGGCAGGAGGTGCGGCATGGCGCACATGTCGCACCCGCCCTGGACGTTGTTCTGCCCGCGGAGCGGGTTCACCCCGCTTGAGCGCTTGCCGATCTGGCCGCAGAGCATCGCGAGGTTCGCGAGGTTCTTGACGTTGTCCGTGCCGCAGGAATGCTCGGTGATGCCGAGCGTGTAGAAGATGGCGCTCGGGTCGCCCTCGGCGTACCAGCGCGCGGCGGTGCGGATGTCCTCGGCGGAGACGCCGCAGTACTTCGCGGCCTCCTCGACCGAGTAGGCGCGCAGGTTTTCACGGAAGGCAGCAAACTCCTCGCAACGCGAGGCGACGAACTTCTCGTCGTGCAGGCCCTCGTCGATGAGGTGGTTCATCATCGCGTTGATGAGCATGTTGTCGCTGCCGGGCCGGTGCTGGATGTGAATGTGCGCGTGCCGGGCCATCCACGTGCGGCGTGGGTCGCAAACGACGAGCTTCGCCCCGCGCCTGAGCGCCTTCTTCATCTCGAGCCCGACGATCGGGTGCGCCTCGGTCGGGTTCGAGCCGATGACGAAGAGGACGCGGCAGTCCTTGATCTCGACGACGCTGTTGGTCATCGCGCCCGAGCCGAAGGCGCTCGCGAGCCCCGCGACCGTGGGCGCGTGGCAGGTCGTGGCGCACTGGTCCACGTTGTTGGTGCCGCCCGCCGTGCGGGCGAGCTTCTGCATGAGGTAGTTCTCCTCGTTCGTGCAGCGGCACGAGGAGAGGAACGCGACCGAGCCCGGTCCGTTCGCGTCGCGGATCTCGCGCAAGCGCTTCCCCACGAGCGCGAGCGCCTCGTCCCACGAGGCCTCGCGGAGGGAGCCGTTCTCACGAATCAGCGGCGTCGTCAGGCGCTTGGGCGACGAGACGAAGTCGAAGGAGAAGTGGCCCTTCACGCAGAGGTTGCCGTCGTTGAGGCCCATGCCCGGCTCGGTCGTGACGCGCGCGATGCGGTTCAGGCGCCGGTTCACGTTGAGATCGAGCTGGCAGCCCACGCCGCAGTAGGTGCAGGTCGTGCGGACCTTCGTGAGGTCCTTCGCGCGGCCGAGGCCCTTCGCGCCGCGCTCGCGCATGGCGCCGGTGGGGCAGACGCGGATGCACCCGCCGCAGAGCTCGCAGTCGGACGCGCGTAGCGGCCGGCCGTGCGCGGTGTTCACCTTCATGGCGATGCCGCGACCGTCGAAGGTGAGCGCACCCACCCCCTGCACCTCGTCGCAGAAGCGAACGCACCGGCCGCAGCGGACGCACTTCTCTACGTCGTACTCGATGCCGCGGTCGTCGGAGGTGTAGTTCAGCACGGTCGGCTCGCGGTGCGCGTACGTGCCGTAGAGCCACTCGTCCGCGCCGTAGCGGTAGGCGAGGTCCTGCAGGACGCAGTCGCCGTCAGAGTCGCAGGTCGTGCACGCGACGCGGTGCTCGCTGAGAAGCAGTTCGAGGATCGCGCGCCGCCGTACCGTCAGTTCCGCCGACTCGGTGAGGACGGCCATCCCCTCGCGCGCGGCGGTCGAACAGGAGAGGACCGGCTCGGAGTCCTCGTCGGTCAGATGCACCTGGCAGAGGCGGCAGGCGCCGGCGGGCGTCAGGCGCGGCTCGTGGCACAGATGGGGAATCTCGATGCCGTTGGCGAGCGCGGCCTGGAGGATCGTCGCCCCGGCCGGGGTCTCGACCTCGCGGCCGTCGATGGTCAGGCGAATCATGCGCTCTCCCCCTCTTCAGGCGGGAGCGTCGCTTTCCCTCTCGCCAGCGCGGCCCTCTCCTCCTCGCGCTCGAGGTCACAGCGCAGGCAGCGCCGCGCCTCGCCGCGCGCCTGGGTGGCCGAGAGCGTCGCGACGACCTCCCTGAAGGAATGCGTGCGCGCGGCCGCCGCGACGAGCCGCGGCCGCGGCCGTGGGGGGACCGCCTCGCTCTCGGAAGCGAAGCGCTTGCGCGAGAGATCCAACTGCGCGGGCAGCACGCCCGCGCCGCCCAGCGCACGGTCGATGGCGCACGCCGCGCGCTGGCCGTCGCCGATCGCCTGCACGACCGAGGACGCCCCACGTACGCAGTCGCCGCCGGCATAGACGCGCTCGCGGCTCGTGGCGAGCGTGACCGGGTCGACCCGGTACATGCCGCCCCCGGTCATCGCCAAGTCCCATCGGTCGCCGGCCGGGACGACCTGCCCGACCGCGCTGATCACGGTGTCGCAGGGAATCTCGAGGTCCGAGCCCTCGATCGGCACGGGCCGCCGCCGGCCTCCCGCGTCGGCTTCCCCGAGTTTCATCCGGACGCACCGGATCGCCGTCACGCCCTTCTTCTTTCCGGCGACCGTGCCGACGGGCTGCGTCAGGAACTCGAACCGGACGCCCTCGACCTCAGCGGCCTCGATCTCCTCAGCATAGGCGGGCATCTCCGCGCGCGTGCGGCGGTAGACGATCGTAACCTTCGCGCCGAGCCGCCGCGCCACGCGCGCGGCGTCCACGGCCACGTTCCCGCCGCCCACGATGACCGTGCGGCCGAGCTTGCCGGGCTTCCGCCCGAGCCGCCGGTCCCGGAGGAACCTCACGCCGTCGAGAACGCCGGGCGTGGCAGGGTCCACACCCCTGAGCGGCGCGCTCCCGTGCGCGCCGACCGCGAGGAAGACCGCCTCGAAGCCGTCGCCGAGGAGATCGTCCGGGCTCCGGACCGGTGTCTTGAGCCGCAGCTCGACGCCCGTCGAGAGGATGAATTCGATGTCCCGCTTCAGGCGCCGGACCGGCAGGCGGTACTCCGGGATGCCCACGAGGAGCATCCCGCCCGGTTTGGGGAGCGCCTCGAAGACCGTGACCTTATGGCCGAAGGCACGCAGGAAGTAGGCGCACGCGAGCCCCGCCGGCCCCGCGCCCACGACCGCGACGCGGTGCGGCGTCTCGCGCTCGCCCCAGGGCTCGGGCGGACGCCACGGCGCGGCCACGGCGTCGGTGACGTACCGCTTGATGTCGCGGATGCCGACCGGCTCGTCGAGATCGGTCCGGCGGCAGTGGGTCTCGCATGGGTGGTCGCAAACCCGGCCGCAGACCGAGGCGAAGGGGTTGCGCATCTGGATCACCGAGAGCGCCTCGGCCGCGCGGCCCTCGGCCGCGAGCGCCACGTAGTCGGGCACGTCCACGCCCGCGGGGCAGGCGTGCGAGCAGGGCGACTCGACAAGCTCCGCGCAGACCGCGGCCCGGCACTTCCCGAGCACGATGTGTTCCATGTACTCCTCACGGAAGTAGCGCAGCGTGCTGAGCACCGGATTCGGCGCGGTCTGGCCGAGTCCGCAGAGTGCGTTCTTCTTCACTTGGACGGCCAGCGTTTCGAGCCGGTCGAGGTCCTCGGGCTCGCCCTCGCCGCGCGCGATACGCTCGAGGATCTCGAGCATCCGGCTCGTGCCGATGCGGCACGGCGGGCACTTGCCGCAGGACTCCTTCGCGCAGAAGTCCATGAAGTAGCGGGCGATGTCCACCATGCAGGTGGTCTCGTCGAGGATGATGAGCCCGCCGGAGCCCATGATGGCCCCGACCTCCTTGACCGATTCGTAGTCGATCGGAAGGTCCAGGAACCGCGCGGGCACGCAGCCGCCCGAGGGACCGCCCATCTGTGCGGCCTTGAAGGCGCGGCCGGCCGGCACGCCGCCGCCGATGCCCTCGACGATCTCTCGGAGCGTCACGCCCATTGGCACCTCGACGAGGCCGGTGTTCCGAACCCGGCCGGCGAGCGCGAAGATCTTGGTGCCCTTGCTCGTCTCGGTGCCAAGTGCGGCAAAGGCCTTCGCATCCTCGCGCAGGATGACCGGCACGTTCGCGTACGTCTCGACGTTGTTGATGCAGGTCGGCGCGTCCCACAGCCCCTTCTGCGCCGGGAACGGCGGACGCGGACGCGGCGTGCCGCGCCGGCCCTCGATGGAGGCGAGAAGCGCGGTCTCCTCGCCGCAAACGAAGGCGCCCGCGCCGGGTTTGATCTCGATCTCGAAGTCGAGGCCCTTCCCCAGGATGTTCTCGCCGAGGAGGCTCAGGGCGCGCGCCTCCTCGAGTGCGCGGCGCGCGTGCTCGATCGCGATGGGATACTCGGCGCGGACGTAGACGTACCCCTTCCGCGCGCCCACGGCGTGCGCCGCGATGAGCATGCCTTCGATGACCGCATGCGGGTCGCCTTCGAGCACTGCGCGGTCCATGAACGCGCCCGGGTCGCCCTCGTCCGCGTTGCAGACGAGGTACTTGACCTCGCCCGCGGCCGCGCGCGTGAACGCCCATTTCCTGCCCGTCGGGAAGCCTGCGCCTCCGCGGCCTCGCAGGCCCGAAGCGGTGACCTCCTCAATAACCTTCTCGGGCGTGCCGCCGGTGAGCACCTTCTCAAACGCCTCGTAGGCGCCCGCAGCGAGCGCCTGCCCAAGGCTCCTCGGGTCGATGCGTCCGCAGCGGGCGAGGACCTTCTGCGTCTGCCCGGCGAAGAATGGAATCTCGCCCCGCTTCGCGACCGGCCCCTTCTCGCCCTGATAGCAGAGCCTGTTGATGACCTTTCCGCCGACGAGCGTGGTCTTGACGATCTCGGCGACGTCGTCGGCGCCGGCGCCGAGGTAGACGATGTCCTCCGGGTCGATTCCGATCACCGGCGCGCCCGCGCAGAGGCCCTGGCATCCGGTTCGGACAAGCGCCACCTCGTCCGTCAGGCCCGCGGCGGCGAGCTCCCGCTCGAAGACCGCGTGGACGTTCAGCGCGCCCAGCGCGCGGCATCCGGTCGAGCAGATACGCACCGCACGCTTCGGGGCCTTTGCACGCGCATCATCGCGCGCGGCCCGGAGCCTTTTCATTTGGGGCGTGAGCTTCTGTGCCATGGGTCTACCCGGCCTCCGAACTCCGGCCCCGGGCGGACGAGCCGTGCGTCAGGCCCGTTCGCGGAAGGCCTCGATGGTCTTGACGGCGCGCTCGGGCGTGAGCTGGCCGAAGTACTGGTTGTCGATCAGCATCACCGGCGCGAGGAAGCACGTGCCCAGGCACGCGACGGTCTCGATGGAGAAGGCCATGTCCTCGGTGGTCTCCCCGTCCCCGATCCCGAGGTGACGGGAGACGGCGGAGAAGATCTTCGGCGCGCCGCGGACGTGGCAGGCCGTCCCGCGACAGAGCCGTACCGTATGCTTCCCGTGCGGCTCCAGGTAAAACTGCGCGTAGAACGTCGCCACACCGTAGAGCTTGGCGACCGGCACGCTCGAGAGGCGCGCGAGCTCGTCCAGGGCCGGCCGCGGCAGGTACCCGTAGCGCGCCTGCACCTCCTGAAACGCGCCGATGACCTCCGCCTCGGTGAAGGGCGAGCGCGCGGCGACGATCTCGGCCACGGGGGCGAGGTCCACGTCCTTCTCGGCTGCGACGGCTGTTGTCATGACCGTATCTCCTGCGCAGTCCTTCGGTCGATTATAGCCCCGGCCCCGCGGCCGTCAAAGGAAGGCGCGCCTACCACGAGGCACCGCTCAGCCGGCTCACGAGCCGCTCGGCGAGGACCACGGTGCTCTCCACCGAGAAGAAACTCGTCACGTTGTCCGGATAGAGAACAGAGGCCGAGGGCGGGAGATCCTCGTCGCCACCGTGCCACGCGACCTGGAGCGCGACCTCCGGGAAGACCTGGAACCGGAAGCCCGCGTCCCCGAGGCCGTCCACCGGCTCGCCGCCCGCGGCGTGACAGGCCTCGACGAAGGCCTCGCGCGTGCCGCCGACCGTTCCCACGAGTCGCCCCACGACGCGGCCGCGGTGGACCCGGTCGTAGACCCGCGCGGCCGGCTCGAGCTCGGCGAAGCCCACCCACCGCGAGAATCTCCGCGGCGGTCCCTCGGCGCCCAGGTAGCTCGCGGCGAGGATCCGCCACTCCATGCGGACGGCGCCGCCGCCGGGGCCGCCCCGTCCGCCGCTGGCGAGCGTGCAGGTTTCTTTCTCCGGATCGAGCACGAAACGTGCATCGAAAACGGGAAGCTCATAGCGGCCGCCTTCGAGCGGCCGGGCGCCGAGCGTGGCCAGCGACTCGGGGGGCGCCGCGCGCAGGCGTTCGAAGGCGCGGCGGAGGGCCTTGGCGTAGTTGTCCTGTTTCGCGGGCGGCCTCACCCGCGTCCCCCCTCCACTCCGCGCGTCCGCGGCGCGCTCCGCTACGTCGCGGCCTTGGCGCGCATCCGGTAGGCATCGAGGAACGAGTCGCAGTAGATCGCCTTCTGCTGCAACATCTCGGTCGTGATGGCCGTGTTCATGAGCGCCGTGTCGAGCGGGTCCATGATGGCCGAGTCCATTCCCGCGGCCATGGCCATGACCAGGTACGTCCGGTTGATGAGCTCCCGCTCGTTGCAGCCTTGAGAAACGTTCGAGAGCCCCAGCAGCAGGTGCGGCGGCGGGTCGGCGAGAATCGTCAACTGCTGCATCGCCGCGAGCACGCTCCCGGGCGTGGCCGGCGAGACGTTCACCGGCAGGATGATCGGGTCGATGAAGAGGCGGTCGGTCGGCAGACCCTTCTCCATGGCCTTGGCCGCGATAGTGGCGCCGAGCTCGACGCGCTTCTCCGCGGCCGCGGGCACGCCCGCCTGGTCGATCGTGAGGCCCACGAGGTAGGCCTCGTTCTCGACTGCGAGGGGCACGAACTGGTCGAGCGCGTCCTCGTCGGCCTTGCAGGAGTTGATGATCTTCTCGCCCGGGACCTTGGGCACGACCTCGCTCTGGACCTTCCACTTGGGGTTGTCGATGGCGAGCGGCGCGCTCGTGACCTCGCGCACCGTCTCGACGAGCCAGAGGAGGACCTTCACCTCCTCGGCGCTCGCCGGCCCCACGTTGAGGTCGAGCGCCCAGGCGCCGGCCTCCATCTGGCGGCGGGCCAGGTCCTGGATGATGGCCTTGTCCTGCTTGCGGATCGCCTTGCGGACGTCCCGGAACATCCCGTTGATGCGTTCGCCGATCACGTACACGGTTCGTCTCCTTTCCGGCCGGCCGGCCGCGGGGCTACGCTTTCCCCGCCGCCGCGGCGGAGGTCAGTCTGTCGATCGACTCCCGCAGCAGGCCCACCGCCTTGGGATGCCGCATCACGAAGATCTCGGTCCCCGCCTGGAGCAGGTTCGTCGCGGTGAGCGTT
>Ga0272441_10003402_pt1 | contig 30270 bp, 28 predicted proteins | sample SSMProp6N_FD_193582 | JGI IMG/M metagenome (GOLD analysis project Ga0272441, IMG submission 193582) | Marine sediment archaeal communities from Little Sippewissett salt marsh, Falmouth, MA, United States - SSM-Prop-6N | ecosystem: Environmental > Aquatic > Marine > Wetlands > Sediment ... | reverse complement strand
CGATCCAGGCACGAATCTTCTCGAAGCTGGACCTTGGCAGATATTTGGAACATAATAATTTTTAGTTGTCCCTACGTTTTCATCGCTAGCCAGACATCGTCTTTAAACAACATCTCTTAAAGTCAGGTTTAACATGGGATCTTGCCAGGAATGATGTGATCGGAGGTGAATCATTCACTCTGCTTCTAGGCGCAATAATAGGGTCATTATTGACTTTTATGGGAAAATTGCATTTAGTAAAAGGATGATTGAAAATCTATCGATGGTTAAGGACATGTTGATAAGGAAATATACCGTTATCCAAAATATATTAAGCATAAGTGGAAAATTTATTATACAGAAATTTATATATCTACAATTATGCAAGCAATAGTATTTCCTTATGTCAATAAAGATGATAGTCATTATACAGCAATGGGTTATTTAGTGGAAAACGAAAGTATATTATGGGGAAATAATTTAGAAAAATTAAATCCAGATGATTTTACATATCCCATTATAGGTTATATGATAATTGAGGGTATAATTAAATATAAATGCATAATTAATGATATATTAAAAGAAAATTCTGAAGAATTATTACAGAAATTTAAACCCTCGTCATGGCTTAGTGAAGAATATAAAAATCATTTAATGATTTCGAAAATTCATCCATATGGGCCTTTTGAAATATCTACATTCAGGAAAACAAATGGGGAAACTCTAAAAGAAGGATTTTATAGATATGGTGGATATTCAAAAGTTATTGAAAAAGGAAAAGAACCTTTACTAAATAGAGAGGAAATAAAGAATAATATTTGTAGCAAATATGATGAAAGTTATACATTTAATTCATTGCATGATAGGAATTCTCATAGCATAATTAGTATTAGTGAGGAATCATTCAAAATCATATATAATACTGATAAATCTAATAAAATAACGATTACTTACGATGATTTGTATTCAATTTATACAAAATTATACGATTTAAAATCTATAAATAATAATTATATGATGAATAATTGGAATAATAAAGATTTATTACCGCATTGGAAACATTGGCATGCTCCTGGTTCAGCGATTTTAGCAGAATTACCAATTATTGATATGAAAATAAAAAATATAAATGGAACTTTAAAAATTAACAACGAATAATTCTTTGAGAGATAGATACAGAGAAGTAGGAAATGGAGCAAAGCAGGCGTTAGAGAGGTTAAAAAGGCCTTACCCCGGGTTCTGATGAGATACCGACTACATAAAGAGTCTGATCTGTTCGATAGGGCTTTCGCTTATATCCGTCAGTATTATTGACCGACCAAGTATTCAACCCACTTTTCACTTGACGGTTTAATGAGAAGGGTTGGTTTGAATGAATCGGTTGGGGAACTTTAACTAAAAGAAGAGAGCCACTGGAGGGAGTTGAACCCAGCACACCCAACACCTCATTAGAGCGGAGATCGCTCGCCACAATCGACCGGATTGCGATTATAGGGTATTTAGGATGGTCCTACCGAACAACGGGTGATGCTACACAATGGTGGGGCGATAATTTTTTCACCCTCTCATTCATCAGGATAATTCTCAATACCAGCGGATACGAAACTCTTGTATACCTCGTATCTGTCGGGAGGAAGGACACCTTCCATGAATTTGATGTTGCTCTCAAAGATCCTCCTTAGTCCTAATTTATACCCCTTCCTTATTTTTTCGATCTGAGCCTGGAGTTCTTCCTTTTCTTTCTTTGCCTCTCCAAGCTTCTCGATCAGCATTTCCTCCAACGTTTCATTCTTTAGCTCCATCTTATCCAACCTTTGTTGTGCTTCCTCCACCTGTTCTTGTGATACATCTGTCTGGAGATACACATAGCATCGTTTGTAAGCATCCCTCATTGCTTGTAGTTGTTCGGGTAACAAGCCCTTCTGGACAGAATACCTATCCATCATGGACCCCTTGTGGCCCATGAATAATTGGCCGTATGAATGAGCAAGGATTCCATTATCTTCTCCTTGGAGAAGTTTGGATGCAAAATATCTTCGAAGAGTATAGGGTCGCTTTTCAAGACCTGCTTTCTTAATTGATTCACGAATACCCGTTCTTATCGCATTCGTTCCGATATGGTTTATTGGACCTATAAATGAACTACTCACTACGGGGGATGATGGTTTGATCTTTTCTCCTTTTCTCAAACGGTATTCCAAATAATTCTTCAAGTGGTGCGCTCCTTCATCACATAGAAAGGTCAAATAAGGGCGGGATATCTTCGACAACTCCGGGCGGACCGTGATCTTCAAAGGTAAATCCATGATAATCTCATTTTCCTCGATCCTCCACCCATCAATGTCTCCCATGACCAAACCCTTATTCCCGTGGAGATCGCCGATTACAGCGGGTCGGAGGCCAGCAAATGCCATCAATGAGATAGATACTTTATCTCTCGCCCCTGCTAATTGTAGGATCCGAGCAAGTTCCTCCCGGGTGGGAATGGTTTCATCCTGTATGGTCGGAGTTGACATAGAGTTTTTAGGGTTTGGTATCCTCTTGAAATTCACATCCTTACTTTTCAAATAAGAATAGACCGCTTTGAGCTCTGAAACGATATAGGAAGGAGTTCTCCCCTTGCTCTGTTCCTCTCTAGCAAAGCCCAACATCTTCTCATAAAGAACTTCCCTATCTTGTTTCGTCACGGATTCTGGTGTCTCTTCGATCCGTTCCAAGAACGCAGATAGTCGTCTCACATACACTGTCGCAGTAATTTCCACCCCGCGATAGGTCATTTCATTGTACCACTTCTTGACGTGGGGGTTCTTCAACATCTCAGAAACTATAGACATAGACGCCTGCAGGGATCCCTTTCTATTTATATATTATGGCTCGTCAAAGTTTCCTGACGAATCCGGGTTGGCCCACTTTCGTATCTAATCATTTCATAATTGAAGAAAGTGGGAGTCAATTTCTCATTGTTGTCTTCCAACCCGATCTCATCGATATATCATTGTTGGTTAGACAAAAGAGCTGTCATTGGTCATTAATTCTCTGTGTCGCCGATCCGGGTTGGCCCACTTTCGATTTCAATCAAGTAATAATTAAATGTCGTGTAACAGCCAAAATGGCGTATTTTTGTAACTCCAAAATAGCATAGTCCAAAAAGGATTTCCTATCTGTTTTCACAGGTGGGGGATCGATGAGAAATTTGCTAGATGATGAGACTGTCCAGAATCGTTTGAAATATGTTCTTCAAATCAACAGCAACGATAAATCAATTGCTCAAGCAGCTCGTGAAGCTGAAGTTGACTGGAGAACAATGAAAAGGTGGTATAGTAACTTCAAGAAGGATGGGGTGAAAGGTCTGGCAAATAAACCCAGAGGAAGTTCCCAACCTGTTGATAATGAGGTTAAACAAAAGATCAAGGATTACAAAGTTAAAAACAGAAGTAGAAGTGGAAGAAAGATTAGAGATCTTTTGAGAAAGAATGATGGGATAACACTCAATCGCCAGACAGTCTGGAGAATCTTAAAGAATGCAGGAGAAAACAGGCGTGCAAAAAGAGACATGAAAGTCTTTCATGATTTCGAAAGGCATCACCCCAACAGTCTTTGGCAGACGGATTACATGGATGCTATCGTTGTTGAAGGTGTTGGATTGGTCTATCTGATGTTGTACCTGGATGATCACTCGAGACACATCATTGGCGGTCGATTCGATAAGGATAGAACGGCATACCGAGCACTTTCACTTCTTTGGTCCAGTGTATCAGAAAAGGGTATGCCCTTGCAGATATACTGTGACCAGGGAAAACAATTCAAGAGTCACCTGGGAAAAGGTTTCACTCATTTCGAGAATGTATGTAAACGTCTTGGAATAGAACCGATATTTGCATCACGAGGATATCCCCAAGGCAAAGGAAAGATCGAGAGGTTGTTTTGTTTCATACAGGATGATTTCCTTCCAGAATATCGTTTTAGTGATCTTGAAGATCTGAACTCAAAGTTCAATGACTGGATGAAATGGTATAACGAAGAACATGAACATACCTCTCTTGGTGGCTTGCCTCCTAATTCAAGGTATAGAGATTTCATTCATAGATTCCCGGAGGGAGATCTCTTTGAGATATTCAGTGAGCATTTTGAAAGGAAAGTAAGGACGAATGCGACCATATCGTTCAAGAAGAATATCTACCCAGTAGATCCGAGATATATCAAGGAGAAAGTTGAGGTCAGATCGTTTGGAAATGAAATCAGGATTTATGCTCAATCATTGCTACTTGGCAGTTATGATTCCAGGATAGATTATCATGAGAAAATGCTCAGAAGAACCTATTCTCGAGTGGTAAAACAGGATGGATATGTAAAGTTCAGAAATGTTCATTATCCAATTGGTGAGCAGTTCTGTGGCCAGAGAGTTGAAATAGTAATCATCAGGGATCAACTGAGGGCCTTTCTCAGTTCGAATAGGTTACTAATCTTTAAATTGGGAGATAGCGATGCTGTTGTTGTGAAAATGGATAGTCCATTTTAGAGTTACATTTCTATGCCATTTAGCGAGTTACATGACAAATTAAAGAAAGTGGGAAGCAATTTTTCATCGTTTTCTTCCAACCCGATCTCATTGTTTTATAATCGTTGGCCAGACGAAAAACGGTGAAAATTATTCATCGATCATTTTTCACCGATGGTCCGGGTTGGCCCATTCCATTTTTAATTAAAGTCAATTTCAACTTTGCTCTCTTGAAAATACTAATCTGCGAAGTCCAATATCTTTCTTGCTTTCTGAAGATAGTCCAATCCCAGGATGATCTCTTCATCTGTTTCATCGTCCAGAGGCGCATCATCCACTATCACTTCGTCGAGATGGATGATGTTTCGGTCATCTTTTGCCTTTACCCCGATCTCCACTATCGGACTGTACCGCCTGTCACCATCCGAAGCGATCCATGACCTTTCGTAAAGGAAATCCGTTATTTGCATCCTCTTGGCTATTGAAGATCCGATTATGCTGAGATCGGCACCGCTGTCGATGAATGCAGTAATATTTCTGATCTTTTTCTCTTTATGACTCACGGTCACGATCGAATATTTTCTTCCCAATACCATCAACTCGCAAGGATCTTATCTATCCTCTTCCTCAGATCATGGTCCTGGATATCCCCTTCTATTGATATATGGTCCCCCTCTATGACTATACGATATTGGGGACCAAGCAGCTTCCTTATCTTCTTTATCTTAACGGGGATGTCCTTATCCGAGATCCTTGCACTGACACCCCTTAGTCTCAACGACGGCATGCTATCACTGGACCAATATTGAATACCTGACATAATATATCTTTCCATTTCGGAAAGGTTTAGGGTTCAAGGACTGTAAAGAGCCGTTTTCAGAACATATGGTTGGACCGTTGGATCACCGAATGACCTGAAGTAGGATCTCGAGGAAGCAGGGTTCGAAGTGATGGTTAAGGGCATTAAATCTCTCCAGAATCCTTGCAGTGATGCTTTCAAGAACTGTGAAGATCATGGGGAAAACTTGAAGTCAGGTTACAATAAAACCAATTTCAAATTCGCCGTATCTTCTTTTACAAGCCATGGTATTTGAAATGCCAGGTCAATGAGGATTTGAACCACTCATTATTTGGTTGTGACATACTTCGAAAGAGGCGCTCTTTTTAATGGAGTGCATACCTGCAGGTCTGTATTGTTTAGACGGATCATCTTTGATAAAAAATTATTGTAAATGTTTACAACAATGCACAAGGTTAAAATATTGTAAACTTCATGTAATGTATGATGACCCTGACAAAACGGATACCGGTATCGGAATCCATCTGGAGGCAGCTCAGCAATGCCAAGGAGGCGGGTCATACCTACGATGACCTCTTACGTGAAATGCTCCAGCTCTACAACAGAAAGAAATTGATGGAGAAGATGGAAAAGGTTGAGGCCATGAAAACAGAGGACCTGGTCGATATCGATGACCTATAAGGTCTATATCACGGATGAGATCCAGGAAATGCTTCGGTACCTGGATGATAAAAGTTCTTCGATCGTCATCAGCAACTTGAGGAAATTAAAGGAGAATCCCTATCCAGGCAGAGGTTCTGGTGACAAAGAGAAACTTCCCGTGAAAGGGAAGTTGAGGTATCGGATGCATATCGGCCGGACCTGGACAGTGTTCTATTCAATACTCGAAGAAGATAAACTGGTTCGTGTTTCAGAGCTGTTTTCAATAGATGAAGCTCATAAGAAATATGGATATTGATCGTTCAATTGTATTGCTTAGTGTCTATGATGGGATAATGGATCTGGGTTGGCCCACTTTCGTATCCAATCATTTCATAATTGAAGAAAGTGGGAGTCAATTTCTCATTGTTGTCTTCCAACCCGATCTCATTGTTTTATAATCGTTGGCCAGGCGAAAAACGGTTAAAATTATTTCCCGATCATTTTTCGCTGAAGGTCCGGGTTGGCCCACTTTCGATTTCAATCAAGTCATAATTTGAGAAAGTGGGAAGCAATTTTTCATCGTTTTCTTCCAACCCGTTATCAATGATCTCTAATTATAGGTTAGACAAAAGAGCTCATAGCAAATTCTCATCCTCTGTGTCGCCAATCCGGGTTGGCCCATCTATTAAAGACCAGATAAGCCTAACGTTCCATTTATGGTAAACTTTTAAATTTCTTACCATTTATGGTAAAATATATAACCCGCAACTCGCATACAAGTATCATGCATCCGATGGAGACCGTCCTCGGCACCCGGACCAAGGTTCGACTGCTTCATTTCATGATAACGTCAGGCCCAGCGAGCCGCAACGGCCTGGCAACGGAGATAGGTGGCAGCAAGCACGGAACGTACCGGCAGATAGAGGAACTGATAGGAGCAGGAGTTCTGACCGAGGAAGGCAAGAAGGTTCGACTGGACCCGGAGTTCCCTTACCTCGACGACCTCATCAACCTTATTCTCGCGAGCGACCACTATATGAACCTTATCGGTGATGTATTGCACAGGTTGGACATTCTGTTCGGGAACAGGTACTACACAGGCGGCTTCCAGGCAGCAGCTCGGACGATAACGCCCATCGACTACGTCTCGAACACGATCCTCATCCATATACGGAACCTATCGGAGAGGGACAGGATCCGGATCAAAGCGATCGAAAACATCTCCGGTATCGAGATCATACCTATGAACCTTGACAGGATGCCATTGGACATGATCAGGGACCGTATCCACGGTATTGAGGTATGGACAGCTACCATAGAGCGCGGCCAGATAGAAACCTTCACCTATAAGGATTGCACGAGCTACGGAGCTCATCTGGCACTTCTCCAGAACATGATGGGAGGAGATATCGACCTTCAAAGACTCATGGAGATAGCAAAAAACGCAGACATGACGGGGAAAATGGCAGCGACGTTGCTCCGGTTCTCTAAAAGGACATCGATACAGATACCTCAATGGATAGAGGCTTTGGGACGCGACAACGAGGCGAACCTGCACGATTGCGATCTGGCTTTGAACACGGTGATAGGATGAAAATGATATTCGACAGGGACGAAAAGACCAGGATACTCTCCATGGTAAGGTTATGGTCCAAAGACCAGGTGACATTCCAGAGGTTTCGTGACATCCAGGCCGCATCAGGAGTTCCCGCAAGATCGGTCGAGACCGTGTTCTGGCTCGAGGACACGCTCGGGATCCTCAAAGAGTATGATCATTTGATCATGAAGGGGGGCACCTGCGTTCAATGCTACATCCCGTATTCACAACAGCGGGCGTCGGTCGATATTGACATGAACACGGATATCCAGAACCCGCTTGCCTTGAAAGAATACCTTCTTGCAATAAATGAGGGCATCACATCCGAGGACCGGTCCTGCAGCATCCAGGACATTGAGTTCGGGACCCTGAATTACGAGTTTCATGACAAATACTCGGGCACCATCAGTTTCACACGAAGAATGCCATCCAGGTTCGGCGAGTTCGAAATCGTCGGCAACCGGCGAGTGTTGTCCAGGAGCATCCGGATACAGGTGAACTACAAGAACCACTGGATGCCCGCTATGGAAACCTTGTACAGACATCCGGACTTCTTCATTCATGAATATGAAAGACCGAATACGAACATCATCGTTCCAATGGAGAGCCCCGGGGACCTGTTCGCAGACAAGATACTTACCGTGTGCAATGTCGGTACTTTCGGTAGGGAGCGTTTCAAAGATGTGTATGACCTTATTGCAATGAGGCATTTGTTCCAGGGCCAGGTCAGGCAGGTCACTTCCGAAAAGCTGCGGCTGATCGCCACAAGGAGCGGCATCGAGGTCGATGCTATCATCAAAGGAGCGATCGAGACCGTATCGTCGTTTTGCAACAGGTCACAAGAGGCCAAGGGATTTGCATCGATGGTATGCAAGGAAGGGAAAGAGAGGATCAAAAGATGGGAATTGGAATGCGAGGAACTTGCTGACACCATCGCCACCATGAAAGGTTGAGGATCTCCGAGATCATCCCGATCATGACCGTACCGGTCATGGCCAGGTTATTCTTCATAGAGTTCAAAAGAAGAGCCTCCATGTTGTTCGAGGCGGTGGGGGATCCACCAAAAGGACTCGCCTTGGGGGAGTATGGGACTCGGGTTGACTCACCGATCTTCTTCAATTCATGATGGTTTATTTAATGGAAGATACTATTTCACAGAGAATACTGGACTATTGGATGGATCAGGAAGGTGTGAGAATGATGATCGGTGAAATAGACCTCGATAACGATCTTATAATGGAAAACATGATGGGGCCCAACGCTGTGAGAATACTGGAAGAGATGACGAGAGATATGGACCTCAGGAAGGGAATGAGAATTCTGGATCTCGGCTGCGGGAAGGGGCTGACCTCGATCTATCTGGCAAGAAAGTTCGGAGTCACTGTCTATGCCACGGATCTCTGGATCGGTGCCACCGAGAACTTCAACAGGTTCAAGGAACTTGGATTGGATGATCTCATCATACCCATCCACGCCGAGGCTCACGAATTACCCTATGCCGAGGGTTTCTTTGATATCATCATCTCGGTCGATTCCTTCCATTATTTCGGACATGAAGAAGGGTACCTAGAAGAACATCTCGCACCCCTTCTGAAGAAAGGTGGAAGGATCCTTGTGGGTGTTCCCGGGCTTCGGAAAGAGTTCGATGAGGGTGTCCCGGAAGAGATGAGACCTTTCTACCAGTTTGATTACAATTTCCACACCTGTGAGTGGTGGAAGGCTCACTGGGAGACCTCCGACCTTGTTGAGGACATCAGATGCAGGGAAATTAAATGCCACGAGCAGGCATGGGAAGATTGGCTTTCATGTGACAATGAGCACGCAATACAGGACAGACCTATGATGGAAGCCGAAGGTGGCAAATATTACAACACGGTAAGCCTCCACGCTATCAGGAAATGACCTAATTAGTTGATGTCATTCGAATAATTTAGGCTCAAGCTTTGGTATGTGCTATGGACCTTGCAAGAATTTGTATAGGTCCGGGGTGGCCCACTTTCGTATCTAATCATTTCATAATTGAAGAAAGTGGGAATAAATGTTCCATTGTTCTATTCCAACCCGATCTCATCGATATATCATTGCTGGTTAGACAAAAGAGCTGTCATTGGTCATTAATTCTCTGTGTCGCCGATCCGGGGTGGCCCACTTTCGATTTCAATCAAGTCATAATTTGAGAAAGTGGGAAGCAATTTTTCATCGTTTTCTTCCAACCCGATATATTCACTGTACAATTGTTGGCCAGGCGAAAAACGGATGACATCTGTGTAAGATCATTTTTCGCTGAAGGTCCGGGGTGGCCCACTTTCGATTTCAATCAAGTCATAATTTGAGAAAGTGGGAATCTAATTCCCATTGTTTTCTTCGAACCCGATATATTCACTGTACAATTGTTGGCCAGGCGAAAAACGGATGACATCTGTGTAAGATCATTTTTCGCTGAAGGTCCGGGTTGGCCCACTTTCGATTTCAATCAAGTCATAATTTGAGAAAGTGGGAAGCAATTTTTCATCATTTTCTTCCAACCCGTTATCAATGATCTCTAATTATAGGTTAGACAAAAGAGCTCATAGCAAATTCTCATCCTCTGTGTCGCCGATCCGGGGTGGCCCACTCCATTTCTTACTCCGGTCGTATTCATTTCCAATACAGGCAAATGGTCATTCGATCTTTTAAGTGACAGTCTTTATTTACCGGAGATCTCTCCTTGAAAATGTGTTGCAGGGAAAACCGGGAACCATCATTATGAACCCGGCTTTGAAAATGTTCCTGATTATCGCAGGATCTATATTCACGGCCACCGGTCTGATCGGGGTATTCGTTCCCATTTTGCCCACAACACCCTTCCTTCTTCTGGCTGCAGCATGTTATCTCAGAAGCTCGGATCGAATGTACAACTGGCTTTTAACCAACAGAATATTCGGGAGATATCTTAAAAATTATCTGGAGAAGAAGGGAATTCCGATGGGGGTAAAGATCTTCACGCTGCTGCTCCTCTGGTCCACCATCCTGCTCTCCGCATTTGTTTTTGTAGATATACTCTGGGTGAGGGTAATGCTGATGATAATTGCCATTGGAGTCTCGGTCCATCTGGTAATGATAAGGACATACAGAGGCCCCCCTCCTGGTTCATGAAAATGGATCGGTCAAGGATTGATAGGACATCTCGAGGTTCGACCTCAATTCCGATTTCAACAACCACGATCGATCCCGGCTTTCCATTCATCAACATTATTATAATCACCTTCGATATTGTTCCCTGCCCGGGGGAGAAAGATGGATGGACCCTGTCGTAAACCTTTACAGCTCTCGATACTGATCACGGCATTTCTGGCTCTGATCTCCTCGACCTTCGTACTCCTCGACGATGGTTCGGGCCTTCCGGATCGTCAGATACCCATGGTTGAAAAAGAACAGAGCCTGGACCTGTCGGAAGGATCCTTGATCAACCTAGAGCAATTCTTCGGCAGCGATCCTTACCTTGAGCTTAAAAGCCAGCACGCCTCTTTCAATTCAACATTCGAATGGACCAATATGAACACCGAGAGATCACCCAGTATGAGGGATGGGATCGAGCTCGTATCCATCGAGGGATACGATAAGGTGATCCTCCACGGCGGCGGACATGGCGGAGCTGGAGCGGAGCAGGATACTTGGATCTATGATGTTGGGACCAACGAATGGGAAAGGTATGTATTCACTGAAAGCCCGGGCCCCGTCCACAGCTATGCTGCATGCAACATATTCGGAACGGATCAGATGGTCCTTCTCGGCGGATATCATACATATCTTAAGGAGACAAGGTCCTCAGAAGAAGAGGAGACGGAGCAGAATTGGGTGTTCGACCTCAGCGAGATGAAATGGACCCCCATACAGGTAAGGGGGATGGAGGATGGGATGCGTTTCCAGCATATGGCTCCAATTTGCGGGACGAAAAAAGCCCTCCTTTACAACCGCGCTGATGAGAAGGACAATTCGACTTACATCTACGACCATGAGAACAGGGAGATCATCAAGATCCCGATCGAGGGGCCCCCCTTGTCCGAACCTGGGAGGGTGGCGCCTTTTTACGGAACGGATCAGATGTTCTTTTTCTGGAGCAAACTGGACCCGACGAACATCAACAACTGGCTGACAGGAACCTGGATCTACGATCATGGGGAGGGCACCTGGACGGAATTGAACCCCCCTGACGGCCCCACCTACCTGTACTATGATTTCAACATGGATATGTTGTTCGATACCCACAAGATCATTCTTTTCGGGGGGTCGTGGGCGGGAGTGAAGAGGGATGATACCTGGGTCTTCGATCTCGATCAGGGTCAATGGTCGATGTTGAACGTATCCGCACGCCCTCCCGGAAGGAGCGATCACGGTCTGGTCAACATTCGCGGAACCTCCAGGGTGATGGTGTTCGGAGGTGTGGATCATCATGATGAGATAGGTAACGACACCTACATGCTGGACCTGGATTCCTATTCTTCCGAAGGTTCCTATATTTCAGATATCATGGAAATACCGCTGGGTGCATCACCCGAGAGGGTGAGGATCGATCTCCACCAGCCTCCCGGGACGGATATTGATATAAAGATGAGGTCCGGAAGCAGCGGTTCGATATCCGGCAAGGAATTCCTTGGGCCCGGAGACCTGAAGACATCTTCATATGAAGAGGGTGAGAACCTCCTCCCGTCAACCATGGAGGACCATAGATTCTTCCAGTTCTCCATATCCCTTTCAACGACGAAAAGGTATCTCTCGCCAATACTTGACGAGGTTTCCATCATTTACACCATCAAAAGGGAGAACACATCCCCGGTCCTCGAAAAACTTGGTGTGACCTTTTACAATATCAGCGACTCCATCGCGTTTAGGTTCAGGGTGATCGACGAGGAGAACGATGCCGTTGATATCATGTCCTACTATAGTCTGGATGGTATTTACTATGAACCTGCCGAAGTGAAATATCTCACATATTACCCCCCTTACAATCTGACTCCCGGTGCGGATCACTCCGTACTCTGGAACCATGGAGACATTCTCAAGGAAGGTATGGAACATAGCGTGCAGTTCAAACTGGTCCCTGTGGATTACTCGGAAGGGCCCCCGATTTATTACGGCCCTTATTTCATCGATCTCAAACCACCCGCACCCGATTTGACAGACCTTCCCGATGTCGTGGATGTGGATGACGATTTCACCATCAGGTTCGACGAGCCGATAGAGAGGGGGGCCTATCAGAACAGGATCGTGATATTGAAGGATGAATACGGCAGGGATATTCCGGTAAATGTGATGGTGGCGGAAAGTGAGATATTCGTCGATCCCGACGACTTCCTGGAGCATGATACCTTCCACTCCATGAAGATCGGCGGGCTCTTCGATCCTGCGGGTAATCCGATGCACCCGGTCTATTACAATTTCACAACCGTTCAAAACAACCCGGTTCTGGTGGAATCGATCACCTTCAACCGTACGGTATTAGGAGGCCCGGGATATTTCACGGTGATCTTCGACAGACCCATAGTCGATGATACGGAGAACAGGGTCCATTTTCTTCTCACGGATATGCTGAACAGATCCATAGAAAGGGATGTGGATATAGATGATCTTGTGGCCATCGTATGGGTCAGGGGATCGGCACCTGACGGTCTCCGGTACTTTCTTCTGACCGTGCAGAGGGGGATCAGGGATGGGGAGGGAAATATACTCGAGGAGGATCACACCTTCCTGCAGAATGAAAATGAAGAAGACCCATCCGATGGAGACTCCTCAAGCGGTTTCTGGTATGCACTTTGTTTCACTCCCGCAGGTATCCTGGTTATCTCCTTGATAATCCTGAAACTCTTCGGTAAACCTCTGATAAGATCCCTGGTCCGTTCCCGGAAAAAGACCGGGGTCCTGGAGGCTGAAAGGGTGAATGGGCATGATAGAAGATCTGATATGGATCACATGATCACCCCAAAACAGACGGATCTCGTATCCCGACCGATACCGGATGAAGACGCCCCCTACTTCCCATGAACATCATGTCTTTGGTCCGATCCACCCTTTCAGGAATTCGAACCACTCAGGGTTCCTGCTTGTCCTCCGGAGGGCCCCGAATGATATGATGAGATACATGGTTCGCCTTGAGCCATTTTCAAGAAAGTGGACCCTTAGTGGCTTGAAAGCAAGACCGAGGGACCTGTCCTCCCTCCTTCTGAAGACGTGGTCGAATCCCAACTCCACACCTGTCACATCCCTTTTATTCATCTCCTTCCTGAAATCTTCTCCTGTCCTCCCGTCCCTGCCTTCGAAAATGATCCTGTCATCTTTCAGAACGATCTCTCCATCATACCTGTGAAGCGGTTTGGCAAGGGATGTGTGGGCCCTAACCCAGTCCCCGAGTGTCCTTTGCTTTATATCGATCTCGAAAGCCATCAATGCTTTGTCTTTCCAAATGCTCATTTTGATCCCTCCTTCATTTACGATAATCCTCCGTAGAGACCGTGATAGATCAGATACTGTGTTAGATGCATAAGCACCGGGGCCAGGAAACCATATTTCCTGAACATCCAGCATGATGAGATGATGAATCCGCCGGATACCGTTACTATCTGGAATACCGCAAGGGGTGTGATTTTACCGACCAGTGAGGAATACTGACCGAACTGGATCAGCATATAAAGGACCGCATAACCTATCGAAGCGGTCCAGAATACCTTCTCCCGATGCCTTCCCTTCATCAATTTACCCGATACCAGGAAGACCACCAGTGTCAAAATGAAGAGCTTCCAGAACATGTTGTCCATGATAGCAACCGGCACATAAGCGGGGATGGAGACCGGAAAGGGGAGCTGCGGAACCCTGTCCCTTGAAAGCAGGTCGAAAACGATAGCACCCAGGGCGAATCCCGCCCCCACAGCAACCGGAAGGATATACTTCGAGACTCCCTTTTCAGGACAGATCATTCCCTTGAACCCGGATTTTCGAAGGAAGTATCTCATACCCACGTAGCCAAGGGCCCCGTATATCGGTATGGATAGCCAGTTAACATAGAGCTGCGGCTCCTTTTTAAGAGAGGATGTTACAAGGATCATGCAGCTGATGGAGATCGCGATCAGCCAGACGAACACCTTGATATCGCTGCGCTCCACCTTCACTTGTATCCCTCCTTTTCGATGGCGGCGATCGCCCCCTCGAGGACCTCCTCGAGTTCGATATCCTCAACATACCTGGAACAGGTGAGGCTGAATTCCTGCTCCATGGATATGGAGAATCCGATCCTCATCAGTCTTTCCAGTCTATTCAGAAGCTCCCTCAGGGCGTCATAGATCGGTCCTTCCGTTCTCAGGAAGAGATCCACCTCGATGGTTCTTCCGGAGATAGGGTCCCCATCTGCTGGAGTGGTTCCTATCCGTGCACCTTTCATCTTGCAAAGAAGATCATATGATGGGGTTGCATCTTCCAGACCTCCCCCTTCATTAATTTCCCGGATGTTCATGAGTTGATCACCGGGATCGACTGTCCCTCCGACCATTTAGAACCATGTGAATTTGCAGATTCGCAGATCGGACATTTCATGGGCGGAACATGTCCGATTCGCTAACCGGATGTAGTACGGATCCGACATTTCGAGATGGGCCAGTCATCGAAGTAATTCCCTGTCCAGCCATGTCTCAAAAAATTGCATGTCGTAAAGAACGTTGAGGTCTATCCTTTCAATGGGATAACGTGAAAGCAGGTCCTTTTTCAGGTCTTCCGTTGCTTTCATGGAGCTCGCCCAGCAATTTGCGATGAGTAGCTGCGGCTCGTTGGACAGTGGAATGATGCTCATGACATTGGGATAGTTGTCATTCCATATCCTGTGAGCGGTGATATCCCTGTCGGCACCTTCCTTGAGGTCCATGAACATGAAGGATATGATGTCACCTGATGCAGTTGGGACCATTTCTGCGCGAAGGTACACTGTCCCATTCTCGATCATCCTGTCAAGTCTCCTCTTCACGGTCCTTGTTGAAATATCGAGCTCGCGGGCAACGTCCGAAAGCGGTCTTCTGCAGTCATCCTTCAATCCCCTGATAATGGACCTGTCCATTGAGGTGAGCTCTCCCCCATTCGGAAAAGTGCTGATATGCGGTATGAGGACCCTGGCATCCTTCAGATCGCAGATGGTCCGGACCGTCTTCGAATAATCATCGAGCTGTGCAATGTTCTTCAATGCTCCCTCGACGAAGAGAAATCCCCCGGGAGACCGGATGACCTTGTATGTCCTCCCGTCCCTTTCGAGGTCCCCGATCATCTCATAGAGGTTATCGAACCTCGACCATCCGCTGATGGCTGCGACCATCCCTCCAACAGCTTGAAGGTTGAGACCTGTCCGGAATCCACGGATGATCCCGAGGTCGATCAAGTTCTGCACTCTCTTATGCACGGCTATAGATGAAAGGCCCATCTTGTCCGCAAGTTCGCGATAGGGTATCCTTGCATTGAAGTAGAGCTCGTAGGTGATCTTGATGTCGATCTCGTCCATGATATTTCACCCTTTCAAACCAGCGCAAGTTATTTAATCGTTTTTCAAATGGGAATTTCAGGTAGCCTTCAGGAGATGTATGATACATCGGACCTGACCTCCGGTCGGGCGATATTTATCTGTATCAGTTGATCGATCAACATATGGGGAGCAAGATGACTGATGAGTACGTTAGGGTATACAACGGTCAACATGGAAGCTATAACAGATATCCTCTGGGAGAGAACGACAAGATCCTGGGGGGACTTGCTTATATTTTTGGCTGGATCGTCTCCCTGATAGTCCTCCTTGCTGTCAAACCTCTGTCTCCACACCTGAGATTCCACGCAATTCAGGCCCTCGGGATGCATATTGCCCTGATGATCCTTGGCTCGATAGCGGGTTTTTTATCCATGTTCATGGTGGGTTTGTGTCTCCTTCCGTTCGTCATCGGGGGTTGGATATACCTTCTGGTCATAGGGATCTTAATTCTCACCGGAGGGGACCACAGGATACCATGGCTTGGGGATTACGTGGAAGAGAACTATGTTTGACCCGCGCATGCCCGCGGCTGTATGAGTTTCGAACATCGAGGATGGCCTTGATTCCATTCCCTTTTGATATCGGGAGAAACGGTTCGTTCCGTGATTCGAGTTTCATCAGCCATTGACCACATCACCGAAAAAATTGAAATAGTCTCCCGACCAATAATATCCCAAAGGGGGGAATTCCTGTGAGAAAGGAGAGCGAAAGGAACAGAGGCATTTTTTACGGCAGTTACTCGAGCAGACTGTTCATATTCTATCTGACAGCTCTGATGCTTTTCAGCATCATTCCGATCCCAACCGGTCTGGCAGCGGAGAACGACATCGAGATATTCAGACCCGATGGGGGGGAGACGATCATCGCAGGCAGCACCTACCGGATCCAGTGGACAATTACAACGTCGGGGGGATATGTTGCGATCCTTCTATCCACGAACGGGGGAAGGAGCTTCGATAACATCAAGACCATCACGAACACACCGTCCCACGGTTACGGTTGGATCGACTGGAACGTACCTCCCAACCTGAACTCCACGAAATGTCAGATAAAGGTGGTCTGGACTGATTCTCTCATGAAGCCATATACCATCTATGACGAGGACGTATCCGCCTCGAATTTCACGATCCAGCCGGGAGTATTCATCTCCTTCACCGAATCCCCGACGCTCGTGAGCTACGGCAGGTACTATCTCTGCAGGTACGATCTCTATGACCCTTACGACCTCGTCACCGGTCTGAGATTCACATGGAGGACAAATGACGGTTCGGGGTGGACCGGATTCGGGCCCCTCCCGGGGATGTACGACTGGTATGACCCCGACAGGGGGTGGATATGGTGGTCTCCATCCTACATAGAGAGCGGTTACGGCGAGATCAAGGTGGATGCTGTTTCCAAGAACAATGTGTCGATACTGTCCACCGATACAACCCCCCAATTCCAGATAGTCTCTCCGGCAACGACTCTCATCCAACCGGACGGTGGGGTGACCATGGTTGCGGGAACAACCTATACCATAAAGTGGCACACATCTTCGGACCCTGAGGAAGTGATCCACAGTGTCTGGTTGAGATATTCCACCAACGGTGGCTCAACCTGGAGCTCGATCGGTTACACCGATAACGATTTCGAATATGATTGGACGGTACCGTCCGTATCCACTTCCAATCTGATAGTTCAGGTCAATTCTCTCTACAGCGAATGGTATGTCTACGGGTCCGATGAGAGCTCTTCACCCAACACCATCATCACGAGCTCGAGCATCCCCACGGTAACACTGATAGATCCCAATCCACCGGTGCCCGGGGGCGTGGTCATAGGCTCCGGAGAGACGTATCCCATCAGATATTCCGTTACCGGAGCCTCGAACATCGACAGCGTGAGGATCGATTATTCCACCAACAATGGAAGCTCGTACACCACCATCACCACGGTGATCGGCGGTTTCGGGACACCGTTCATGTGGACCGCTCCCACCGTTGATACCTACGAGGCCAGGGTACGGATAGTGATGTCATCCAGCTCTCATCCGGACAGGACCGTTGTCTCCAACCATCCGTTCTACATTTTCGATTCCATAGAGTTCAACAGACCTCCCGTTGCCATCGTGGGCCCCGACCAGAGCGCAAATGAGGGCGATGTCGTCACACTTGATGGGAGCGGCTCCTATGACCCGGATGGGGACCTCCTGACCTACACCTGGACAAAGGTGTCTCCGGCCTTCATGGAAGTCACCCTTTCGGCAGCCTCCACCGCTCATCCATATTTTTCGGTAGAGCTCAAACATTTTCCGGTCACCTTCGTATTCGAACTGGAGGTAACAGACTGGCATGAACACGATCTCCTCCTCTACAACAGGGACAGGGTTACCATCACCGTCACTCCAAGCCCACCGCAGATAACGAAATTCGAACCCAATGTTGCGTGGAGGGGGACCCCTGTCAAGATAACGGGAACCGACCTGATGGGTGCGGAGATACTGTTCGGGAGCACTGTTGTGGCATCGGTTTCCACCGAACCAACCGCACAGAATCCCGATCCCGACAACGAATACCGCTTCACCCTTTACGAAACCCTCGGTAACGGTACATACGACGTTAAGGTCAAGACCATGGTGGGTGAGGATACCCAGGGGGATACCATAGAGATATTCCCCGAACCGATCTGGCAGTTCGAAAACGGTCTGGGGTTCCATAATAACAAAACCCACACCCTCAGCTATCCCTGGAATCCCTGGGGGACGGGAAGATACAAGGATGTCTTTGGAGACCAGGTGTATCTTTCGGCCTGGGTCTGCATTGGTATCCCGTACTGGACCCCATGGACAGGATGGGATTGTGCGGGTTACCTTATAGACGAACCCTTCGCTCCTGACCCGCTAGCCGCAATTTTCTACGGTGCGGTATTCCATTACATAGCGAGGAACGGGGAATGCTTCGGGATGAGCTCCACCGCCCTGAAATATTACCACGGCGACGTCTCCGTGTCTCACTTCGGTCAGAGCGGGGTGACCGAATGGACGGATCTCGAGAGGACAGGTGAGATGAAACGGTACGTGCAGGAGCACCAGGGTGCCCAGATGTCAGCGGAGATCCTGAACCAGTACCTTTACAATCTGATCAACGGACTTGTACCATCCTCTGAATATACGGGGATGGGCCCCTGGATAAACATGGTGAAATCCAGCATAGACAGCGGACAGCTGGGTATCGCCACGATGATCTGCGATGAAGGGGCCCATGCCGTGGTCCCGTATGCATACGACGAAATGGGGTCGAAGATCCGTTTTTACGTCTACGATTCCAACAGGGAGGTATTCTCGGACCCGAATGACGCCATATGGATGTCCCAGAATGCAGATCCCTGGAACCAGCATCCCCCCTACATCGAGATCGACAGGAGCGGTGTATACTGGGACTGGTCGTTCGAGTGGGTCGACGGGACAAAATGGTCAGACGCTGTGGGCCTTGCTTTCGTACCCTACAATGTGATAAGGGGGGGAAGGACACTGCCACTATCTGTCACGGGGATCATCAATCTCCTGGCCGGTTCAGCGGATGCGTCTATATCGGACGAGGAAGGCAACCAGGTGGGAGTCGCCGATGACGGCTCGCTCCTATGGGATATCGAAGGTGCCGCTCCCATGCCGTTCTTCGGAGGGGCCGGATACAAACCTTCCTCATATCATCTACCCGAAGGCAATTACACAATCCAAATCAGGGGAAACGATGAAGGGTCCTACAACTGGTCATCCATCAACAACGGCTCATCGGCCTTTCATATCGAGGATGCGGAGGTCATGGAAGACTCGAACGATACGGTTTCCGTTCTTTATGGTGAAGGCAACCCCTACAGGGGTGAGATGATCTACGGTTCCGATGATGACATGAAGGTCTACAACGGCAGTATTATCCACAATTACGGGCCAAGGTACAGGACCTTCAAGGTGATCGGTGCGGAGCTGAACGATGACGGGGAGCATGGCGACGGATTGCATGTTCTTTCCACCAACGAGGACTACACAGGTCTCGTCTTCACGAATGCCGGGGGAGGCCCCACCACCTTCGATGTGGAGTTCACCCACAATGTGATGTCCGAGGAGGTATGGAACGGGAGCGATAGACCGGGGGTGGGATATCTTCCCACTGCGAGAAGGAGCGGTATTACCGTGGAGCCCGGAGAGACCGTTGTTATCGCTCCAACGAACTGGCTGGATCTCAACAACTCCTTGGTGCTCCTTGAAGGTGAGACAGCTCCTGGGCCCCCTCAGAACGTGAACCTGCATGAGATCGGGGGCATCATTGAGTTAAGCTGGGAGCCACCCCTCGAGGACGGCGGATGGCCGGTTCTCGAATACGTGGTATTCAGGGGCCCGGATGCGGGCAATATGTCGGTAATGGTATCGACAAACAGCACTTCATTCACGGATGATACCGTGGAGAGGGGATCAACCTACTTCTATTCCGTAAGCGCTTTGAATGCCATCGGTCCCGGTGAGCTCTCCATGGCCGTTCAGGTAGAGATACCTCTCGTCACAGCTCCCTCTCCGGTCCCGAACCTTGCAGCGGTCCTCGATGGGAACAATATCACTTTGACCTGGTCCGAACCGGAGGATGACGGGGGTTCGGAGATACTGGAATATCTTGTTTTCAGGGGGACGACTGAGGATAGCATCGAGCTGCTTGCGGAGGTCGGATTACAAATGGAGCATCTCGACCCGGGGCTGGAATGGAACACCACCTATTATTACAGGGTGGCAGCCGTGAACGCTATCGGCCAGGGTCCATTCAGCGAGATCGTCGATGTGCATGTACCGCCTGAGGACACGGGACCACCAGATGACGATGACGAGGAGCCCGATGATAACACCGGAGAGGAGACGCCGTGGGCGGTCTATATTCTTATTGTAATTGCGGTGGCGATACTCCTGATCATGCTGCTGCTCTTTCTCAGAAGCAGGGGAGGAAAGCCTTCGGAAGAAGAGTAGATCACCTGACCATTATTTCATCCTTCAAGGAGAACATACGTTCCCTTGCCATCATTAGTGTTAATAGGGTTGGAAATATGTCGATGCATATTGGACCGAAAGAAGAGCGGATGGGAGCATCTGAAGAAACCCGTAAGGATAGTCCTCATTGCAGCAGGGACATTCTTCACCGGAATAGGTTTGATCGGCGTAGTGGTGCCCATAATGCCGACGATTCCATTTCTCCTGATCGCAGCCTTCATCTTTCTCAGAAGCTCCGACAGGATGTACAGCTGGTTGATCGACAACAGGTATTTCGGGGACCAGCTGAAAAACTATCTCGAGAAGAAAGGGCTTACCTTCAAGACCAAGATGATCTCGATCATCATCCTGTGGTCAACGATCCTCTTTTCATCCTTCATCTTCATAGATTACTGGTGGATGAGGTTCATCCTGATGGGAATTGCTACAGGGGTGACGATCCATCTGCTCTTGATCAGAACATTGCAGAGATAGTGTGTTTTATCCTTTGGAATATCCGGAAGGGATATCGAGATCCCCTCTCCTTCTGCCCTTCCATTCCACGTCCATGAGGATAAGTATCCTGTCATCCGGCATACGGTAGATGGATACGATAGTTGAGATATTCCCTTTTCTCGATGAGATCATACTAGAACGTATATGCTGCGGAACCCCTGTTCTGTATACTTCGGAAATGGCTTCTGACAACCCCATGAACTTCGCCATGGGGATCGCGGCCTCTATTCCAATATTCTCGATCTGAATGCCCTCCGCCGCTTTAAGGCCCTTCGATGCCGACCCGTTCATCCAGAGAACCTTCATGGGGCCCGGATCTATGAGGTAAGCCTTTGCCTTCACCGGCTCATTTGAAACGTTTTCACCATTCAATCCATCACCTGCCCCCGGACCTGTCTCCACGGAAGAATTCGACCATCGTATGTCTGGAGACGAACCCGGCCTTCTCTATGGTCCTTTTTGATGCCATGTTATCCTTTGCGCAGCCGAGCGTTGGCCTCCAGCCGTTCATGATGCAACGATCGGCCAGCCTGTCAATTATCCATGTTCCGTATCCCTTCTTTCTGCATTCCGGTCTCACATACATTCCGATATCGAACCAGTCCCTTCCGTCGATGGTCCTGTTCAACATGCCGTATCCGATGAAGGAGCCGTCGCTATCCTCGTATATGGTACATCCTCCCTTCTCGATCCAGTAGGGTATGTCCTTGACCTCGCTGTCATCGAAGATCCCGTCCCTGAAGCGGGTGAGCAGGTCCACATCGTCAAGCGTGGCGATCCTCTCTTCAGGATCGAGATCTGGAATTGGTCCGGGCGGCTCTATCCTGTCCCGGAAATTGTATCCGATGACCTTTTCCGCCTTGAAATGAAGTAAGCACATGGACATGAAGAGATGGTCCCAGGATTGACATACGGCTTTCTTCACCTTCAGCTCTTCGATCGCCTTTGTGAATATATTCTCCGCAAGGGGAAGCGACCGGTCCTCGAGGAAGAACTCATGGAGGACCTTCCCTTCTCCCAGGAGTAAGTAACCTGTTATCTTCCCATCGATACGGACGAAATATGGGATCGAATCCCTGCAAATGACCTCCGAATACAGTTCGATCGGTTCGCAAAGCGATTCGAGATAGGACTCCCTCATCCTTTCGAATACCTCGTCCCTCTCACCTTTGACCAGCCTTATCATTTTGACCATCCCGGAAATACCCGGTTTGGAAATCAATCTTTCTCTTGCCATCACGTTGTCGCGGGGTTCCTTTCCGGGGACCGGTAAAAAGAACATCCCATAAACTTATTTTAAGGGGTTTTCATCTGACGGGTGATAACAGGTGATCAAATGGGAATAGGTTTCTGGAAGGGCAAGATCGAGATGAAACTGGAGAGATTCTCCTTTCATCCTGGGGAGACCATCAAGGGTGAAATTTCCTACAAGCTGAAGAAGCCGACCAAGGCAAGGGAAATCACCATCAGGCTGATCGGGGAAGAGAGGCAGACCAGCAGGAGGGTGCGCTCGGAGGGCGGCGTGCAGACCGAGACCAGAAAGGTGAAGTTCTTCGATCTGAAGATACCCCTTGACGGAGAAAAGGAATATTCCGAGGGACAGTATGACTTCAAGGTCCCCATCCCCAAGGGATTGTACGATCCCGGAAAGAGACCCGAGGGTATGATAGGCGACATCCTCGGGGCCCTTGAAACGATGAGCGGTTCGAGAAGGGACCTTGAATGGACACTGATCGCAAATCTGGACATCCCCATGGGATTCGATCTGTCGAAGAAGCAGAAGATCGTCATCGATTGATCATCTCACCGGATCCAAATTCGAAGGATCCTGTCAATGATCGTTGATCAGCTGCAGGATCACTGATCGGACCCTTTCAGACCATCATCTCGGCCAGGTCCTGCTCCACGGTGCTATTGGGCCCGAGCTGGAACTTATCAACGAGAACGTTGAGAACATTCGGAGAAACGAATGCCGGGAGAGTGGGGCCGAGATGTATATTCTTCACTCCCAGATGCAGAAGCGCAAGGAGGACGAGTACCGCTTTCTGCTCGTACCACGCGATGTTGTATTCGATGGGAAGGTCGTTTACCCCAACACCGAGGTCCTCGGCAAGCTTGATGGCGAACGACGCAAGCGAGAATGAGTCGTTGCACTGCCCCGCGTCGATCACCCTCGGTATGCCGTCGATGTCATCGGTTATGAGCTTGTTGTAGCGGTACTTCGCACAGCCGGCTGTCAGGATGACCGCCTCTTTGGGGAGGGCCTTTGCGAACTCGGTGTAATACTCCCTCGACTTGTGCCTCCCGTCGCATCCCGCCATCACGAAGAATTTCTTTATTTTCCCTGCCTGGACAGCTCCAACCACCTTGTCCTTTAGGCCCCAGAGCGTCCTGTGATTGAAACCCCCTACTATCTCGCCGGTCTCGAGCTCCTTCGGCGGTTCGCATCTTTTTGCATGCTCTATGACATTGGAGAAATCCTTTTGCTTCCCCTGCTTTCTGTCAGGAATATGAGGGATGCCTTCGAAGCCGACGGTGTTTGTCGTGTAGACCCTGTCCCCGTAGGAGGCAAGGGGTGGGACGAGGCAGTTGGTGGTCAGGATAACGGGCCCGTTGAACGTATCGAAATCCTTGATCTGGTACCACCAGGATCCTCCGTAGTTGCCCACGAGATTGTCGTACTTCTCGAAGAATGGATAATAATTTGCCGGAAGCATCTCCCCGTGGGTGTAGACATCGATCCCTGTCCCCTTCGTCTGCTCCAGGAGTTCGTGGAGGTCCTTCAGGTCATGTCCGGAGATCAGTATGCCAGGGTTCTTTCTCACACCGATATTGACCCTGTGCGGGGTCGGCACTCCGTATCTGGATGTATTTGCCTCGTCAAGGAGGGCCATTGTCCTCACACCGATCTCACCGCATTCCATGACAAGACCCAGGAGTTTCTCCATATCGGCTTCAGGGTCCCTGTATGCGAGAAGGCCCCGGTTCATGAACCCGAAGATGGTTTCATCCTCGAGATCAAGGGTGTAGGCATGCTCAGCATACGCAGAGATGCCTTTTATCCCGTAGAGGAGCAGGGTCGAGAGCGATCTGATATCCTCGTTCTCGATCGTCAGATGTCCGACGGAGGAAGCTTTCCTGTCCGCCTCCTCCTCTGTAGTGAAGGTCCATAAGGCGTGGTCCGGGAGGTCCCGGAACTCATGCCCCTTATCTTCCAGTTCGTTTCTCATCCTGTCCCTTGCGGAAAGTGCCCTCCTGATGTATTCGAGCATCCTCCTCCTGTCGAAATTGGCGTTGGTTATGGTCGAGAAGAGTGCCTCCATCAGGATCTCGTTCGCCTCCCTGTCGGGCCCTATCTCATTTCTCTTGATCTCCTGGAAGAAGGAAAGTCCCCTCAGGGAATGTATGACGAGGTCCTGGAGGTCGGCGACGTCCCCCGTCTTCCCGCATACTCCCCTGGTGGTGCATCCTTCGTTCTTAAGCGTTTCCTGGCACTGGTTGCAGAACATGATCATTTCTCCATGGTATACTATTGCTACCAGATACCCTAATGCAACAAGGTAATTATACTGATCAGTTTCCCGGAGGAAACCTTCTATTTGAATGACCACAGGATGAGTTTAGCTCTGCCAGGGGAGCTTCTCGAGGTCGACGTTGCCTCCTGATAGTATTATCCCCACCCTCTTCCCCCTGACATCGAGCTTTCGCTCCATGAGGGCGCCCAACGGGACAGCTGCGGAAGGCTCCACGATGAGCTTCATTCTTTCCCATATGGTCCTCATGGCGGATATTATCCCGTTCTCGCTCACGGTAACGATATCGTCAACGTTTTCAAGGATGAGGGGAAATGTCAGGTTTCCGAGAGAGGTCTTCAGGCCGTCGGCGATGGTGACGGGGTCGTTAGAGGGAACGAGTTCCTTCTTCCTGAAGGAGCGATAGGCATCGTCCGCATTCACGGGTTCCGCCGCAATGACCCTGATGTCCGGACTTACGGACTTCACCGATATTGCCGTCCCGCTGAGGAGACCCCCTCCTCCGACAGGCGTCATCACAATGTCCAGGTTGTCGATGTCGTCGAGGAGCTCGAGTGCTGCGGTTCCCTGGCCGGCGATTATCCTCGGATCATTGTAGGGGTGGATGAAGGTGGCGCCGGTATTCATCACGACCCTGTCAAGTGTATATTCCCTCGCTTCGAGAGTGGGTTCGCAGAAGGTTATCTGCCCCCCATACCCCTTCACCGCATCCACCTTGACCCCGGGCGAATTTTCCGGCATCACAATGTAGGCGGGGATGCCCCTGTTCCTTGCAGCGAGGGCAAGTGCCTGGGCATGATTTCCCGATGAATGGGTTGCCACGCCGTTTATGGCATCATCTTCGGAAAGCGAGAGGACAGCATTCGTCGCTCCCCTGATCTTGAAGGCGCCGACCTTCTGGAGGTTCTCGCACTTGAAATATATCTCCGCGCCGATGAGGTCGTTTATGGAACTCGAGGTCTGGATCGGTGTCCTGTGTATGTACTTCTCTATCCTGTAGGCTGCGACCTGGATATCCTTGAGGGTGGGGATCCATTTCTCCGGACCTCTGTTCATGTGAAGAGCCTCCTTGTGTATCGGGTGGATGGAGATGGGTTGATTGAAATAAGGTTTTGGGGAATTCCCCGGGACCTTCGATCGGAGAGTATTCACGCCACCACATGGTAAACGATATCAATGACCCTGTCCAGGAAACCTGTCTCCCTGGCCGTGAGATACACCGCATCATGGGGACACAGCTCGTGGCAGCAATAGCACCTGATGCACTTCGAGTAATCTATCCTTGCTATTCCGTTCCTGATGGTGATGGCATTCCCCGCGCAGTTTGCCCTGCATACACCGCAGCCGACACATCTCCTGTGTGATATCTTCGGCTTTCTCGTCGTGAGGCCGATCACGACCCTTCTCACCGGCCCGGGTGTGAGAACGGATACTATGCCCCCGGAGGACGGCTTGAACTTCTCCTTCAGGAATATTTCATTTCCGCTCCCGGAAACATCGATCCTCTCATCCTCAGAGATCTTTCCCTGCTGGAAACCCGCCTGCAGTATCGGGATGTTATCCGGTCTGAGCCCCACCATCCTTGCCACATGCAGATCGATGGCAAGGGGGTCCGTTCCTGAGATGATGGCACCGACCTTTCTGGGCCTCCCCCTGGCCGGCCCCTTCCCGTCCATTCCGATGATCCCGTCAACTAGGAAGAGGTCCGTTTTGGATGCGTCGGTAAGGTCGAGAAGCATCTTCGAGAAGTCGATGGGATCGGGGAACCTGGTGTGATATTTCACCTTCTCCGTTCCGGGTACTATCCCGAACATGATCTTCGAGGCACAGGTGAGACCGCATAACATGTGGGTCTTTATCTTGGGCAGTGCGATGATGAGGTCGTGACCGTTGAGATAATCACAGACGATGAAGTTCTTGGTGAACCTGCCCTCTGGGAATTTCCGGAAATGATGAGACGTGTTGAAGTTGAGATCCGCTCCCGTTTCCTTTGCTATCTTCGAGATACCCGTCGCATCGTATACTGTCTGGAGGGCAACCTCGTTGAAGAGTCCGCCCGGGGAATCCGCGATGGTAACCTTCGCCCCCCTCTCCGATAATTCCATGATCACCGCTTTCACGAACACGGGGTGGGTTGTAACGGCATTTTCGGGATCCCTTGCGGAGAGCAGGTTGAGCTTGAGCAGGACCTTCTTACCAGTGAGTTCGTCGAATTTCGGATATCTTGCGAGATGCTCCCCGATCTGCTTTTTGAGGACATCTGGTTCGTAGTCGTCGCATCTGGTAATATGAACTGAAGGGTTCATCATTGGGCCCCGGTTTGGGTTCACATTATCGGGGATTCCGTTTTAAGGGTTTTGATATCCGTGATTACATTTCTTTTCATAGCAAGTTTTATAGACACCCTTGCCTTGCGCATTTCATTCGCCAACCATGTATATGGGCTCGTGGGTTAGCTCGGTATACTTATGACGCTTCCCCGAAGCGTCATCAGGTAAGGATATTAAAACCCCCACCCTCCCGAAAGGGTAGGGATGAATACTGAGCTATCAATGGGTCCAGAAGGGGCATATTGCCTCGTTTCACTCGCCAAAATGCATGGGCCCGTGGGTTAGCTTGGTATACTTGTGCGTTCGGGACGCATAGACTCCGGTTCAAATCCGGGCGGGCCCACTCAACTTCTTTTACAAGCCATAGTTTCGATATTTGTAGATATATTAACTGTGATAAAGATCGTATGGTTCTGTATGATAGGTCATCTTGTTCAGGCTAAGACAGCAGTCGAGAAAGGTTTGAAGGGATCGATGCGCAAACGAACCGCTCTTGTCTGACCAACAACAGGACAACAACTGTCCGAGAGATCAGCTTGAGCTATGATGTAATCCCCGATATATGAGATTTAATGACCATAAAGTCCCATATAATGTGAATTTGTGACTGATTTCCTTTTTTGTTGGACCTGACCTGAGAAAGTTTTAACATCTCACATTCCTATCTTGTTGGTGCAACAGGCTGTAATATATTATATATAACAATAGGATTATTATGATTGAGTAAAAAATGGGATATAGAAAACAATTAAGTTAGGAAAAAGTATGAATGAAAATTAATTATCATTAGAGACGTTGGTGAGAAGTGAAGGAATAAAAAAGATTGGAACTTATGGCAGTTTATTAATCTGTGGTGGATAAATGAATGGGAGAATTATCATTGTGATTTGCATTGTGGTATGTGTTGGATTGGGGGGTCTAATCGCAATCATTTCATTAAATTCCAAAACAACACTTAATCAAATCCCTTCTGATATATTCATTATTACAGACCGAGAAGATATTAGATCTTTCGAAACTTTCATTGTTTCATTAAACAAGAAAATTCCAAATGCAAATATTACATGGGATTTTGGTGTAGGTTTTCCTTCATATGGTCCAAGCTCCCAATTTCGTTATTTAACTTCCCATAATTACATAATTACAGCAACAATAAAACTTGATGAAGAAAAAAAAATAATAAATAAAACAGTTCCTGTAAAGAATCAAGATATAACAGTATCTGGGGAGGTAGGATTAAAAAAGAATCTAAACCCGAGAGACCCTTTAATGGTCACATGGGATATTAGACCAATGCAAGGAATCTCATATCCAACCTTAAACACAAGTATTGAGATTACTAAAGCAATGGGATCGTTTAAAATTGTGTTTTTTGAATATATTGTTGATGATGAAGCAAAAAATATTATCTTCAGTGAAGACTATATTTGGATTAATGAAAATGTTAATCTGAAATACCAATTCTTGTTCGATGATCTACCCCATATGATAAGTGATTACTATTATTCTTATCAAATAATAATTAACGAAGGTAAATGGGACAAACTTATGTATAATTCGACTATTAAATATTAAAGGTAAAAAATAATAACATTCCTCTAATTTGTAAGAAAATTGGATTATAAAATTAAGAAAATATATGCCATGAATAGCATGGCATATATTCCGATATTCAAGGTTTAAATTGAGAGGAGTTATTCAAGATTCCGATATATATTTGATATAATATTCCTTACAATTAATTTTTTACATTTCTAATCTGAATACCATTTCTTTCGGTAGCGTTTCTTCACTGAAATCAGAATAACTCACTTCTTCCCAATCTTCCTCTTCCAATTTTATTTTTACTAGATGGGTAATTTCCATTACAAAATAATAAGTTTCTGTGGGGATACATTCGAATTTTGTAATTTCCATTTCCAATGGAGGATCAACATGAACATCGTCTGGTGGATTTTCTTCATCATAGTATGATGCCGATTTATATATCCAACCTGAATCTGCACTATCAATTTCTTCATCTTCATCATCTATTATACTTATTTTAAATATCAATTTCCATTGATAAGCATACCCACAAATCATATCATTTTTTGAAAAATGACCATTAAATGCTGAAGTAAAGTACACACTACCCCATAGTATTGGATCTCCTCCCATATTCGGGAATTCCGGAGAGATAGGTATTGGGTTATCATTTAGCACGGATTCGTCAATATATCCTCCAGCTCCATATTGTCGATCCATGCCACTCCAATAATGCTTTCCCGTATGATAAGTATTACTGTTTTCATCTGTTACATATAAACTAGAGCAGCATTCCCAAGATTGAGCATCCCAATCATCATATATTTTTTCCCTCCAGGTGGGAAAATAATGTTCACCTGGTGTATCGCTTACTTCGACATCACATTCAATTCCATTATAATACCAAGGAGTATTGGATAAATCAACAGAAATAACTCCATCTTGACCAGCATATGCTGTTACATATTGTAAAGGATTATTCACATCATATACAACCACTGTACAATCCAATACGATTTCCATGTCAGGATTATACGGGACAATTTCAAAATTGGGGCCCCACTCTATAGTCGCATCTACCGAAGGTAGAGATATTGACATTATTACGATCAATGGCAATGCCAAAGATATTGCTATTATTGATTTCCACATTCTTTTCACCTCATCCTAGCTCAATCAAGAGCCATATCTATAACATTCTTTCTATATAAAAAATTGCTGTGTTGCATAACTAAATAGATGTGTGAGAATTAAATATAAAGTCTTAACAGATCGTCAAACCTCACCATATCTTTTCAATGCCACATACGACCATACCTTCATTTTGGT
>Ga0272441_10003401_pt1 | contig 30279 bp, 23 predicted proteins | sample SSMProp6N_FD_193582 | JGI IMG/M metagenome (GOLD analysis project Ga0272441, IMG submission 193582) | Marine sediment archaeal communities from Little Sippewissett salt marsh, Falmouth, MA, United States - SSM-Prop-6N | ecosystem: Environmental > Aquatic > Marine > Wetlands > Sediment ... | reverse complement strand
CGTCTGTACCTGATACCAGAACCGGGTCTTTGTAGCCTGAAAAGGCAGCGGAAAAGAGGGCTCCGAAACCACCAATATCAGTTATTACTCCCTCGGAAAAGGTGGCCCTGACAAGCGGTGATATTCTCCTGACAAAGCTGTTGCCGCCTTCGATATCAACACCTGAATCCCTGTACGTTATTGCCATAACCAAAAAGCCTCCGAATATGTGCACTCATAAAGAAGTATTGTCAAATCACAATACCAGTGATCAGTAATGCGGTATTGACCTGCCTGTGGCAAGCAGTATTTTTGAGGTCTCACGGTCTTTTGCAAATATTGGATTGACAGGATACGCTTCTGTGTGCGCATACTTGTAACCGGAATAAAAAATTATTTATTGAGGGAAAAAAGTGGCAAGGGTCAGATTACAAATACAGCCTGAATATGAATTCAGTAACACAATACAGATGCGAGTGTCGGACCTCAATATTGGAGGACATATCGGTAATGTTGAGATGGTCCGGATAATAGATGAGACAAGATTCCTGGTTCTGCGTACACTGGGAATTGAGCAAAAGAGCTTAACCGAGGGTGAAATGAGTATGGTTATGAGCGATATTGCTGTTAATTTCAAGTCCGAGGGCCTTCTGACAGAATCCCTGACAGTGGAGACCCACATTGGTGATGTCAGGAGCAGGGGTTTCCGTAATTATTTCAGGGTATTGCAGAAGGGGGCACTTGTTGCGCTCGCGGAATCAGGCATGGTCTTCTTTGACCTGAAAAAAGGCAAAGTCGCGCATGTTCCTGAATATTTTATTTCAAGGCTTCAGGCATACAAAGATGCGCGGGCAGGTTCAGGTCAAAAAGGCGCGTCCTTTTAATTGACGTAACCTGCTGCTGTTCCGGCAGGTGAGCTGTTTCAGCTGAAAACGGGAGAATATGACATTATGCCGATGAAAAAACTGGAGACCACGAAAAAATTAATCCCGGGAAGCGTGCTGCGCGTCTATAAGAAGGGATTCGGGTATTCCAAACTTTCAGTTATAGAGGCAAACGACTACTATATATCACTGCTCGCTGACCCGGAATTCAGCGACATCACAGATCCCGGGGACCGGATTGATGTTTACCTGTGGGTTGAGCGCGTGGCTTCTTATGAGTTTTCATGCGAGGTCACAGGAAAGATATCCGGAGAGCACCGCATACTGTTTTTCAGCCATACTGACAGAATAAAGAGGAGCGAGGAACGGAAATGCCTCAAGGCTTCAGTAGAAATACCCTTTAAGTTTTTTACATTTGAGAAGGGAGACCCTGACCGTGCCATGAGTTCAGGGGAGATAATTCACCAGTCAGGCACGATAATCGAGCTTGGCGACCGCGAAGCGGTACTCAGGACCAGTAGTGTAATCCCGGAGGGGCATTTTGTATTTGGAACAATTACACTTGGAGAAAACAGTGTACGTGTCCTCAGCAGGGCCCAGAAACGTGCAGGTGAAGGTGACCATACCTATGATCTTGCCTACCAGGGCATGACCGAAAAGATACGGAATACGGTCCTGGACCATGTTTTCAGCATTTACAGGGAAAATCATGCTGTTAAAGGGACCCCTGCCGGATAATAAATTGCCTGATAATCCAGGCCCAGCCCGTTATTTTTTATTACGTATATTATATTTTATACCGAAATTAATTATAAGTAGAATCCATATCTGTCAAAAAAACCGGGAATTCCTAATGAAATCGACAGGATATATCAGGCTTATAATCATACTGATCATTGCAGCAGCGTCTCCGGCACTGGCGGTTGATGCTGCCCATTTCAGGCTGTGTATATTCATGGACAGGACGCACTTTTACAGTGATGAAAAGGTCCAGCTCAGGATGTGCGTGGAAAATATTTCAGCAGAACAGCACGAATTTGTTATTTTTGAAAAACCGGGATATTCCGGTCCGGTGTATACAACCTTCCAGCCGGTGCTGTATGACAGCAGGGGCAGGGAAGCGGCCACCAGAATTACATACAGGCTTGCTTCAACACCGCTTTCAGAAGTAATTGCCGGACTTGAAAAGCGGGTTATAAGGCTTGCTCCTGGTGAGGTTTTTGTACGGACCATGGACCTGAATGAGCTTTATGAAATAGTCCCGGACCGGGATTACAGGGTAAGGGCTTTTTTCTATCCGGATCTTAAAGAAAATATTGTTATTAAAGCGGATAATATGCTCGGATTAAAAGTAACAGAGGCAGGAAAAATGGTGAAAAAAGAGGCACGGGCAGTTGTCCAGAGGGCCCTGTCGCCAACAGAGATCATTCACCTGGCCCTGCATGCTGAAAAAAGCGGCAAATGGGATAATTGCATAAAGTTCATTAATGTTGAAAAATATATAAATTCATATCCGGATTTCGTGCAAAGGTACAGCAGCGCAGACATTGTAGAAAAAGTTGAAATTGAAGATGAATTTATTACTTTTTTATCCAGAAAGCGGTACGATTATCTTCTTGATTTCAGGGTTGAAAAAGAGGATATTGATATAAACGGAAGGACCGCCTCTGTAGAGGTCATTGTTGACAGATATAATGTAAAGCGGACGGACCGTTACCTGTACAGATATCGGCTTGAACGCTACAGGGACATGTGGCTGATTACCAGCCTTGATGCTACAGTAATGAAAGGAATAAAAAAATGACTGAAATACTTTCACAGGACGAGATAGATGCCCTGTTGACTGCAATATCAACCGGAGAGGTTGATACTACTGACTATTCTGCAGCAAGGGAACAGAAAAAGGTAAAAATCTATGATTTCAGGCGTCCTGACAAGTTTTCAAAGGACCACATCAGGACGCTGCAGATGATGCATGAGACCTTTGCCCGTCTTACTACTACTGCCCTGTCAGCGCAGCTCAGGGCGCTTGTAAGCGTGCACGTGGCATCAGTTGACCAGCTTACATACGAGGAATTTATCAGGTCAATCCCCAATCCCACTACACTTGCGGTCATAAACATGGATCCACTCAAGGGGTCTGCTGTTCTGGAAATTGACCCTTCAATTACCTTTACAATTATTGACAAGCTTTTCGGAGGCCTGGGCGAGGCAACAAAGATCAGCCGTGAACTTACTGACATTGAGCTTTCTGTAATGGAAGGGATTATTGTTCGCATACTGGGAAACCTGCGGGAGGCATGGTCTAATGTTATTGATCTTCGACCGAGACTTGGAAATATTGAGACAAATCCGCAGTTCGCTCAGATTGTACCCCCGAATGACATGGTTGTTCTTATTACACTTGAAACAAAGGTGGGAGAGGTTGAAGGCATGACCAACCTCTGTATCCCGTATATCTCAATTGAACCGGTAATATCCAAGCTGTCAGCCCAGTACATGTACTCCAGCATCAGGAAAGGGGCTACTGATGAGAACCTCACTGTAATACAGAGCAGGCTTGAGGCAGTGACACTGCCGGTAATTGCTGAAATCGGTGAAGCGGAAATATCTGTTGAGGAAGTGCTGAGCCTGACTGTGGGTGATGTTGTAAAGCTTCCCGTAACAAAGATAGGTTCTGACATGGTACTCAAGATCGGCGGAAGAAGAAAGTACAAATGCAGACCGGGTGTAGTATCAAACAGGATGGCCGTAAAGGTCGGGGAGCGTATAGAAGAGGTACCCGACGAACTGCTCACAACAAAAAGAAGTGAAGAGGATTTCTGAGAAAATACTGTTAAGAAAAAGTATTAATATGGAATAACAATCCCGCTGGTTTTCTAATGGGATATCCTGTTAAGGTAGGGCATTGGATCAACAAATTCAGTGCCTATTTTTATCTGGTAGCAGCATATATAACGGTTGGTTTTCCCTGTCCTTCCAACATAACCGATTATTTCACCCTTGGTGATTTTCTGGCCCTTCTCAACTGATGCACGCTGGCAGTGGGAGTAGGAGGTGACAAACCCGTACTTGTGCTTGATGCTTATTGTCAGGCCCCTGACCGTGTCCCATGTAACATCATTTACCGTGCCCGGAGCGGTAGCCTTTATTTCAGCCCCTGGAAAGGCCTCAATATCTATACCCTGGTAAAATTCACGTTCAAAGGTATATGGGGAATTCCTGTGACCGTAACGTGAAATGATGTAACCGTCAACAGGCCATACAGAAGGGGTGTTTTCGATAATTTTTTTCCTGTATTTCAGGAATTTTTTTATCCTGGTGACGATCTTTTTTGTGGTCTCAAGTTCCTTTTCAATTTCCTGAATATTCAGTATCTCTATGGGCGGCGTGAATTCCCCGGTATCATTATCGGCAGGTGACTGATGAAGAACACCACCCTTTGCCCACAGGGTGTCTATGTCGCTGTCAGGAGTGAGCGAGTAGAGATGGGTGATCTCAGGTTTGAACTTCTGGAATATATCGTATAGTTTGTTGATCTCATCCTTATATTTTTTTATCTGGATCTTGGAATTTGACCCGTATTTTTTGAGCTTGGAAACTTCTTTTATGGTGGATGAATGGTTTACAATGAGTACTGATGTGACAGTAAGTACAATTACTGCTGCCCCGAGTATAAAGGAAATGGCAAACTTGGATATATGAAAATTTATTATTTTTTTTTCAGAATGAGGGATGAACATGACAGTAATACGTTCCTTCCCGCGGGCCATAAAATCCGCCCAGGAGGTCCGTAATTTGGTCATAAGGTCACTGAAATGCTCCCTGAGTAATTCAGTAATACTCTGCTGGAGATCATTCAGGTTGGATTCTTTAAAGGGATTTAATTTCATAATGAACGATATTCGTATCCGATCGAACAGTAATATGTTTCAAATTATTAATATAAAAAATGAAATAGAAAAAAATTTAAGAATTATATACTAATTATCGGTTAATTTATGTCAAGATAATTCTATTTTTATTAATTCAGGCAAAATACACGGTATATTCCGGGTAATTGTGTTCTCCGGGTCTCAGTGTGTGTCTAACTCGCCGCAGGAGGGCTTTCAGGGCATCTGTGGCCTTCCCGGGACAGTTGCATGGCAGGGGGCAGAAAGCAAAAAAGGAGGCGTTTACGCAATCGCCTCCTTTTTTCTTATCAGTTGTTTCCCTGTTCTAGAGAGGGATATAGCCTGATTCCTTTACTAGCTTCTGACCTTCTGAGCTGATTATGTAGTCCACAAAGGCTTTAGCGTCCGGAGAGATCCTGTCTTCATTGACGTAGATGAGGAGTTTTCGCGAGATCGGGTACTTGCCTGATTTGCCGTTTTTAAGGGTCAGAGCAACACTGTTTACAGTTACACCCTTTATGGAATCATTCATGTAGCCGAACCCTATGTAGCCGATTGCTTTCGCATTCCCAGATACAGCGGAGAGCACCGCACCGTTTGATGCCTGGAGCAGGGCGTCTTTTCTTACGTCAGTTTTTTTCATGACTTTCTTGTGCCAGACTTCGTATGTGCCTGAACTGGTGTCGCGTGAGATAACCACGATTGACTGGTCTTTGCCACCAACCTCTTTCCAGTTGCTGATAGAGCCGTCATAGATGGCCTTGAGCTGGTTCATGGTCAGGTTCTTAACAGGGTTGTCTTTATGCAAAACAGGCACGATCATGTCGTATCCAACTGTGATCTCCTTTGCATTGACGCCCTTTTCTTCAGCGGCCTTGAGTTCCTTTGACTTCATTGCCCTGGATGCGTTTGCGATATCAGTAGTGCCGTCAATAAGGGCCTTGATGCCGTTTCCTGACCCGCTTCCTTCAATGGAAATGGAAACTTTGTGGGTTTTTCTGTACTGCTCAGCCGCTTTCTGTGTAATGGGGAGAACTGTGGTTGAACCCTTTATCACTATCTTTTTGCCGGTGTCCTTTGAGCACCCATTAAAGGAGAACACAGCAGCAGATACAAATACTGCAGCAATGAGTACCTGGAAAAATTTTGCATTCATAATAGTTTAAACCTCCGTGGTTTTAATGTATATTTTTGTGTATGGTTCATTTTGAAAATAGATACATATGAGATGTAAAATAATTATAAAGAAATGTTTAATATCCCATTAATTATTGTATATATTTTTGTATCTTACTGTGTTGACCACAAAACCGGGAACATGGCCTTTTTCTTTTAATCCGGATCCCCTGTGCATCTGATTCGTTTCAAATTGATAAAATCTTTATAATTGTGTTATATTATGTTAATAATTACTTAATAAATAGTCAGTAATGATTTCCAAATATATATTTTTGTCAAAATATTAACAATTGTATATACTGACTCCACCGGTGGAGGGTGAAAGCAGGTAATTTTTACTTATTATAAGTTAAGGAATAAATAAGAAATAAATATTGATAACTGATTGTTATTGAATATAGGTAAATGTGCTTGATAATTCCAAAATAAAAGTGATTATTAATAGAGATTAAATGGATAAAAAAGTAAGTGTGGAAGAAAAAATAAAGGTCCGGGACCTTACCTTTTATTACGGAGAAAAGGACGCTATCAGGAATATATCTCTCTCCGTTAAGGAGAACACGGTCCTCGCCCTGATCGGGCCGTCCGGATGCGGGAAGTCCACATTCCTCAGGTGTATAAACAGGATGAATGACATTATCCCGTATACCAGGACAGAGGGAGAAATTCTCATTGATGGCGAAAGCATACTTGATGCCCGCTATGATGTTACCAGCCTCAGGCGACGCGTGGGCATGGTGTTTCAGAAATCCAATCCCTTCCCCAAGTCTATATTCGAAAATATCGCATACGGGCTGAGGATAAACGGGGTAAAGGACAGGTATACCATTGAGAGTGTGGTAGAGAAGTCTCTCAAAAACACGGCCCTCTGGGACGAGGTAAAGGACCGGCTTAATGAATCCGCAATGGGACTTTCAGGCGGGCAGCAGCAGAGGCTCTGCATAGCACGAACGATAGCTGTGCAGCCTGAGATAATACTCATGGATGAACCCGCGTCAGCCCTTGACCCTATTTCCACACAGAAGATAGAGGAACTTATACAGGACCTGAAACAGCGGTTTACCATAATTATTGTTACCCACAATATGCAGCAGGCCGCGCGAGTCAGTGACTATACTGCATTCTTCCTGCTCGGAGACCTTGTAGAACTCAACAGGACTGAAAAGATCTTTACAAACCCGGATAAAGAGATGACTGAAAATTATATTACAGGCAAATTCGGCTAGGATGGTGAAGCCATGGCAACTTATCTTGAACAGGAACTGGAAGACATAAAATCTAAAATTTACGAAATGGCTGACCTGGCAATGGAGTCCATTTCGCGATCAATTGATGCATTGAAAAATTCCGATGTTGATGAGGCCAGCAAAATAATTGATGACGACACGGCCCTTGACCTGCTGGAGGTGGCGATTGATGATGACTGTATAAAATTTCTGGTCACACGTCAGCCCGCGGCTGTGCATCTCAGACTGGTACTGTCTCTGCTTAAAATAAACACGGACCTGGAAAGGATAGGCGACCTCTCTACCAATGTGGCCCGGGAGACAATACGCCTGGAGGGCAGGCCGCTTCTCAAGCCACTTGTTGATATCCCCAGAATGGCGTCAATCGCCATTGAAATGATCCGGGACAGTTTTAAAGCCATTACGGAACAGGATGTATGCCTGGCCAGGGAGATTATTGAGCGTGACAGGGAGATTGACGAACTGAACCTTCAGGTATTCAGGGAGCTTTTTACCTACATGGCCGAGGACGCTCACCACCTGACCCAGTCCCTTTCCCTGATAATGATAGCCAAGGCGCTCGAGAGGATAGGGGACCATGCCACGAACATTGCGGAACGGGCCATATTCTATATTGAGGGAGTGGATGTCCGGCACTGTGATGATTGACATATATCACATCATATAACTGCATAAAAAAAGCGGAAAACAGTCAAACTGGTGAACCGAATGAAGAAGCAAATATTTGTCATTGATGATGAAAAGGACATCCGGGAAATCCTGAGTATAAATCTTTCAAAAGAAGGGTATGAGGTGAAGGCTTTTTCTTCTGCTGAAGAGGCCTCCCGCGGTCTTACGCATTCCTCTCCTGATCTTATCGTGCTGGACATAATGATGCCGGGCATGGACGGGTATGAGTTCTGCAGGGAACTCAGATCATCCGAAGCATTCAGGTCAATACCCATAATTTTTCTTTCCGCCAGGGCCGAGGAATTCGACCGTGTCCTGGGCCTTGAGCTTGGCGGTGATGATTATGTGACAAAGCCCTTCAGCATCAAGGAGCTCCGTTCCAGGGTAAAGGCGGTGCTCAGGAGGTCCGGGAATATCACCGATTCAGTGATCAGCGGGAAAAAGCTGAAGTACAGGGGCATAGAGCTCTTCCCTGATAGTTTTGTTCTCAGGGTTGATGATGAGGAGGTTGATCTTACAAAGACCGAGTTCGGGATCCTTGAGCTGTTTCTAAGGAACCCGGGCAAGATATTCACGAGAGACAATATTATCGACAGTATCAGGGGGCAGAATGTGTATGTTGTTGACAGGACCATTGACGTGCATGTTATGAATCTCAGGAAAAAACTGGGCAGGTACAAAAATTCCATAAAGACCTTCTCGGGCGTGGGCTACGGGATAAAGGAATAGGAGAGGCGCGGTAAAATTCATGTTCAGGAAAGTAAGTCATAAAATTATTGCCGCTTATTCAACCCTTATAGTGCTTCTTGTTGCGTCCCTGATGATTTTTTTCAACTCCCAGACCAGGAATACACACCTGGGTATAATAAAGCGGGAGATGGACGAAAAGCTGCATTTTATTGAACTTTATCTGCAAAAAGAGCATCCGGGTGGGGTAACCACCGGACGGGCGCTTGATAAAACTGTTGATACAATAGCCGGTATTATAAACCTGAGGGTCACACTCGTTGATTTTAACGGCCTTGTGATTTCTGATTCCGGGATCCGGGATATCAGCACCATGGATAACCACCTGTACCGGGTTGAGCTGAAAAAGGCCCTTGACACTGGATCCGGTGACAGCATACGCCACAGCCATACCCTTAAGACGGATCTTCTATACAGCGCGAAGAGGTCAAAATACTACCTGATCAGGCTTGCAAAGCCCCTTGTTGAGATTGAAAAGAGCACTTCCATTATTACAAGGCGGGTTGCCCTTTCCGGCCTGGCCATAATATTTGCGTCATTTTTTATTATAATTATTATTTCGAAAAGGATCACAAAACCGATTAATGAAACACTGATGTTTTCGCGGCAGTTTTCAGAGGGTGATTATTCAAGAAGAATTCACAATTACAGTGATGATGAGATAGGTGATGTGCAGAGATCTCTAAACAGGCTGGCTGATGCGCTTGTGGAAAAAATTGACAGCCTGATCTTTGAGCAGAACAAGCTGAAGATCACGCTTGAAAGCATAGATGTGGGTATCGCGGTTGTAGGCCAGTCCAGGAGGCTTCTCGTGTCAAATGAAGCCTTTAAAAAATACCTGGATATTGAATCCGGTATCACGCACAGGATATTTTTCGAGGTAATACGGAACAGGTCCCTGAACAACAGGATAGAGAAGGCAATTTCCACAGGGGCGGGAGCAAGGTTCGAGGAAAAGACACTCAGCAGCAGGCATCTTGATGTGAGCATTACGCCTATCCGGGAAGAAAAGACCATACAGGGTATTCTTATTGCTCTCCAGGACATTACTGAGAAAAAAAAGATAGAAAGAATGAAAACAGACCTTGTCGGCAATATGTCACACGAGCTCAAGACACCCCTGGCTATTATAAAGGGCTATCTTGAAACGATCCAGGAAAACCTTGATAATCGGGAACTCGCGGATGAACTGATCTCACGGGCAATTGATAATGCAAAACGGCAGAACGCGCTTATAAATGATATTTTAAAGCTCAACATGATAGAGACATCCCAGGCATTTGCAGAGGAGAAGGTAAAACTTGATGAGGTGCTGGACAACTGTATAAATATATTAAAACCCAAGATAAACGATAAAGAAATTGATGTTGTATGCTCCTATGATGTTCTCGGCGAAAATGAAGCAATAAGAGGCAACAGCTTTCTTGTGGAAGAGGTGTTTTTTAACATCATTGACAATGCCATTAACTATAATACATCACCCGGAAAAATTGAGGTAAGCGCAAGTATGGAAGGTGACAGATACACTATCTCTATCTCTGACACCGGTATAGGCATACCGGATGATTCTATAGACCGGATATTCGAGCGGTTTTACCGTGTTGACAAGAGCAGGTCCAGGGATACCGGCGGTACCGGGCTCGGGCTCTCCATTGTCAAGCACGCTGTTGAGCTTCTGAACTGGGAAATTTCCGTCTCATCCTCCAGCAGAGGAACAACCTTCACTATTACTGTCTGAATTAATTCCACGTAACTGCCAGTCCCGGATTTATCAGACCGGATATAATAAATCTGAAATGCTGAGTGTGTGATATGCCGGTATTACCCGTATACATTGTTTACTTCATCTTGTTTCTGAAGCGGTAGCGCATAATCATGCCGGATAAGTTGAGCATCAGGACAAGCATGATGAGAATAATGGCTGTGCCGTACTGCAGGTGACGGGTCTCCTGGATGTGTGTTCCGGCTGTAGCCATCACGTAAATGTGATAGGGGAGGGCCATTATCTCATTAAAGATGGAGACCGGCAGGTCCGGTGTGTAATAGGCTGCTGCTGTAAACATTATCGGGGCTGTTTCTCCTGCAGCCCGTCCAAGGGAAAGCATTATCCCCGTAAGTATTCCCGGCAAAGCCCCGGGAAGTACAATCCTGTAGATTGTCTGCCACCTTGTAGCACCGAGTGAAAGGGATGCTTCCCTGAAGGTTCCGGGTACAACCATGAGGGCCTCTTCCGTGGACCTTATTATCACGGGAAGATTCAGGATGCCCAGTGTAAGGGAACCGGCCAGGATTGATGTGCCGAAATCAAGAAATACAACGAAAAGGCTCAGTCCGAAAAGTCCGAAAACTACTGATGGCACCCCGGCAAGGTTGTTTATGCCGAGACGGATAATCTTGACCAGGCCGGGTTTACGCGCGTATTCAGTAAGATAAACAGCGGTTATCACTCCTACCGGTATGGACACAATTGAGGATCCCAGCATAAGATAGAATGTGCCAAGAATAGCAGGGAATATCCCCCCTTCAGTCATCTCATTTCGTGGTGCCTGTGATATGAATTCCCATGATATTGCTGAAGCACCGCTTTTGACAATGTAGGCCAGCATGAACAGAAGGAAAATGATGACAGAATATGAAGCTGCTCTGATCAGTAAGAATATTACTGTCTCAATTATGTCAGTTTTCTTTTTACTGTTCCGGATTTCATTTTTAAGCATACTAAAGTCCTGTTGAAGTGTCAGTTTTCTTTGAATTTGTATTTGTTTGAAAGATAGTCCGCAATGATATTGAACCCGAATGTTATCATAAAAAGTATTATACCAATAGCAAAGAGAGCGTGGTAATGGCTCCCCCCGACTTCTGCCTCAGCCATCTCAGCAGCAATGTTGGAGGTAAGAGGCCGCACTGGTGAGAATAATGAATTCGGAATGGTTGTTGCGCCACCCGCTACCATGAGCACAACCATGGTCTCGCCGATAACCCTTGAAATGCCGAGAATTATCGCTGTCCATATGCCGGAAAGGGCTGCCGGGATCGTGATGTGAAATATTGTTTCCCACCTGTTCGCGCCCAGTGCGTAAGACGCCTCTTTCAGGGACATGGGCACTGAAGATATGGCGTCCTCTGATATGCTTGCTATTGTGGGAATTGACATAAAGGCAAGCATGGCAGAGGCGTTGAAAATGTTCAGCCCGGTGTCAATATCGAAATTGTTCTGCAGAAAGGGGGCAATTACAACCATGCCGAAAAACCCGATAATAACAGAGGGTATTGAAGCAATAATTTCAACAGCCGGCTTTACAACCTCGCGTATCGCGGGTGAGGCAAGCTCCGCGGTATATATCGCTATGGAAAGGCTCAGCGGAACCGCAATTATAGACGCGATAAGGGTCACTGTGAGTGACGCCACGATCAGTGGCAGTATGCCGTATCGGGCGTTTTCGCTGGTCGGGTACCAGTCCATGCCGAAAATGAATTCTGACAGGCTTATCTCTTTCAGGATCGGGATCCCCTCCCTGAAGAGGAAAAGGCAGATGAAAAAGAGTATAATTACACAGCTGAAAGCGATCAGCATGAATGACTTTTCCACCAGCGAATCATATAAAATGCTGTTCGGTTTTTTTATATCCATAATGGTCCTGATAAAGTTCCCTTCATTGCAAGGTACATATTATTTTCGTAAAAATAAACGTAAAAAAGGTATTTCAGTTTATTTTATAAATCATGAGGCCTTCTCTTCTAATATTTTTTTCCGGGTACAGGTTAAAATAAAGCACAGGGGCCTTGTTACGACTTTTATTGCGGGAGAAGCCCTTTAATAACCTGTTGTAGAATAATTATTAACAGGGTGTAAAGAAAATATAAAGGCAGGGTAATCTTTATATAAAGATAAACGGACTTTATACAAACAGGGACCTGCAGCAGGTGGCCCCGTCAGGTCCCCAGGTTTTTTTTGTTCAGGAGGGAGAGAAGTCCGTACAGGCTCTGTATATGGGGTATGGGCACATTGTGCTTTTCAGCCAGCCGCACAGTGTTTCCCAGGATTGCCTCGACCTCCATGGACCGTTTTCCCTCGTAATCAAGGAGCATGCTGGTCTTGTAGGGGGTCATGACTGCTGTGTCATCCAGGTTTTTCTGTATAACATTTTCCGGAATGGGGTGCCCTGTACGCTCTGCAAGGAGCACGACCTCCTCCATGACCTTCCTTGCCAGGTGCAGTGTGGGTTCTGATTCCATCATCTCTATGGTGTTCGCGCCGCCGCCCAGCACGGATATCGGGTTGAAAGGGGCGTTCCAGATGAGTTTTTTCCACCTGGCCGCGATAATGTCTTCTTCGATTATGCATGTAACCCCGGACCTGTTCAGCATGTCCGCGAAAAGAGAGACACTGTCGGATATCCCTGATGGATAGCGGCCGATAACGAGCCTGCCGTAATCCTGGTGGTTTATTTGTCCGGGTTCAGTTCTGCTCACGCAGATGAAAGCGAGACCGCTTATAAGTTCATTGTCCGGAAACGCTGCAGCAACCGGTTCCTCAATGTTAATGCCGTTCTGGAGCATTACAATAGCAGTTCCAGGGTATACGCGTTCATGTATCATGTCAGGCACATTGATTTCAGGGAGTACCTTTGTGGCAACCACAATATAGTCAGGCCTGCCGCTGTAATCTGATGCTTTTTTTACAACCTGCTCCGGCATGTAGTTAAAATCGCCGATTATGCTTTTTACCTGTATGCCTCTGTTTTTTACTATATCATAGTCGGACCTGCATACGGCTGAAATTCGTGCTCCTGCCTGGTGGAGCTTGCCGCAGTAGAAACTCCCTATGGCGCCGGTGCCGATCAGTAATATTTCAGGTTTTTCTTTCATAACTTGTTCCCTGTTTCACGCAGTACGGACTGGCACTGCTGTTTTCAGTTTCATTATTGAATCAGTCAGAAGTCTGTCAAGAAGGGTTTGGCAATGCGGGAAAAAATTAAACAGCTCCAGCATGGTAATTGGCTTGACGAATCAGGTTCTGGAGTGTTTTTTGATTGTCACTTCGAATAATTTCATATATTATTGGGGAATGCATTTGATGCTTTGAAGCAGAAGGGATGTATTGAAGCAAAGTGGCCCTGTCGTACTGTTAAAGGGCCAGTATTAATAAAATATTGAGGAGGAAATGACGTGGAATGGTGGCATCTTTACATGATAATGGGAACAGTGGTTGCAGGCGTTGCAGGTGGAGTCATATATATCAGAAAAAAAATGAAAAAAAGACTCGAAGACCAGGAGTCAATGGTAAAACAGCACAAGGTGGCAACCTCCATACTCGTGCTGGAAAAGAAGAAAGAAAAAATATCCAATGCTAATATACCGAAGTCAGTGGTGGACAAGATCCCCAGGGTATATAAGATAAAAAAAGTCCCTATAGTTAAGGCGAAAATCGGCGCCCAGGTTATGGATCTGCTTTGCGATGAGGATGTTTTTGACAAGCTCCCGGAAAGAAAAAGTGTCAGGGTTGATCTTGCCGGTATTTTTATTGCAGGCGTAAAGCCAGGGAAGGGTAAAAAATAGTCAGGGGAAGCGCGTTATCTTCAATGAACAGCAGAAAGAACCAGGGGAGACTGACGTGCTTATATTTTTTTCTGGGTCTGATTGACTATTCCCATGAGATTATTTATATTTATTATGCTTTATAGAACGTTGCCTGAAAGTACGTATAAGGTAAGAAAAGCCTGATATCAAAAATTACCTATAAAAATTAAAAAAAAATAAATTATTTCAGGATTAATGTTGACAAGAAATGGCCCGTGATTTTATTATCACACCACGTTACGGGCGGGATTCATTACCGCCGGGGCGAAAAAGTTTTTTTAAAAATTTTATAAAAGATTCTTAAAAAAACTTGACGAATAAGTGACAACAAAATATATGTTCTTTCACTTGTTCATAAAAGTTGCTCACTGCAGCGGCTTTTCTGAGAGATTTGTAAGATATAATTAAGCGTCCGATTGTTGGTGACGAACTGGTTAAGATAACAAAATCTCCATAACAAATTTAATTGTTGGGGATTTTTTTTATCCCTAATGAATAGTTCTTTGAAAACTGAGTAGTATTTGAATGTACAGAGTTTCTGTTAATTTCTTTAGTTTTTGAAACAAATTTAATCTATGATACTATCATGGAGAGTTTGATTCTGGCTCAGAACGAACGCTGGCGGCGCGTTTTAAACATGCAAGTCGTACGAGAATCCCGGTGCTTGCATTGGGAGGAGAGTGGCGAACGGGTGAGTAACACGTGGATAATCTGCCTCTGGGATGGGGACAACCTCGGGAAACCGGGGCTAATACCGAATAACATGGCAGTTGCATATGCAGCAGTTATTAAAGGGTGGGGACCTTCGGGCCTACCGCCTGGAGATGAGTCCGCGGCCCATTAGCTAGTTGGTAGGGTAACGGCCTACCAAGGCGACGATGGGTAGCCGGCCTGAGAGGGTGAACGGCCACATTGGGACTGAGATACGGCCCAGACTCCTACGGGAGGCAGCAGTTAAGAATCTTGCGCAATGGGCGAAAGCCTGACGCAGCGACGCCGCGTGGACGATGAAGGCCTTCGGGTTGTAAAGTCTAATAAGCAGGGAAGAATAAGCCGAGGGTAATATTCTCGGTGATGACGGTACCTGCCTAAAGCCCCGGCTAACTACGTGCCAGCAGCCGCGGTAATACGTATGGGGCGAGCGTTGTTCGGAATTATTGGGCATAAAGGGCGTCTAGGCGGGAAACTAAGTTAGGTGTGAAAGCCACGGGCTCAACCCGTGAATTGCATCTAAAACTGGTTTTCTTGAGTTCGGGAGAGGAGAGCGGAATTCCCAGTGTAGCGGTGAAATGCGTAGATATTGGGAAGAACACCAGTGGCGAAGGCGGCTCTCTGGCCTAGAACTGACGCTGAAGCGCGAAAGCGTGGGGAGCGAACGGGATTAGATACCCCGGTAGTCCACGCCGTAAACGTTGTGTACTAGGTGTTAGTGGCTTGTTCACTAGTGCCGCAGTTAACGCATTAAGTACACCGCCTGGGGAGTACGCCCGCAAGGGTGAAACTCAAAGAAATTGACGGGGGCCCGCACAAGCGGTGGAGCATGTGGTTTAATTCGATGATACGCGAAGAACCTTACCTGGGCTTGAACTGTGCCTGACAGGTGTAGAGATACACTCTCCTTCGGGCAGGTACAGAGGTGCTGCATGGTTGTCGTCAGCTCGTGTCGTGAGATGTTGGGTTAAGTCCCGCAACGAGCGCAACCCTTACCCCTTGTTGCTATCAGGTAATGCTGGGCACTCTAGGGGAACTGCCGGTGATAAGCCGGAGGAAGGTGGGGATGACGTCAAATCATCACGGCCCTTATGTCCAGGGCTACACACGTGCTACAATGGCCGGTACAAAGAGACGCGATGCCGCGAGGTGGAGCAAATCTCAAAAAACCGGTCTCAGTTCGGATTGGAGTCTGCAACTCGACTCCATGAAGCTGGAATCGCTAGTAATCGCGGATCAGCACGCCGCGGTGAATACGTTCCCGGGCCTTGTACACACCGCCCGTCACACCACCCGAGTTGGCAGCACCCGAAGTGGCTGATCTAACCCGCAAGGGAGGAAGGTTACTAAGGTGAAGCTGGTAAGGGGGGTGAAGTCGTAACAAGGTAGCCGTATCGGAAGGTGCGGCTGGATCACCTCCTTTTAAAGGATAGAACTTAAGACAGGAACATGTGCTTCAATACTACTCAGCTTTGAAAGAATTATAAGAAAAACCTTATATCACAGTGGCCGTAAGGAGCTGGTTTTTTCAGCAAGAATTCACGGGCCTGTAGCTCAGTTGGTTAGAGCGTACGACTGATAATCGTAAGGTCGGTGGTTCGATTCCACTCAGGCCCAATAAGATATAAGGGGGTGTAGCTCAGCTGGGAGAGCAACTGCCTTGCACGCAGTAGGTCGTCGGTTCGATCCCGATCACCTCCAAATGTGAGTTTAACTCACACGATCTTTTAAAATATGCATCAAGTCTGAAACTAAGTTTTCAGAATTCATGAAGTACAAATCGTCGAGTAAACGAGAGACGAGCGTCACAGTCTGTTGCTTGCAGACTTAAAATAATATGGTCAAGCAATTAAGGGCATACGGTGGATGCCTTGGCACTGGTAGGCGATGAAGGTCGTGGCAAGCTGCGATAAGCCTCGGGGAGGAGCAAGCATCCTTCGATCCGGGGATCACCGAATCGGAAAACCGTCCATGGGTGAACCCATGGAACCTGTTACTGAATACATAGGTAGCAGGGGCTAAACCAGGGGAATTGAAACATCTAAGTACCCTGAGGAAGAGAAAGCAAAAGCGATTCCCTAAGTAGCGGCGAGCGAACGGGGATCAGCCTAAACCGGCTTCTACGTTACAGGCCAAGACTGCTGTAGAGCCGGGGTAATAGGATGCGAATGGAGAACGTCTTGGAGTTCTCGGGAAGTTACAAAATTTTGATTTAGCAGAACCCGCTGGAAAGAGGGCCAAAGAGGGTGATAGCCCCGTAAGCGAAAAGTCAAGATCTTCCTGGTTCGTATTCCTGAGTACCGCGGGACACGAGAAATCTTGCGGGAATTTGCGAGGACCACCTCGTAAGGCTAAATACTCACCAGTGACCGATAGTGGACCAGTACCGTGAGGGAAAGGCGAAAAGAACCCCGAGAGGGAAGTGAAATAGAACCTGAAACCGTATGCTTACAAGGTGTGGGAGGGCTATGACTTCGGTAATGCCTGACCGCGTGCCTTTTGTAGAATGAGCCGGCGAGTTACTTTATACAGCAAGGTTAAGTGATTGTAATCACGGAGCCGTAGCGAAAGCGAGTCTGAACAGGGCGATAAGTTGTATGGAGTAGACCCGAAACCGAGTGATCTAGCCATGGCCAGGTTGAAGCGCCGGTAAGACGGCGTGGAGGACCGAACCGTTGTATGTTGAAAAATGCTCGGATGAGCTGTGGCTAGGGGTGAAAGGCCAAACAAACTCGGCAATAGCTGGTTCTCCTCGAAATAGCTTTAGGGCTAGCCTCGTGTGTTTAGTTGCGGAGGTAGAGCACTGATTGGGCTAGGGGGTCCACAAACTTACCAAACCCACTTAAACTTCGAATGCCGTAACTTTAGAACACGGGAGTCAGACTACGGGGGATAAGCTCCGTGGTCGAAAGGGAAACAGCCCAGACCAACAGCTAAGGTCCCTAAATGTATGCTAAGTGAGAAAGGATGTGAAGTTGCACAGACAGCCAGGAGGTTGGCTTAGAAGCAGCAACCCCTTTAAAGAGTGCGTAACAGCTCACTGGTCGAGTGACTCTGCGCCGAAAATGAATGGGGCTAAGCATACTACCGAAGCTTTGGACTTCGATTTTATCGGAGTGGTAGAGGAGCGTTCTATACAGGCTGAAGGTCGACCGCAAGGACGACTGGACAGTATAGAAGTGAGAATGCCGGCATGAGTAGCGATAATCCCGGTGAAAAACCGGGACGCCGAAAGCCTAAGGTTTTCTGGGCAATGCTAATCAGCTCAGAGTTAGTCGGCCCCTAAGGCGAGGCCGAAAGGCGTAGTCGATGGGAAGCAGGTTCATATTCCTGCACCACCTGGTGGAGGCTATCGTGATGGGGTGACGTGGAAAGATAAGGGCGCAGGGCGATGGTTGTCCCTGTCCTTCAGCGAAGGCTTGGAGTCCAGGTAAATCCGGATTCCTTTAAGGCTGAGGCTATAGGGGAGCAATCCTACGGGTGAGCGAAGGTCCTGATTCTATGCTACCAAGAAAAACCTCTAAACGCGAAACCGGGTGACCGTACCGCAAACCGACACAGGTAGGCAAGGAGAGAATCCTAAGGCGCTCGAGAGAACCCTCGTTAAGGAACTCGGCAAAATGGTCCCGTAACTTCGGAATAAGGGACGCCCCGTTATTGTGAAGCCCCTGCGGGTGGAGCATGAAGGGGCCGCAGAGAAATGATCCAAGCGACTGTTTACCAAAAACACAGGACTCTGCTAAATCGTAAGATAATGTATAGGGTCTGACACCTGCCCGGTGCCGGAAGGTTAAGAGGAGGGGTTAGTTTGATTTATCAAGCGAAGCTCTGAATTGAAGCCCCGGTAAACGGCGGCCGTAACTATGACGGTCCTAAGGTAGCGAAATTCCTTGTCGGGTAAGTTCCGACCTGCACGAATGGTGTAACGACTTGGATACTGTCTCAACGAGGGACTCGGCGAAATTGTATTGTTCGTGAAGATGCGAACTACCTGCAGAAGGACGGAAAGACCCCGTGCACCTTTACTGCAGCCTGACACTGTTGTTTGGTACAGTATGTGTAGGATAGGTGGGAGACTTTGAAGCTGGGACGCCAGTCTCGGTGGAGTCAACCTTGAAATACCACCCTTATTGTATTGGACTACTAACCGGTACCCTTTGATCAGGGATCGGGACAATGTCTGGTGGGCAGTTTGACTGGGGCGGTCGCCTCCTAAAGAGTAACGGAGGCGCCCAAAGGTTCCCTCAGCACGGTCGGAAATCGTGCGTAGAGTGTAAACGCATAAGGGAGCTTGACTGCGAGACCTACAAGTCGAGCAGGTACGAAAGTAGGGGTTAGTGATCCGGTGGTCCTGTGTGGAAAGGCCATCGCTCAACGGATAAAAGGTACGCCGGGGATAACAGGCTTATAGTGCCCAAGAGTTCATATCGACGGCACTGTTTGGCACCTCGATGTCGGCTCTTCGCATCCTGGGGCTGGAGAAGGTCCCAAGGGTTCGGCTGTTCGCCGATTAAAGCGGAACGCGAGCTGGGTTCAGAACGTCGTGAGACAGTTCGGTCCCTATCCTCTGCAGGCGTTGGAAATTTGAAGAGATCTGTCCCTAGTACGAGAGGACCGGGATGGACGAACCTCTGGTGCACCAGTTGTCGTGCCATCGGCATTGCTGGGTAGCTACGTTCGGAATGGATAACCGCTGAAAGCATCTAAGCGGGAAGCCAACTCTAAGATTAGATTTCCCCTGGCCTTCGGGCCACTGAAGACTCCTTGGAGATGACAAGGTTGATAGGCTGGAAGTGTAAGCACAGTAATGTGTTCAGCTGACCAGTACTAATCAGTCGTGAGGCTTGACCATATTATAAAATGCCCGAGCATTAGCTCGGGCATTTTTACGTAAAAACCCCCCGGGTATTTATCCGGGGGGTTTTTTTATACCTGCGAAGCCGGACAATTTCAACAATGCTTATTTTTGACGAGACAGGTGAAACATAAACTGTTAGTATCTATAATGAAATCAAATGATAATTTTAGCGCGCTAACTGTATAAACGCTGATCATTTATGAAATAATTGAGGAGGCAGGGTCAAATGTGGAAAGATGAAATTGAGGAAATTAAACGTAGAAAAGAGATGGCATACCGTCTCGGTGGGGAAAAGGGGATAAACAAGCAGCATGAACTGGGCAAATTGACAGTGCGTGAGAGGATTGATACCCTTCTTGATGACGGGACCTTCGCTGAAACAGGGGTAATGTCCGGTGAGGCAAAGTATGAAAACAACAACCAGGACCTTGTTGAATTTACACCCTGCCCGATTGTCATGGGCACGGGAAAGATAAACGGGCGGAAAGTCGTGGTGCAGGGGGATGATTTCACCATCCGCGGCGCTTCAGTGGGCAGGATGTACAAGGCAAAACTTGCCTATAACGGAAAGATGGCCTATGAAATGAAACTTCCTCTTATAAGGCTGCTTGACGGTGCTGGCGGGACTATAAGGGAAGTGGCCCAGATCGGGTATCTTGAACTGCCATATGTTAATGATGTGGCACCGTACATGCTCGCTGATATAATGTCAACCGTGCCGACAGTTTCACTGGCACTGGGTCCTGTTTCAGGTATAGGAGCGCTACTGGTGGTACAGGCCCATTTTTCCGTTATGGTAAAAGAGAAGAGCCAGGTATTTGTTGGAGGACCCCCCCTGGTACAGTGGGCGCAGGGACAGAAGGTCACCAAGGAAGAACTCGGCGGATACAAGATACATACAAGGATAAGCGGTGTGGTTGATAACGTGGCTGAGGACGAGGAAGACGCGCTGAACCAGGCCCGAACCTTTCTGGACTATCTGCCGCGGAACGTGTGGGAAATGCCTGAAAGAAAATACCAGGACAGGGATGACCCGAACCGCTGTGAGGAGGAGCTTGCCTCTATTGTACCTAAGGACGGGAAAAAGACCTACAACATGCGAAGGATAATGGAATGCATATTTGACAAGGACTCAATTTTTGAGATCGGCAGGTACCAGGGCCAGTCACAGATAACTGCACTGGCGCGTTTGAACGGTTATCCTGTGGGTATTCTTGCGAATGATGTAAAGTTCAAGGCGGGTTCATTTAACTGGGACGTTGCAGAGAAATATCAGCGTTTCATTGACATGTGTGACACTTTCCATATTCCAGTGGTTAATCTTATAGACCAGCCGGGATTTTTTATAGGGGTCAAATCTGAACATATGGGCACAATCAGGAAAGGTGTCAGGGCGAGCTTTTCAGTTACACAGGCAACCATCCCGTGGGCGTCAATTTATGTAAGAAAATGTTTCGGGGTTGCTGGCGGAGCACAGTCAGATCCGGGCAAGCTGAACTGGCGCTTCGCATGGCCGTCCGCATACTGGGGCAATATTCCGATTGAAGGCGGGGTGTATGCTGCACACAGGGCGGAAATCGAATCATCAGATGATCCCATGGCACTTCACAACCAGCTCCAGGAATATTACCGCGGATTTGCACAGCCATTCAGGGCGGCTGAGCATTTCGGGATTGAGGACATTATTGATCCGAGAGAAACAAGGCCGTTGCTTTGCGAATGGATTGAAACAACATTTCCGCTGGAGAAAGCAAACCTTGGTAAAAAGGGACGCGGGATGCGGTGCTGATAATTATAAAAAAAAGCAGCATGCGGATATACAAAAAAATTACAGGCGGTTTTACAAAATAAAATTCTGGAGGTAGATATGGTACAGTATTTTTCAAAACTGGTTGAAGAGCATGCTGCGGCCCGTCCGGACAGTATTGCATATATTTTCATGGACCAGGAAATAACCTACAAGCAGTTCAATGAGATGATCAACAGGGTTGCCAATTCAATGATTGACCTGGGAATCCGGCCGGGAGACAAGATAGCGACAATTCTTCCGCAGTCTCCCGCGTTTCCTACTCTTTTTATGGCTGCCGCAACCATGGGGCTTGTCGTAATACCGCTTGACCCCAGGGACACTCCTGGAGAGATGAAGACACTGTGCGATCGGACCAATCCCAAGCTCCTTGTAGGTCTGGCAAATCCGGCGCCATTCAAGGAGAAGACAGAGGAGCTGGCAAAGATCTATAATTTTGATAATGTATTTTCCTATTTCGGAAATATTGACACTGAAGGGGCAAAGCCGTATGATGAGCTGCTCAAGGGATCTCCTGATCCTGTACCGGAAGAGTACCATCCGCAGCCGGATGATCCCCTGATAATTATCTTTACCAGCGGGACAACAGGTAAGCCGAAAGGTGCAATGATAAGCCACAGAAATTCCTATGCAATAGCAAAAGCCACGGTTGACATGGGTGGTGTTACCCACGAGGACAGGACCATCATTAATATGCCGACAAGCCATGTTGCGGGAACGCATGATCTTATCGCTCACCAGCTTTACGCGGGATCGTCAGCGATCCTTTGTCCTACTTTTGATCCCAAGCAGGCGCTCGAGTTCTACCAGAAATACAAGGTTACTCTTACTGGAGGGGTCCCGACCATGTACAGGCTGATGTTCAAGGCGTGTAATGTAAAGGACTACGACACCAGCTCGATTACGAAATTTGTCATTTCAGGTGAACCGCAGACCCCGGAATTCATGGAGAAACTCAGGGACGCATTTCCCAACGCAACAATATTTGCAAGTTTCGGAATGAGCGAAACAGCGGGATTCTTCACCTTCACAAAAAAGGATGATGATTTTGATACCATCATTGCCACTGAAGGCCCGCCTGCACCGGGATTTGAAATGAAGGCGATCAGGCCTGATAACACATGGTGTGACGCAGGTGAGGTTGGTGAGCTGCTGATAAAAGGGGACAGTGTTATAAGGTCCTACATGGATGAAAAAGATAATGAAGGCGCCTTTTATGAAGGATGGTTCCGTACAGGAGACCTGGGCTTCATGGATGAGAAGGGATACCTTCATTACGTTGGACGGTCAAAGGAGATGTACAAAAGCGGAGGCTACAACGTGTATCCCCTTGAAGTCGAGACCTATCTCAACGCTTACCCGGGAGTGAATACTTCAGCTGTTATTTCACTGCCGCATGAAATCTGGGGCGAAACAGGTTATGCCTTTATTATACCGGAAGAGGGAGTTGAAATTACACCGGACCAGATAAAGGAGTATTGTAAACAGGGCCTGGCTGATTATAAACGGCCCACAAAGATTTTCGTGACTGCTGACGTGCCGCGGTCAAATATCGGCAAGGTTGCGAAAAAAGAATTGAAAAATTCAATGGACAAGTACATGAGTTAACTTAACAGGTCTGTAAAAAAATATTGCAGGCTTCAATGAAGAATTAAGATAAACATTCGGATGCGTGTAAGAGCGCATCCGGATGATTTATTACTACAATGAAATTGCCAGGAGGTAAACAATGGCTGAGATTAAGGCTCCAATGCCGGGAACGATTTTAGAAGTGCTTGTAAAAGAAGGTGACGCTGTCACTGAAGACCAGGAACTGATTATCCTTGAAGCCATGAAAATGGAAAATCCTATCTATGCTGAAAGCGCTGGAACTGTAAAGGAGATCAAGGTAAAAGTCGGAGATAATGTAGAGGAGGAAGCTGTCCTCATAATTGTTGAATGACGGCAGCGAAAGATAACAAGCGGAATTATTATTTCTTTTCAAAAACCCCCTTTATAAAAGGGGGTTCCTGATAAGAAATCATGTATATATGCAGAGCATCCTGTAAAGAGGTACTACAATGGCATTTGAAGAATTATTGAAAGAGCTTGAGGAGAAGAAGAAGCGCGCCCTTGAGATGGGGGGAGCGGAAAAGGTGAAGCGCCACCATGAGCGCGGGTGGCTGACAGCGCGGGAGCGTATCGACCGTCTTCTTGATGCCGGGAGCTTTTTTGAGATGGGCATGCTTGCGCACTCTGATATGCCCGGTATGGAGGACAAGACCCCTGCGGACAGCCTTATCATGGGATACGGCCTGATAAACGGCCGCCGTGTTGCTGTGATAGCAAACGACTTTACGGTTCTGGCGTCAACGAACGCCCGTGTTAATTTAAAGAAGATGCTCCAGTTCAAGCAGCAGGTGAAGGAAAATTACCACATTCCCCTTATCTGGCTTGGAGAGGCCGGGGGCGCGCGCATGCCTGACTGCCAGGGCTCGAAAGAGGTATGCTCACTCGGCGGCGGGGGCATGGACACGCTGAAGTACGAGTACACGAACTTCCGTGAGCAGCCGTTTATATTCGCGGCCATGGGAGAGTGCTACGGGGTTGCTGATTTCCAGGCGTGTCTTGCGGACTTTGTTGTACAGGTAAAGGGGAGCGCCATATCCATATCAGGGCCGCGCGCGCTCGGGCGGGCAATAGGCCAGACCTACAGCGGCGAGGAGATGGGCGGCTGGGAGATACATTCGCGTATTACGGGCATGGCAGACCAGGTTGCTGAGGACGAGGAGGACTGTTTCCGTATTATCAGGGAGTACCTTGACCACATGCCGAACAACCACGGGGAGCTGCCTGCAGTAAAGGATGTCCCTCCAGGTTCTGAAGAGCGCATGGAGCATATACTGGACCATTTTCCTGAGAGGCGGACCCGTACCTATGACATGCACCGGATTCTTGAGTGCATTGTAGACGGTGGTAAAATATTAGACGTAAAACCAGAATGGGGCAGGATGCTCATAACATGTCTGGCAAGAGTTAATGGCGAGGTTGTAGGATTTATCGCGAATAACCCGGCAGTAAAGGTGGGGTCAATGGACACGGACGGGCTTGAGAAGATGACGAGTTTTCTCTGCCTGTGCGACTCATACAACATACCACTGATATTCATGCATGACACTCCCGGGCACCTTGTTGGCAAGGACGCGGAACTCAAGCGGGTGGGATCCCGGGTCGTTAACGCGCTCCAGGCCCTGTTACAGGTAACTGTACCCAAAATATCCATTGTTGTGAGGAAGACATACGGGCAGGCTGGTGCAAACATGTGCGGGCCAGGGTGTGGCGCAGATTTCAGCGCTGCCTGGCCAACAGGAGAAATCGGGTTCATGGACCCGCTTATTGCCGCAGACGTGGTCTTTGGCGGTCTTCCTGAGGATGCACGTAAGGCCATGGTAGAGAAGATGCTCGGTGACCAGTCCCCGTATCCTGCTGCAGGTGACTATTATGTGCAGGACATTATTGATCCGCGGGAGACGCGAGAGTATATAATAAAGGTCCTGAAGGTTATAAGGGACTCAAAGGACCGGGGGATGAGTAAACACAGGCTCGCGAACTGGCCCACAAAATTTTAATAAAACATACTGTTGTTTACAGCTGCAGCTGAATATATATAAAGGGGCGGAACCCGAAAGGGGCCGCCCCATGCTTTATCTCACTCTATACCAAGGACCCGTTTAGGATTTTCACTGAGCAGCAGCGTTGAGATATCCGCGGGTATATTAAGCTCCCTGAGTTCCTGCATGATCCGGACCCTCTTTACAAGGGGATAATCACTTCCGAAAAGGGCTTTTGTCTTGAGTGGCCCCTTAATGTTCATTATTACGTCAGAGGGGATGTAAAGAGGGGCCCAGCCTGCAATGTTGAAAAAGACATTGATATTTCTCTGTACAACAGCAATTGCCTCGTGGAACCACGGGAAACCAAAATGAGCTATAACGATTTTCAGCCCTGGAAAATCAACAGCAATATCATCTACAAACAGTGGACGGCAGTATTTTATACGTGTTCCGCTGTGGAACTGCGTACCCATGTGGAAAAGAACGGGTATGTCCAGGGAGAGGGCAGTTTCGTATAATGGATACATGGCGCGGTCATTGGGATATAGTTCCGCAAGGTGGGGAAGCAGCTTGAGGCCCCTGAGGCCAAGAATTTTTACAGCGCGCTCCAGTTCCTTCAGGGCCTGTTCCCCCTTGTGGGGATCAACCCCGGCAAATCCTATGAGACGGTCAGGATAAAGCCTGACAGTATCAGCAACCAGATCGTTGGATACACGGTACTGGAATGTTGTTTCAGCATCAATGCCAACTACCACTGACCTCTCTACACCTGATTCATCCATATCTTTAATGGTGTCCTCTATACTCGGGAAACCGATATTGCGGAACATGGCCTTATAACCGTCTGCCATTGCAGGGGGGAAACCCTCTATCGCCTCCCTGGTCCAGAGCTGTGAGTGAGTGTCAATTACCATACATGTCTCCTTTGTGTGAAGTGAGATTTATTATCCCGATGTAGATTTTGTGCTGGTCTGCTCATGGAGTTTCCTCAGCTCTTTTCTAAGAATTTTCTGAATGGGGGATTTGGGAAGTTCATCAATGAATTCAACAAGCCTGGGGTATTTATACGCGGCCATGTTTTCCTTTGACCACGCAATTATTTCGTCTTCACTTATTCTGCCCCTGTATTCATCCTTGAGTGTTATATAGGCTTTTACGGTTTCACCGCGGTACTCGTCAGGAACCCCGATAACGCCCGCCTCCTTTACCGCGTCATGTTTAAGAAGAATCCCTTCAACTTCTGCAGGGGAGATATTGTAGGCGGAAGCTATTATTATATCTTTTTCGCGGTCTACAAAATAGATAAAGCCTTCCCCGTCCATGTAGGCAATGTCCCCGGTCTTAAGCCAGCCGTTTTCGAAGCATTTCGCTGTTTCCTCCGGCATTTTCCAGTAACCCTTCGCGTTCTGGTCTCCGCGGAACCATATTTCTCCATGCTCGCCCAGTGGTACCACATTTCCGTCCCTGTCCACTATCCTGAGCTCCCCTCCCATGGGAACGCCAATGGCATCAAGGTTGTATTTGTTCGGCAGAGACACCACAGCGCCTGCTGTTGTCTCGGTAAGGCCGTAGCCGTTCAAAAGGTCCAGCCCGGTGTAGCCCTTCCACTTTTTCTGTACTTCCAAAGGGACAGGCGCACCAGAGGCTCCGCAGATGCGGAAAGCGGAGAGGTCATACTTTTCAAAACCGGGTTCGTTCATGAAGGCGATATAGACAGTTGGCGGGGCAAAGAATATGGTGACACGGTATTTGTCAAATATCTTCAGGTAGCGCCCGGGGTCAAAACGTGGCTCAAGTATTGTGGTCCCGCCGCAGTAGAACATGCATATGGTAAATAACAGGTAGCCTGAAATATGGAACATCGGGAAGAGTACAAGGTTTACCTCATTTTCATTGACATCAAAATTCTCACTCTGGTTTGCCGCGTTATACACGAAATTACGGTGAGTCAGCATGACACCCTTGCTCTTACCGGTAGTGCCTGCAGTGTAGAGTATGAGCATGGTATCGTCAAAATCAAAGCCGGGAGAAGGGACTGGGATATCACCCTTTTCCCTGAGGAGGTCTTTTAACTTGAGAGTGGTACTGTCATATGTTACATTGACATGAGAACCGTCCAGACGGCTTTTAATCCGGTATAAAAAATTAACAGGAGCGGGTAGGAAATCATCTATGCCTGAAACAATGACCTTCTCTATGTTCAGGCTGCTCTTTATGCTCATCAGAACGGGATAAAAGAGATCAAGTGTAATTACCATGCAAACACCAGCGTCCCTGAAAATATATAGAATTTCATCACCTGTATACATGACATTAGCTGGAACGTGTATGGCTCCTAGCTGGATGGTTGCAAGAAAAGCAATCACGTGCTGGGGACAGTTGGGCAGCAGGGCGCCAATCCTGTCTCCTTTCTGAATGCCGAGTTTTTTAAGAGAAGCAGCATAGGAACGGACCATACTGTCAAGTTCTCTGTAGGTGATTTTCTTGTCCATGAAGATCAGTGCGGTTTTGTCAGGATACATGCTGACACTTTTTAAAAACATCTCGTATGTTGTCATGGGTTCTACAGTATCAGGTGTAGGTCTTATGCCCCATGAAGGGTCATATTTAATTTCAGATTTGTTGTTTTTTACCACGATTTTCCTCCTTTTTTGAATATCAGGGTACCTGAAAAAAAGCAGTAGTTGCAATGATAACTTACTCAGTGCTGACTGTTTTATCAGCTCCCATATATTAAATTATTAAAAATGAATGCTCACCAGGGGATATCAAACTAATTTATGAAATCCCCTGGGAAAATACTGATAATTCCCGTGAGCATGGGAATTATCAGTGACAGTATACAGTATTAGAGGATTATTCGTAATGCAGATTATAAGAGCATCAGCAGGGTAAAGTCAAGCGCATTACATCAGCATGCTAAGAAAAAGGCCCGCAGCAGTAGCGGTCCCGATCGTTCCAGCAACATTGGGTCCCATTGCCTGCATGAGAATATAATTATGCTTGTCTTCTTCACGGGCAACCACCTGAGCCACCCTGGCAGCCATTGGTACAGCTGAAACACCTGCCGCGCCAATAAGGGGGTTGATTTTCTGCTTAAGAAACAGGTTCATGAATTTTGCAAGAAGTATCCCGCTGGCTGTACTGAACGCGAATGCGATCAGGCCGAGACAGAATATGAAGAGAGACTGGGGTTTTAGAAAAACCTCCGCAGGCATTGTCGCGCCCACACAGAGCCCCAGGAATATGGTTACAATGTTCATGAGCTCGTTCTGTGCTGTTTTTGAAAGGCGCTCAACAACGCCGCTCTCCCTGAAGAGATTCCCCACCATGAGCATGCCGATAAGAGGTGCCGCGTCCGGAACGAGCAGACAGATAACAACAGTGGCAAGCAGGGGAAAACCGATTTTTTCGAGTTTGCTTACCTTGCGGAGCTGCTTCATCCGGATTTTTCTTTCATCAGGTGTGGTAAGCAGCCTCATAATGGGGGGCTGTATAATGGGCACCATTGCCATGTAGGAATACGCAGCCACGGCAGTGGCCCCAAGCAGGCTTGGCGCAAGCTTTGATGAAAGGAATATTGTTGTGGGGCCGTCAGCGCCGCCGATGATCCCGATTGCCGCTGCCTGGTGTATGCTGAAACCAAGGAGCAAAGACCCGAAAAATGTCACGTACACCCCGAACTGTGCAGCAGCTCCCAGGAGCAGGGTCTTGGGATTAGCGATTACAGGCGCGAAGTCTGTCATTGCACCCACACCGAGAAAGATAAGTGGGGGGATAATGTCCCATCTGTCAATGCCGAAGTTGTAAAATACCCATAGCAGGTGCTACTGCTTCATGAGATCTGTAAGTGGAATATTTGCAAGAAGTATACCGAATCCGATTGGTACAAGGAGCAGGGGCTCGTAGTTCTTCCTGATCGCGAGTATTATAAGAATCAGTGCAATTCCCCACATTATAACATTGCCGAAAGTCAGGTGACTGAACCCCATTCCGGAAAAAACCTTATTTATTAGTGATAAATCCATAGCAGTAACATCTCCAAAAAATAATATTGAAAATTAATCAGGCCCGGGCCTGATCAGCAGGTTCGCCGGAATCTTTATTCTCAACCGCCTGGGCCAGTTTTGAAAAAATTGATATGGAAACCTGGAGGACAACAAGGCAGATAAAAACGCCGCCAAAACCGATTATAAATACCTGAAAGGCTTTTGCCCAAACACTCATGGCACTCTCCTTTTAAACCTGAAAATTAGTAATATTCTGATATTGTAAATGTATCAGGTCATGGGCCGGTTGTCTCGTCAAAAAGTGCAATCGTTACAAATGTCCTGCCGGCGTTATTTTGTTAATGAAAACAGTCTTCAAACGGTAAGCGGAGAAGATGAAAGTATACTTCCGGACAGGACAATTTTAACAATAATTGGTTTTGACGAGACATGCAGTCACAGAAAAGCTATTATTCTATAATAATAATAAAGTATACCCTGTCATTTTAAAAATCTATGGTCACAATTGGAGTATCATAGTACGGGAGTGTACCTGTTATAATTAAATGTACTGTTTGGAGGTTTTTTATGAACGGACAGATTCGGATGTATCCGGATTTCCTCAATGACATGAGCTTTGAGGAAAGAAAGGAACATAAGGAAAAACTGCTGCGCGAAGAGATCAAATACATGTACGACAATTCACCTGAATACTACCAGGTGAAGATGAAGGAGTGTGGAGCAGAACCGGGGGATATTCAGACAATCGAGGATTTAAGGAAACTGCCGGTCCTGATGGACAAGGACAGGGAGCGGGTGAGCATGGAGACCTCTCTGGAGAAGTACGGTCATCCCTTCGGGCTGCATGTGTGCTGCCACCCGGACGATATCGTTCAGACCGGCGGGACATCAGGCACGACCGGTCATCCTACATACCCATATTCAGCAACCTGGGATGACCGCGAGCATGTTGCGTATTCGGTGGACTCTATGCACCGGGCAATCGGTCTGGACAAGAGTGACCGCGCATTTTTCCTGTATCCTCTGGGTGTATACGCTACATCAGCTATTCTTCCCGGGCTTGAAAAAACAGGCATCCTGCCCCTGCCCATTGACATAAGGCTCGGACCCCAGGTCGCAATG
>Ga0272441_10003400_pt1 | contig 30281 bp, 28 predicted proteins | sample SSMProp6N_FD_193582 | JGI IMG/M metagenome (GOLD analysis project Ga0272441, IMG submission 193582) | Marine sediment archaeal communities from Little Sippewissett salt marsh, Falmouth, MA, United States - SSM-Prop-6N | ecosystem: Environmental > Aquatic > Marine > Wetlands > Sediment ... | reverse complement strand
AAGTTGAACTCTCTGTTGTAATTATGGGTGTTGCAGCCAGTATCTCCCTGAAAATATTTTCCCGCTCATCATCAGAAAATGCTTTCTCCAGTTTATTGAAGTAGCCCATGGCAGAGACCCTCATATTTTCACCCATGATTTTCTGTAAGCGGGGATTGCTAATATCTAAATAGATAAATCGACCGTCCGGATAGGATGAGAATTTGCATTCATAATGATGGGCTATACTGAAGATTATAAAACCATGACTGGCAAGTTCTTCCATCAAAATAGTATTTTGTGAGTAATGTTCTCCCAGGCCATGCGAAAAAATCAATACAGGATAATTATTCGCCTGTGATGATATGTGAACATCCCGGCTTGAGTTTGTTTTCAGGTCATTATAAAAAGCGGGGTATTGAATATACTTTGTAGCAATATTGGCTTCGGCCTCCAGGAAGTAAGGTTCAGGAACCGATTTCTGGGCTGAAGGATACCACACCTTTGTTGTAATCTCTCTGAAGCTTGTGTTAGTACTGTCAAAAATTTCTATTCGACTATTATCAATAAAATTACGATAGGTAACCCCGACATTATATCTCCCTGTCGGTTTTGGCAGTGTGTCAGGCTGACTCTTTGCAGCCGTTAAAATACTGCATAGAAGCAATAAGGTAACAGTATGTCGCATAATTGTTTATTATTTAATAATTTGAATAATACCTTAATTAATCATTATTACTTATACTGGTCGTCGTATGCCGGCTGATAGTCCCAATATATTTATCAGTAGTAAACCTGTATTTTCCCTGGATTTTCGGACTAGTCTTTTTAACGCCTCTGTTATCATTATAATTAGTTGGTTGGTTTATTGCTCAATAGGCTATAATGATTATCCTGATATAGCCTGAATATTTATATTATCCATCTAATGCTGATATAGGATACAGATAAATCAAATGCCGCCTCAGAATATTAATTTCTAGTCTGATCGTTCTTTCAGTTACCTTTATAATTTGTATTTATTTCCGGTTCTTCTTAAAGACTTAACCAGATCTGTATAGATGCAGTAATGGACAAATATTTTCATGCCACAACCTGAAATACCCCTGCCAGGTTCTCAATGTTAAAAACATCCAATTTACCCTGATGGGACCTTGTAAAGGATATTAATACATTGAATTAATGATCTTACCGATCTCGTCTCTTTTTTTTAGGGGGAAAGAATGGGTGAGGCCATCTTTAGTAACCACATTTAAACCCTTCGATGAGAACAGCCCGCCGAAAAAGATTAATTCCTTGATAGTATCAGGTAAGATCTCAAGGTTATGTGATTCATTTACATGCTCTAATGCTTTGAAATAAATCCGCTGGTTGGTTACTATTAATTTCCCCGGGATTTTATTATTGTCGACCGTTTTTGCTGTATTTCCTGCCTTGATTACAACCTCATTTGCGTATAAATCTACTGTCATGATTACTAATTTGGTTAAGGTAATATATCATTTACCTAACAGACATGGAAATATGTCAAACGTTGCATGGAAAAGATGCATGAGTTCATCCTTCGCTGATCCCACCTTCTAAGTCTTTCTACTGTTGCTCCGGCAAAAACACTCACCATATTCATCAGACCATATCCCTCAGCACGGTGTCCTGGAGATATAAACTGGCAGAGAATAGACATATTATTGGCATCGGACATACCGGAGCCAATCCTAATCCCCTGAAGAAATACTGTCTGATATTAACCATGAGATCACATCCCAATACACCTCCGGTAAATGTTGGGACAGGATGACATAAAAATCCGCAAATCCATCAACAAATAATAGTAAAATCTCTTAAATCGTCTTATTTACTTACATCTGAGAACCAGGTTCGGGTACTGAGCAAACTACATTAATTGGCTAAATCTTTTTCTTAATATAATTGCTTTATTATGCTTAATTATCTAAATTGTAGATTGTAATGACATAATAGTCAACATCATGGTGTTCATTTCTCCTTCTTTTGGACGCATATGCACACTTATATTAGGGATAGATGGGTAATAAATACTCTAATGTGGATATATTAATCTAATGTGGATATATTAAGTTATAGCGCATTATATTCAACCTTTAATGAATTAATCATGGATAAATTAAATAAGAATTTGCAGATCAGTATCCCTCTGATCATATTGGCTCTATTTAGTCTTGGTTGTTCCCATCAGAACCAATCAATTGAAAACAAAAATAAAGCAGTCATTTTAAATATGATTCAGGAAGCTATCAATAATCAAAACTTTGAATTGTTTGATGAGATACTATCCCCTGATTATTTCAGCTACAGTCAATCAATGCCTCCTGGTCTGGAAGAAATAAAAGGAATTGATACTTATAAAGGTTTCATAAAAGACCACTTCAAAGCGTTTCCAAATTACAAGGAAGAAATAGTCCAGATAATCGCTGAAAATAACAAAGTGTTTATTAGTACTAAAGATACCGACAAAAATACAGGCCCTCTGGGGGAGATCCCCCAACAAATAAGGAACTTACAATTATGAATTTTGGTTTATTCGAGTTAGAAAATGGCAAGATAGTTAATATGTGGGTAATCTGGGACAATTTAGCTATGCAGAGACAACTTGGATTATCCGCAAACTTAACACCATGAATACATATAATAGAATACTATTAGTTTTGTTGCTTCTTTTCCCTTGCCTTTTACTGTATTCCCAGACAAATAAAATTGCGATCGACTTTATCAGTAATGGTAATAAATTGAATGCAGATCTTTATAAGGCTTCTGGCGGAGATATATACCCAACCTTGATTATGTTGCATGGGTACCCGGGAGGAGAAGGTGATCCGCTTGGCCTGGGTAAGTCTCTTAGCAACCTTGGAATTAATGTCCTTGTATTCAATTATCAGGGAACCTGGAGCAGCGAAGGTGAATTTAGTTTTAAAGCATCTATGAATGATGTAAGCAATGCACTCAGGTTCCTTAAAGAGAATGAGAACATACAACGATTCAATATAGATACATCAAAAATTATCGTCGGAGGATATAGCTTTGGAGGCGCTATGGCATTAACTGAAGCGATTTATAATCCGGAGATTAAAAGAATAATATCAGTTGGTGGTGCTGATGAATCCGTATTTGGAAATAAAATGCTGTCAGATGCCAGGTTCAGATCAATGTTTGAAGATATGCTCAAAACAACCGAATATCCAGAAGGACCTGTGAAAGTTGATATAGATTCACATAATCAATATTGGTTATCAAATCTCGATAAGTTTGATCAGGTTAAACATGCTAAATCATTAATGAACAAAGACATTCTTTTTATTTTTGGCTGGGACGATTTAGATGTTATCCCTGAAGAACACGTGCTTCCACTCTTCAGGAAGTTACGATCACTGAACGCAGAAAATATAAGGATAGAATCATTTATGACAGATCATTCATTTAGAAATATTCGAGAAGAAATGACAGACATTATTTTTAAGTGGATAATTGATGAGGAATAGCGAGCGATAACATAGTGTATACGGCATCTTTAATTCTCGGGACAGTGTATAAACTGAATCGTCGAAACCAATCCTTAAACGATATGAAAAAAATAATTCTCCTTGCAGTTTTAATTACATTTACATTCAGTGTTTTTGGTCAGGAATTATTTAAACCACCTGAAATTACATTAGGTAAAAAACACAGCCAAATGGTTTTTATGTTTTGGGCTAATCTTGCTCCAGGCGTGAAATTCGCAAAAGACCACAATGTATCACCTTATGATTATGGTGCTTACTATGGTAAGTTATTCGCGACAAATCGCAATACTGAGACTGGTTTTGAGGGCTATGCCTGGTCTGTACTTCATAATTGGGAACTATTCATTCGTGAATCAGATAAAGAAATAGTAATTGAGCATGAATCTGATAGTTTGTTAATCATGAAAGTTCCTTCTAACATAATGTTGGATTTATTTGGCCATGATGGTTATGTGGGAGTTACCGCTCAGGAAATGTTAGAAATGATGAGCGGATCCCATGCACAAATATCTGGTTCATATGGATGTACTTCAAAAATGATCCTGGATGGGGAATGGATAGTCGTAACTGTAAGAAAGAATGATTAACTTTTAAACTAAACAGGCTTAAAACAGTCTCAATGTAATTTACTTGAAAGAACCATAATATTACCCAAACCCTACTAAAATGAAAAAGAAACCTGGAATTCCTCTGTTTATGATAATTGGAGTTATGTTTAGCGTTCTTTGATATTCCCAGGATACAAAGTCGTTCAACATCCAGTTTAAAGAGATCCCGCTTGAAGACAAGCATAGTTATACAGCCTGGCGGGTTGATTATTACATTTGTACGGGCATAGCCTATGCAAAAAGTATGGGACAAAGTGTTGAAGATTTTGCCGAGTTTGTTGGGAAACATCATGGACTTGGAAATCCTGAAACTGCAACATTAGCCAGCGTTGCTTATGTTATTCACACTGTCGCGACGAGTTATCCGGGTGGCACTATTGAAATAATATCCGAATCTGATTCAATGCTTGTTTATAAAACCAATCGCCCTTATAAAGGTTACTTCAATGATGGACCAATGCTGGGTGTAACACTTGATGAGTTTGAAAAATACTTATTGGGCCATGTTGCCATTATGGCAGGCAAGTTAAATATGAGTTTTAAATATGAGATAAAAGAAGACGAAGTTATCCAAACGGTGACTTACAAAAAGTAGATTCAAGTATTATAAGAACCACAATCACTGTCTAAAATATTTAATATTATAATGGTTGCGAAATTCTGGTCAATTGTCTAAAATTGTAGAATGCATTGTAACATAAGAAACCATCAAAGGTGTTTTTATTTCCTAGATACAGATGTATATAAACACTTTTACTCTTGATATATGAGAAATAAACACACCCAGGTGTATTACACATATTAACCAGAATAAATTTTTAAGCCATGTATAAATTAATTTTTTTATTAGTAATACTTCCTTTAACTGCTTTCTCTCAAACAACCGTAAGCTCCAGGTTTATTGATTCATTAGTAACTGTATCCATGAATAAATTTCCTCAAGCAGGAATTGGTGTTGCTGTCATTCAAGACGGTAAAGTAACTCATTTGAAAGGCTACGGAATAACCTCTGCTGAATCTGGTGATAAAGTGGATGAAAATACTCTTTTTGCTATTGGCTCCAACACTAAAGCATTCACTACAACGGCATTAGGTATCTTGGTTGACCAAGGTAAGTTGTCATGGAATGATAAAGTGATTGATCATATCCCAGAATTCAGAATGTACGATATCTGGGTAACGGCAAATTTTACTATTGTGGATTTACTGACCCACCGCAGTGGTTTGGGACTGGGAGCCGGTGATTTAATGATTTTTCCGGATGGTGCTGATTTTACTATTGATGATGTCATCCGTAGCTTTCAGTATCAAATCCCGGTTTCTGATTTTAGAACAAAATACGATTATGACAACCTTTTATATATGGTTGCCGGTGAAGTGGTAAGGAGAGTCAGCGGTAAAAACTGGGACAGATTTATCCAGGAGGAAATAATGAATAAGCTGGGTATGAAAAATTCTGTTGGTATCTTTCAGGACTCTACCAATAATACAAATATCGCCTATCCTCACAAAACCGAAGACGGACACATTCAACAGATTGATAGTTATTTGTGGAGTAATGTATCTACATCTATGGCTGCTCCAGGAGGTATTTATTCCAACGTTAACGACATGAGTAAATGGGTCATAATGCATTTAAACGAAGGGCTTTATGGAGATAACCTGACTGATACTCTCATTTCAAGAAAGAATCATCAGGAATTATGGAGAATCCATACCAATATAGAATACAATGCATTCGGAGGTGATATTTACAACAATCATTATCAGGGATATGGTCTTGGATTTAATCTGCAGGATGAAAATGCTTATACCATAGTACAACATGGCGGGGGATTACCTGGAATGCTATCCATGGTTACTATGATACCTGAATTGAAAGCTGGAATAATTATCCTGACAAACACAGATCCAGGAGGATATAGTATGTTTACTTTAACAAATGAAATTAAAGATGAAATCATTGGTGCAGAAGGAATAGATTGGATTGAATGGGCAGAAAACACCTTGAATGAAAGAGTAACAGAAGCAGATTCTGTAGTGAATGCTGTGTGGGCACAGGTTGAAAAGGTGAAAAATACCAAGCTTGATTATAAACATTATGTTGGAAGATATGAAGATGATTGGTTTGGGGAAGTTGTGGTTTATCAAAAGAATAATCAATTATGGATGAAATCCCTTAGATCACCCAAACTTAAGGGCAGAATGCATTACTACAAAGCGAATACCTTTGCAGTAGACTGGGAGTATCGGGACATGGCCTGTGATGCTTTTGCTATGTTTCAATTGGATGAGAACGGAGATGCAACATCAATTTCAATGAAAGGTATATCCCCTGACATTGACTTCAGTTTCGACTTTCATGATCTGGATTTAAGAAAAATTATTGAATAATGTGGTTAACAAAACCTAACAATATTAAAAATAAACTGTTCAAAATAATATGGATAAGTCTTACTGTTCTTGCAGGAATGTTTATTCTACTTTTTGCATTGTATGTTTTCCTCTACTATCCACGAAAAGCCGAATCTTTTGAAGTAAATGTCTCTAATCCAACCAGGAGAATTTTGATAGCCACTCAGAGTACTAATTTTAAAGATATTCTCATACAAAATCTATGTGACTCACTCAGTAAGTCATCTATTTATATCAAAGGTATAGATGTCAGGAACTTAAAAGAAGTTAATGAAAGTGATTGGGACAAGATATTGATAATTAATTCATTTATAATTAACCTGAATAAAAATATTGATAGGTTCATAAACGGTGCAAAAGAACCAGATAAGATACTTGTATTTGTTACCTCAGGAGGTGCTGACTGGAAACCAGATTCGCAATTTAAAGTGGATGCTATTACATCAGCCTCTAGAGAAATCTATATAAATGACCTTGTTGAACTGATAACTGATTGGATAAATAAAGAAGAGGGGGGGAAGTGGGAACCGGGTAATTATTTACTTGCGCTCAGATATTTTTCACAGGTTGATGTTAGTGATGCTTGTATTTTGATTGAGATCGAACAGGATAAGTACAAGGAGTTGTATCCAAACCTGGTTAGCTTAATTAATAATTTGGGCTACTATTATTTACGATTAAATGATGTACATTCTGCACTGAAAATATTTGAGCTGAATATAAAACTATTCCCTGATAATTGGAATACATACGATAGTTATGGAGAAGCATTGCTGGCTGACGGGAATTATAAATCAGCAATTAATAATTACCAGAAAGCTCTAATTCTAAATCCAGATAGCAAGTCCATCAGGACTAGATTAAAAAAATTGAAATCTTCTGAATAAACTGAATGGATTCATGCTTCAAATTAGCCTTTATTTAAAGCTCTCTCTAAACTCTCAACTATTTCGTCAACACCATAAAATAAAAATCCCGCAAGTAATTGACTATGCGGGATCTGAGATTTAAGAGTGGTTGTGCCGGCTCATTAGCAAGCTTCTATTCTCAAAAGCTCAAGAAGCTAAGGCCCCTATTAATGTATTAACATACGGGGATTTACAATTATTGATTATGGTACCACCCGGGATCGAATGCTTATGCTTGCGGTCAGCACCCTGACAGCCTGATACTAACAGGCTCGTCAGTGGCCAGGGGCTACCCTGTTTATTTGTGACCTGCTGTAGCCTGTCTCCGATGATAACAGTTCAAAGCTGAACTGGTCCCTGGAAATATTTTTTTGCACATAATCTTTTATCCTGCCAAGAAACACTTCATCCATGGAAAGTTCTTTTGCTTTATTTGATTCTTCGGTGGACATAAGTCTGTCAAGCTTCTGTTTTATGTAAGCGGCAAGAAGGAATTTTGAACATTTTATGCTGACCAGGAAATATAAAATTAAACTAACTTGTTATCAAAATCAAAAAAAATGTCACCTCCAAGATTATTGTCTGGAGGATGGTGCATCCCCTCATATGCAGAACTGAAGCGAGTTATTAAAATAATTAGTACATGAACCAGGCATAAGAAATCCCCAGATACAGGTGGTATGGTTTTCAGGCCTGATATATTCGTACTTGAAAATATCTTAACAGGCAGAATGACAAAAGAATATATATATGCAGATCTACGCAATTACCTGACTACTGCCATAATGGAGAGGCAATATCTCGCAGGACCTGAGATTTTTGGAGCAATCTATTTTGGCCCGGGTAATATTAGCTTGCAGGAACTTATATTAATTTCTCCTTCTTAAGGGTAGCCCTGATTCTTTCATGGTACTTCTTAAACCTGACTTTTATAGTCTCCAGAGCCTCCTTATACCCCTCTGTGTCCCTAATATTATCCAGGAGTGGATCGATCTCAATAAACAAAACCGTCCAGTAGTGATAATTATCTTCCTTTGAAAACAAATCGAGTTGGCCCAGTGCTTTCTCAATTTCACCTTTATAAGAGTAATAAGCACACAGGCTCAGGTGTTTGTAAATAGAATTATCGTTCTCAGAATATTCCCTGAATTTATCCATCAGCGAATCTGATTTCTCTGTCTCTCCAACCATAGAACACACAAGTGCAATCTTCCCATCTTCTCCCGGGTATATATCCAATCCCAGGTATTCTCTCAATGCCAGGAACCTTGAGTAGTATCTGTATGCTCCTTCATAATCACGCTGGTAGTAGTAAATCTTTGCAACTTCCTGGATAACATCCAGTCGTGTAGTGTCCATCTCAAGCACTTGTAGCAGCAATTGCCTTGTTTCCTCAAGGTCTCGCGTTCTGGAGAATAGAATATAGGGTTTTACATAGGCAGAATAAATATTATCAGGGGATAACTCAAGAGATTTATTGATATATTTTTCTGCTTCATCCACGAAGCCCGACTGAATAAAAGCATTACTTATATGCAGGTAGGAGTAGCTTCTGGTTATCGAATCATAGGGAGTCATATTAATCCTGAGCCCCTTCAGTGCATACTCCAGGTATTTTTCTGTATTCGGAAAATAATTGGCGTAGAGATCAACAAGAAATATATATACAAGATCTGAATTGGGGTTATATTCAAGAGCTTTTTCAAAATATGAGACTGCAAGCTCATATTCCTCACTGCTCATATAAAAGAGCCCTTTAGCTATCAGGCTTTGAGCCAGCTGATCGTCATACAACAATGCCTTGTCTGCATAAGTGTTAATAAGATCTGTATGAGTCTTTGCTGCCATATTCTTATCCATCAGGTAGTATGTGATAGCAATGGCAGCATATGCACGTGCAAATTCATTGTCTTCCTCAATTGCCATATTAAAATGGACCAGTGCTTCTTCAAGGTTCTGCTGGCTGGGATCATTGAAATGGTCAAGTCCTTTTAGAAAATGATCGTAGGCTATCATGTTCTCTGTAGGGACCTTCGCCAACCTTTCTTCCTCTTCGGGTGTAATAATAGCTTCAATCCTGCCTGCAATACTTTTTGCTATCTCTGCCTGTAACTCAAAAACGTCCTTCAACTCCCTCCTGTATTGTTCTGACCATAGCTGCCTGTCATTTGATGCCTCAACCAGCTGGATATTAAGAAGTATCTCATTACCAGCCTTTTGCCCGCTTCCCTCAACAAAATAACTAACATTTAATTCCCTGGCTATCTCTGGTATAATCATAGGTGCATAGCGGTATTTTTCAACTGATGTCCGGCTTACTACTCTCAGATCTTCAATACTCTGAAGATTATTCAAAAGCGATTCCATCAAACCATTAATTAAATAAACATTGGTTGAATCGTTACTATCGTTCTTAAATGGTAGAACAGCTATAGAATTATCTGGCTTCTCTCGCTTGCCAGTGAATGGATTGAATACAGCAATAAGAATAACTGCAACAACCATGACTGAAATCAACAACAGGGTAGTTCTATTCTTTGCAGCGCCTCCATTTTTCTCAGTGATATCTTCCTGTTGACTGCTCAGATTAATCTTATTTGCCTCACCGGGAGGGTATCCGTAGTGATCACGAAAACATTTTATAAAATAGGATGTGCTGTTAAACCCTACCATAAATGCAACTTCTGACACTGTAGAGTTGCCATCTTTTAAAGCTTCCATTGCATTTTCCAGTCTGATCGTCCTGATGAACTGGCTTGCAGATAAGTCAGTATGTTTCCGGATTTTCCTGAGAAGATTTGAACGACTCATACCTATCCTTTCAGACAGTTCAGAAACACCGAATCTCTCATTTGATATATTTTCTTCAATAATAGTCCTTAAAGAAGCTATAAACTCACTATTACTGTTAATTACTGTTGTCATGACCCTTTATGGTATTAGCCTTGATTGACTGTAAAAGATACGAATAAATCAATAAGATGTATCAATATTTACAGGCCTGCACCATAATTACAATTCAATCCACAAAATTTATATTATTCGCATATAAATTGATATGTGTTGCATCCTTGTTATACAGACCTTTACATCAGTATTAATTGAAAAACTAAAACAAGAAATTATGAAGTCAAAACTATCATCAATTAACTTTGCACTGATTATGCTCCTTCTTATTACTGCAGGATGCAACAGCGGCAATAGAAAAGATACTGAAGGAGAAAAGTCTTTAGCAAAGGTTCCTGAAACAGATATTCATACTACTGTGGTAATTGGGGATCTTTCTGCCATCAATCAACACATAGCAGCTGGAACAGATCTTAATTCTATTGAACCAACCGGGGGGTCTACTGCCTTAATTACAGCAGTTGTACTGGGAAAATCAGAAATTGCCATCGCCCTGATTGAGGGAGGTGCTGATCTAAACATCAGTAACAATGATGGATCCACCGCCTTGTATTGTGCTGCTTTCTTTGGCAGAACTGATCTGGTTAAAGTATTACTGGAAAAGGGAGCCGATAAGAATATCAGAAACAATTTCGGTACTACAGCCCTGGAGTCAGTATCTGTACCTTTTGATTCGATTAAAGGAATATACGATCAGATAAGTAAGGATATGGGACCGCTTGGCTTGAAGCTGAACTATGAGAAACTTCAGGAGGCACGTATCGAGATAGCATCACTTCTAAAATAATCATAACACGTGAAAATGGCAGATCAGACAAGAAGATATGATATCGACTGGCTTAGAGTAATAGCTATCGGCTTATTACTCCTCTATCATATCGGGATTGGATTTCAACCCTGGGGGGTCCTGATTGGGTTTATTCAGAATGAAAAATCTCTCGAGGCACTCTGGATTCCAATGTCTCTTTTAAATATCTGGAGGATTCCCCTCTTATTCTTTGTATCGGGTATGGGCGTCAGTTTTGCTCTGAGAAAAAGGACATTCCTTCAACTTTTTCTGGAAAGATCAAGGAGGATACTGATTCCCTTTCTCTTTGGCATCGCGGCAATAGTACCGCTCCATTTATTCATTTGGCAGAAATATTACAGCCAGGACCTCAGTTACACCCTACAGCAAAGTCACCTCTGGTTCCTGGGTAATATATTTTCATATGTTTTGGTATTATCGCCCATATTCCTTTATCTCAAGAAACATAATCCGGGTAAAGTCAATTCATGCCTGGAAAGAATTTACAGTTCGCCTCTCGGGTTTCTGCCTGTAATGGCCTTTTTTATTGTTGAGGTTATTCTGGTTAAACCTGAAAGCTATGAAGCTTACGCCAGCACGCTTCACGGTTATCTTGTCGGATTACTGGCATTTTTCTTTGGATTTACTTTTGTTTCTACAGGACAGACTTTCTGGAAAACTGTTAAAAGATGGAGATGGGCATATCTTACTGCCTCCGTCTTGCTTTTCTTATTGAGGTACTTACTCTTCGATCTGCAGGCGCCACTATACCTTAAGGCTATCGAATCAGTACTTTGGATTTTCTCAGCATTCGGGTTCTCTTATAGATACCTTAATCATAACTCCCCCGTGCTAGCATATTTAAGCAAGGCTGCATATCCGGTATATATTCTGCATATGATATTTCTATACCTGGCTTCCTATTTGATTATGCCCCTGGATATATCTGCCGGTTCAAAATTCATTATTGTTGCAATATTTACTTTTTTAGCAAGCCTTATTTCCTATGAAGTACTTATAAGAAGAACAAAGTATATCCGGCCACTTTTCGGCATTAGGTAACTTACATACTCAATAATATATTTTTATTAAAAATATTTATCATCCCAAAACCTATTTCAGAAACTAAAAAGCCAATAATTTTTTTGGAAAATTAACTGTCAACACTTATGTCAACAACATAAAACAAAAATCCCGCAGATCATTTATCATGCGGGATTTGCGATTTAAGAATGTGGTGCCACCTGGACCATGGCAAGTATAATTCAAGGATATAATTACGACATTTTTATCAGCTACCGGCAGAAAGACAATAAAGGGGATATGTGGGTAAGTGAGTTTATTGAAGCATTAAAAATGGAACTCGAATCAACCTTCAAAGAAGAGATTAGCGTTTATTTCGATATTAATCCTCATGATGGTTTGCTTGAAACACATGATCAGGGGCTTTATAAATTATCCATTTTTTTCTAAGATTGATCCGTTCCTAGAAAATATCCGTGGTGATGAGCGCTTTAAAAAGTTAATAGAACGAGTGAAACGCGAATGGGAGAACTTTGAGATTTAAGATAAAAGGCCTGCTTATAACATTGTGTTTGCCATCCCGCGTAATCAATACAACACATACACTGGACTGCTAACCTACATAAGGTATAAGCAAAGTAATGTACCTGCGTGATAAGCAGGTACATTACTTCTTCGTATCATCGTTGAAATAATATGAGACAGCTAATAACTAATATCAGATCGCTGCCCTATAGCTTCTCAATTGACCAGAAAAAGATTCAGCCATTCTATACGTAAAAGATATCAATAATGGGAAAAATGATAGTATTAACAAGTGGTTAAATTTACCGGTATGAAAAAAATAGTCTTGATGATATTATCATCTCAAGCACATTTTCCAGCCAAGTACTTTAATTTATTATGTATATTGAATAAAAAATCAATAAGTCAAAACTTATAGTATGTTAAGAATCTTACGAAAAAGTAAAAAAGCTAATTCACCAGAAAGTTAAAGTTTTTGGGTTTTTGCCATTAGTGAATTCTTTCTGGTAATTTTCGGTATTTTAATTGCTCTTCAGGTTGATAACTGGAACCAATCTCGTATTGAGAAGAAAAAGGAAATCGTTCTATTAAACCAATTATTAGTTAACCTGAGAAATGATTTATCAGATATTGAGGACAGTTTTCTTCAATGCAAAGAATCACTCAGGTCAAATGAGATTATCATGGATTATTTGGATGGGAAAATTCAATATAATGATTCCCTTGAACTTCATTTTGGCAATTTATGGATAGCCACTATGTTAAATGAGAACTCGGCAACATATGAAAGCATTAGATCAATAGGGATAGATATTATCAGTAGCGAATATTTGAGACAGCAGATAACTAATCTTTATTCTGTTGTATATAACTACTTAAAAACAGTAGAAAGCTCTTATGAACAACTACTTTTCACAAATGTGTATCCAGTAATATCAGAGCATATTAAAACAATTGGATATTATGGGAAAGCAATACCACTAAATATTTCGCAGATTACTGAAAGTAATTCTTTAAAGGAGAGCATTAAAATAAATCGCAATTATATCTTTTTCATAATGCTGGAATATCAGGACGCGCAAGTACTGATAAAGGAGCTTATAAGAGCTATTGAAAATGAGCTTGCTCAATATAAATAATTATGAATTGCAGAACACTCCGTTGAATTTATGAAAGTATCCTTTAATTTTAAGCTATTAACTTGCCAAGTTTAGCTGACGACAAACAGCATAGGGTTGGTCAGGATCCTAAAAATAAGGTCCCTGAAGAAATAGTCCGGGGTTTTTTACAGTCAGCTAAACATCGAGCCTGGTGATACTGTCAACTGGAAGGCAATCAGATCTTATTTTGACGAAGAGGCAGTAGTAATGCAGAGAACAGGTCCCCGCTCAGTTGAAAAATTCTCAGCTGATGGTTATATTGCTGAATTCAAGCGTCTATGCTCCATGCCTGCCGTGAAGAATAATGGCTTCGAAGCTAAAATACTTGAACTTAAGGAAATGATATATAAAGAAATGGCCTTTATCGCTATTTATACTCGGTTGATATACCCGGTCCAACCATGTCACCCCAACAAGGTGTCGATTTCTGGTTATTAAGCAAATCTGAAGGACCATGGAAAATTATTTCAATAACAAATGAAGTGATCCTCCCCGGAGATGAACCTCCTGATATATTCTCAACTTCGAAATGAGATGGTAGACAAATAAGAAACTACCTGAAAAAGTTCGTTATGATAGCAAGTAATATATTCAATCAGACCTTAAGTTAAGTCCTATGATTGTTCATATAATATCTTGAACATTATATTTTATTTTATGATGCAGTTAGACGGATTTTTATCTTTTCAGCCACCATATATACTACCGGAACAACGACAAGTGAGAGGAGCATGGAAATAGCCATTCCGCCTATCAGTACCCATCCCATTCCGTTTTTCCATTCACTCCCTGCTGTTTGGGAAAGCGCAATTGGCAACATCCCCACGATAGTAGAAATGGCAGTCATCAATATTGGCCTGATACGAAGTTTGACTCCCTCCAGAATTGCCCTTGGGAGATTTGCACCTTCATTGCGTCTTTTATTGATGAAATCAACGATCAGTATGGCATTTTTTGTCACCAGCCCAATAAGCATAACCATACCCAGGATGGTAAAAATGCTCAAGGTTTCCTGGTTCAGGGCAAGGGCAAGCAGTGCTCCGATGATGGACAGTGGTACCGAAAGGACTACCACAAAAGGATGCAGGTAACTTTCGTAGAGTGCTACCATTATCAGGTAAACCAGCACTATTGCTATCAGAATTGCCAATCCCAGAGATCCAAATGCATCGTCCTGGAATTTCAATTCCCCCTCTGGCAGATAACTTATCCCATCCGGTAGATCGGTTTCTTCAACCAGATGGAGTACATCTTTGCCAACATCGCCAACTGTCCGGCCGATAGCTTGTAATTCCAGGAAAACTGATGAGATCCTGTCATAACGTTCCAGCCTTGAGGTACTATTTACCTCAGAGACAGTGGAAAACTGACTTAGTTTGACAGCTTCTCCCAGCTGATTGATAACTGTCAGATTCTTAATATGCTCCAATGATTGTCTATGGAATGCATCCAGGCGAACATGAATATCGTATTCGATGTCACCCATCTTTATTTTGTTCTCTGTATTTCCTGCAAAAGCTGTTTGCAAGGTAGCACCTACTATTTCAGGTGAAATGTGCAGAAGGGCCATACGTTCCTTGTTGAAAAGGATCAGGAGTTCGGGAGCGCCTTCTTCTATTGTCAGTTTAGCATTATAGGCTCCCGGGATATTCTTTACCTCTTTAAGCATTTTCCTGGCACAATGCATCAGACTGTCTTTATCAGAACCCATAAAGACTATTTGAATCGGACTCTCATCAGCCTCTCCCACAAGGGTAACAATTCCGGATCGTACCTTTATATCGGAAAATGTGGAATTCAGTTCATCCTCCAAGCCCTTAAAGAATTTTGCTGAGCTCATATTCCGTCTGGTCTTTGGTACCAATTTGACCTTAATCTCTGTTTTGGAAGTTTCGGATGAAATGGCCAGAATACCTGAAGCTTTTCCCACTGCACTGTAAACACTAATCACTTCAGGTCTGGTGCTGATCATTGCTTCAATCTCCTGTGTGGCCAGGTTGTTTTGTTTTAGAGTATAATGTTTTGGATATTCTACAGTCAGTATACCCTCCCCTACATCTCCCATGCTAATAAATTCACTTCCTATAAAGCCGGTTCCTACCAGTGCCAGGGAAGAAATAAATAACAGGGTGATGATCACAAAGGTCCAGATCCAATGATGTAATGCACGACATAGTAGCCTGATAATAAAGTCACTGAATCTATCAACCCACCTTTCAAATCCTTCGACCAGTTTGGACCAGATACTTCCATGACCATTCTGACCTAATTTCGAAAACCTGGACATTAACAAGGGTATAAGAGTCAGGGCGGCTAATGTACTGACAATTACTGCCAGGACCACTACCATTGCAAAGGGGGAAATGATGGGAGAGATGATGCTCTCGGACATAGCCACCGGGAAGAAAACCACGATCAGCACCAAGGATGTGGAAACGATTGTCAATCTTACCTCCTTAACTCCTTCCAGGGTGGCTTCCCACCTGCTTTTCCCCGATTCCAGGTGCCTGTATACATTCTCCAGCACCACAATAGCATCATCCACAAGTGTACCTATTATCAGTGATAGTGCCAGCAAAGTCATCAGATTTAAGGTGTAATCCAGCAAGGCTATTCCAATGAGAGTGGCAACCAATGAGAGTGGTACCGATATCATTACGATAGCTGCGTTTCTACCACTCCGGAGAAACAGAATCATGATGGCTGAAACAAGCAAAACAGCCATAAGTATGTCCCTTAGCACCCCATTGGTAGCATCTTTGATCAGTGTGGAGCCATCCTGGGGAATGCTGAATATTAAGTCTATATCCTTGTATTCCTTTTCAAGTTGTGCCATTTCCTTCTTCAGAGCCTTGCTGGTTTCTACAGTATTGGCATCCTGTTTTTTTGTAATCTCCAATCCCAGGGATTGCTTACCGTTAATCCGATACAGGGTTTTCGGATCCTTTTCACTCTCAACGATTTCTGCTATATCTGAAAGTTTCACTACAGATCCATCTCTTTTCAGGACGATGTTTAGTCTTGCCAATTCAGATGGGGAGAGTATCTCAGCTGACATTCTAAGGAAAGTTAATCCGCCACCATGATCCAGGCTTCCGGCTGGAAAGTTGATATTTGTGCTCTGTATAGCCTGCAAAACCTGTAGGACAGATATTTGATAAGCCTCAAGTTTCCGGTGATCAATATTCACCTGAATCTCCCTTGGAGTCTCACCGAACAAAGCAATCTGCCCTATACCTCCAACACTGGTAAGCCGTGGCCTGATTCGAGAATCGATAAGATCATAAAGTCCAGATGGGGACAGACTGGATTCCACTCCCAGGGTCAGGATGGGCATATCATTAACTGAAATTTGAGAAAGAGAAGGCTCGAGTGCAAAATGCGGAAGTTCTGATTTCACAGCCTGAATATTTCTCAAGGCTTCATTTACCACCGGTTCTAAGTCCACTCCTGAATTCATTGTTACTATAACCAATGAATAGTCCTGTTGCGATATGGAGCGAACAACATCTACTCCGGCAAGACTTGCTACCGCATCTTCGATTAGCATTGTTACGCTGTGTTCTACCTCAGCCGGAGATGCTCCCGGATAGGGAGTCAGCACCACAAAAACAGGGGAACTCCATTTCGGGAGCAGTTCGTAATTCAGTGTTCTGGCCCCCATAAAACCCAGAAAGGTGAGAATAGTAAAGACAACCACGATTAAAGTGGGGCGTTTGACTGATAATTCAGTGATATTCATGATCTTGGATTATTCATTTAGTTATCTGTATCTTGCTGCCAGATACCAGGTTTATATGACCGGAAAGCACCACCTGCTCTCCTTCCCTCAACCCATCCTGAATCAATACACGACTTTCGTTCAATAGCCGGGCTTTAACCTTTCTCTCAATGACGGAGTCACCTGAGATCAGGTAAACAGCCGGATCCAGCATGCTACTTATGATGCAATTACGTGGGAGAATAATTTCATCTCTTTTCTGAAAGAAGAATCTAGCCTGACCGGTCATTCCGGGTCTCAGGCTAGCGGGCGAATTATCTACTATAATGGATACTGAGTATCTTCCTGAGAGGTTGCAATTTACAGCTACTTCATGAACCAAACCCTCCAAGCATTCTTCAGGAAACGATGAGGTTGAAACCAACACACGCTCCCCCGGGTTAATATGGCCTATTGATGATTCTGCAACCTGAACCATGAACAATAGCCTGGATTGATCGGAAATTGACATAAGGGACATGCCAGGGCTTACGTAACTTCCCCGGGCTATGCTCCTTGAGGAGATATACCCATCAACCGGAGCCAGGATATTCGTGTTTTCCAGTTGCTCCTTAATTATTGCTACCTGGTTGACTGCATTTTCATACTTAAGCATTATTTGTTCAAGCTGTTGGTCTGTAACTGCATCACATTCAGCCAGGCTTTCATAGCGATGCAGGTCTTCTTCCGCAGTACGCATATTAAGAAGAGCCAGCGATAGTTGTTCCTCCAGCAGTCCTTTATCGATAGCTGCAAGCAATTCTCCTTTTCTGACTTTATCGCCAATCTTTACCTTCAACTGTAGTATAAGGCCCTGGGTTTTAGATACCAGGTTCACATCCCTGCAGGCTTTGAATACACCTGTTTCAATCAGGGTTTCCTCGAAGGGTAAGTAGCTGACAGATGTCACGTTTACAGGCGTGACCTGTTCGTAAGTACGAAAGTTGTCTAGTTCTTTATCTTTTTGACGCTTATTGGAAATAAGCTTAAGACTAATGAATGCAAGCATTGCAAGCATTATCAGGATATTTTCTGCTTTTTTTAGTTTTTTCTTTTTCATGGCAGTATGTTTACTGGTAAGGTATTAGCAATGTTCCGGAAATCTTCCGGAGTGTAAGCTCAGCTTTTTGAACAGCAAATTGTGCACTGTATAATTCCATACGGGTTTTAGTCAGTTGATATTCAGAGAGGATAAGATCAGTCAGGTTAATAAGTTCCTGCTTATATCCGGCCAGGTTGGTCTGGTAAATGGTTTTTGCAGCTTCAAGATTTCTCTGTTCCATATTTAGGGTTGTAAGGCTGTTTTGATAATTTTGTATGGCTTCGGAATACTCTGCTTTAAGAGTCATTAATACTTGTTCCCGTTTCAGGTCGGCCTGCTTAAGTTCTGCCTCCTTAATATGAATCCTGTTTTTTTTAGCAAAGCCATTGAAAATGGGTACCTGAAGTTGAATGCCAATCAGTCCGGATCGGAAAAAACGGTCTTTACCACCATCCAGAAAATCAAACTGATCACGCAAGCCCTGGTAATAGTGCTGCCCGAAAGCTGAAAAGACAGGCCATCCGGATTGTTTTTCCATTTGCAGTTCCAGCCCTGTGACCAACCTGCGTTTATCAAGGATTTGAATCTCAGTTCTGTTTGAGATATCAGGACGGTCGCTTCCCTTAATAATCGTCTTCGTTGGATAGTCCGCAACCAGATATATCTGAGAATCGGAATCCGTTCCGGTTAATATTTTCAAAAGATTAAGCTGCTGTGTATAGCTTTCACCCATACGCAACTTCTCTATCTCCAGCTTGCTGATATCAATTGCCACGCGCTCTACATCTGCCTTGCGGGCTATCTCGTTTTCATATTGGGCCTGGACAATCTCTTTGAGGCGCTCCATATTTATAATAGTAGAATCGAACACAGATATCTGTTGTTTGATGTTAATACAAAGGTGGAATACTAAGGTGGTCTGATATACGATCTCTTCGGTTTGCTGCTGATGACTAAGATCCTGCAGGGAAAGAAGTTCTGAAATAAGGTTCAGGCTTGTAAAGTAGCTTCTATTATAAATGATCTGACTGAACCTGAACCCCGAGTTCCAGTCAAATTTAGTTCCCAGTTCAACAGGTATTTTTCCGGTGAGTCCGAAAATTTCACCTGGAATCACCATTTTGGGGATGGCATAGAAGTGAGAAAAGTTGCTATAAGCATCCACTTGAGGCATCAGATTACTGACCAACTCTTTTTTTTGTAATAGTATCTTCTGCCTTTCAAGTTGGGAAATTTGCAGCTGGTGATTATTTGCTATCGCCAATTTAACCGCATTACCCAGGTTAAATGTATCTGTTCTGACCTGGGCCTGTAGGCTCGAAATCCCAAACAGGAGGAGAAGTCCAAATATTTTACTATGTCTTTTCATTGTTGATATTATTAACATACCTACCGTTTGGTATGTTTATTAGATAAATTTTTTATACTTTTATTAGCTTATATAGATAAAGCCATACTTCCATTATCTCTTTGCTAAGCTGATCGAGTCTGTTTTCAAGGATAATATGAATTCCCAGCCCATCATTGGCAGATATAAAGAGCTTTGCCAGGAGCCTGGTATCTGTGGAACTAATAATTTCACCACTTTCTTTCGCATTTTCAATTACTTCAATCCATGTCTCTTCCTCACGCATATATACCTCGTGGATTTTAGTGTCGAAGTCATCGAGAGTTCGCAGTGCATCCAGGGCCAGATAGTAATAGGAAAGTGATTTATTGTTGCCTCTTCTGGTTGAATCCATACTTATCTGATCAATCTGTTTCATCAGCATCTTCAGATAACCTGTCATAAACGTTTTCAAGTGCTGTTTAGGCAATTGATCATAGATGTTATCACTCAACCTGACAAAAAACTGATCGATCACTTCTTTCAATAATTGTTCTTTCCCCCTGAAATAATGGTAAAATGCTCCTTTGGTCAGCCCTACCTCATCTACTATCTCCTTAAGTGAAACATCCCTGTATCCCTTTTGGAGAAACAGGTTGAAGGCTACATTTACAATCTTATCTTTACTGTTCATTGATAAAGTACCTACCGTTAGGTATGTAAAGTAACAATCTTTTCGTCAGAATTCCAAAGAAATAAGAATAGCAAGAAATAGTATTGATCTTTTATCATCATTTGTTCTTTTCAAAGATATGCACCGTTATTCAGACAGATCAACCTCACAAAACATTATATGACCTTTAACAGATTTCCTTTTGATCATATAGCTATCCATGTTCAAGAGTATTAGTTGGGTTTAATCTTGCTAAGCGATATGTGTTTCCAGCGATTGAGAGCATCGCAATGATAAAAGTAATTATGAATGATAGACTAAATAATCCATGTTGTAAAGCTATCTTTCTAGAGAAGTTCTTAATCCACTCTTGCTTAATAATAATGTCTAGGGGTGAGGCATTCGCAAAAGATATTAGTAGCCATTTAATGTATGTATGACTTCAAATTGAGTTGGACACAATAAGGTGTTAAAACTAAGTGGTGATTTTTTATATTTATTTCAGTAGGCCGAACATCGGTGAAGCTGACAGTATTGCTAGTTTTGAAATTGTTTCTTATGAGGTTGGAATATATATTTGGTGGCTGATATTTTTTATCTAACTGTTTAGAACTTGTGCAGGATTTATTTTCATATACCGTCGAACTGATATACTGTCTCGTCCTAGAAAAACCTTACACATTTGGTTAGTAATACTGGTTTCACTTTACAGATAGATTTTGTTAATCCTGAATTTACCTTACAATACAAAACAATGATAGTTTAATATTATCAAATTAGTATTTGTTCTTTCGTTTTTTCTCGTTTAGAATATTGTTTCCATCGCTTTTTTATTATTCCTTCATGGTTATGGGCCTTTTCAGGTGTAAGAAAATCAATACTCGAGTGAGGTCGTTTTTCATTATAGATTAATATAATCCTGGATATTGTTTTCTTTGCCTCCTTATGATTCTGGTCTACCTTCTTTGGGAAAAATTCATTCTTAATAATACCGTTTACTCTTTCAGCTAATGCGTTTTCGTAGGGGCTTCCGCTCTGTGTCATGCTGATAGCAATATTTGCTTTCATAAGGATATTTATATATTCAAAGGAGCAATATTGTATCCCTCGATCGGAATGATGAATCAGAATAAAAGAAGATAAATTCCTCCTGCCATTCACGGCCATTTCTAAAGCTTCTATACAGCCTGTAGCTTCAAGTGTTGGATAAAGAGCATATCCAACAATCTTTCTCGAATAAGCGTCTGTAATCAAGCTTAAATAGCTAAATCCTTCCGACGTTCTGATATATGTGATATCACTTACCCAGAGTTGCTCCGGTGATGTAATAATCATACCCACTATAAGGTTTGGATATTTCTTTAACCAATGATGAGAGTTCGTTGTCTTTATAAGTCGTTTACGTCTGTGGATTAATAGCCCGTGAAATCGCAGTAAATCAAATAGCTGATCCCTGCCCATCTTTATCCCATGTTCTTCCAGATGAGGTTCCAGTTGGAATAAAAGCTTCCTGGTCCCTATCATCGGAATTTCATCCCGTAATTCTTTCACAATTGTTAAAACAATCATACGGGCAATACTGGTTTTCCTTTCATGGATCTCAGATTCATAGTATGCTTGCCGGGTAACACCAAACAGTGTACAAAGCATCCCCAAGCTTTGATTGGGATGCATTTGCCATATTTTTTTAACTGTTTGGTACCAGGCTTTTTTCTGATTTTAATTTTTAAGTCATCTTCAGCTACCGTAATCAATGTTTCAATACTGACGATCTTAAGCTCGGCGTATTCAATATCTTTGGTTAGCTGCTGGACTTTCTTATTCAATATGGATTCTTTCTGATCGTCATTCATACTTATAAGAATTTGGTTAGAAAAATCATCTCCCAAATTACGGATAGAAAACTTTATGATGAATAATCTCAAGGTATTTCTGTATAAACCGTATTTAAAACAAGCAGCCCTATTACTTATTAAGCCAGATTGAATCTCTTTAACAATTTTAATCATTTCAGTATCTGATCGCTTTATGTAGGGATATCGACTCTTGGGGTTTAATTTTACTTGTGATTTTGGGTTAGTTTTCATCCTGAATAGTTTTTGATGTGACAAGCTATTTCAGGACGAGACACTCAGTTTAACCGGAATTTGCAAGTATACCTGGCATTTCATGCCGAATTACCTCCTTCAATAATTCTCTGAGATCATCAGTATCCATCTGAGTTATTTCTAATCTATTCATTGCAAATGCCCTTTAAGTTGTGACGGAATAAGTTAATATTTCTGCAGGCAATCTCAAAGCTCAAGACATTTTGATTGCAACCATATTGCAACCAGGGTAAATATAACAAGGAGTTAGATTTCTCTAACTCCTTGTTTTTCAGTTGTCGGGGTCTGGCAAATGAAGTTCGAACCTTCTACGAGCAGTACCCTGGTAGATAGTAGGAACCAGAAGGTAACCTATAAGATTTTTAGCGGTAAAAAGGAATTGCAGGGGTGAGTTATGCCATAAATTTGGCTTTGCCCCTGACAATTTTGCAAGTAGCCATAATTTAAGACCAGGTTTACGACCCGCATTTAGCATAGTATATAATAATTTTTCTTAGTGCTGCGCATGTCTTTTTCTGCGTGGGGGCAAAAAGAAACCATCTTAAATAGAAAATTTGCTCTTTTCAAAAAGTTAGTGCACAATAGGGCGTGCCTTTTGAAATGTGCAAATTGACATATCATTGCTAATTGGGTGGATGTAAATAAATAAAATATACTAGAAATAGTTCTTGGGATTAATGAAAAACCTCTATTATCTCTTTAGATTCTAAAATAGCAAACCTATATTATCGTATTTTTTGCCAATTTTACTAACTCTATTTTTTATGATTTACATGAATTAATGCAAATCCTAACACAATAGAGTATTATTAATACTACTAGAAAGAAGAAATAGCCTCATATTTCATATAGAATAGACAATTTCCATTTACAGACATAATTTTCAACTCACAGAAATAACTTGCATAGTTTAATATATTCTATGAATATTTGTTTGAAGCATGGGAAATATTGTTTCTTGGACAGATAGTTAAGCAATGTTAGTTTCTTCTATACTGTTTGAGTTTTAGGTTTGTTTTCCATGCTTTCTTTCTGTAATCGACATTGTTCGATCAAACCTGCCTGCCATTAATACTGCCTGCTCTCGAATTGGTGTCTATATCCTGTTTTAAAGATGATAACCCTCTCTGGTTTATTACACAGAAAATATTACTCCATTCCCACTTACAGTACTATTTTGCAGCTTACAGATAATTATTGCCATGAACTGCCAATTCTTATAGATTTATTCTTTCAAAACTCTACACATAAAATGTGACCAGGTATGGCTAAGCATAATAAACCAGCAATCATGGTCGATAAAAATTACAGATGGAATATCCTGTTTGTAAGAACCAATCATGAATTTAAAGTTCAGAAATATATCGAAATATTCGGTATAAGTGCTTATATCCCTGTAAAGAAGACACTAAGCCAATGGTCAGACAGAAAAATATGGATTGACCGTCCCATGTTTCCCGGATATGTCTTTTTAAGGGTTAGTTGCAGGGAATTCTTTTCTGTACTGAGTCATAATTCAATTATAAGCTATGTGAAGATTGGCGATATCCCGGCGTTTATATCTGATAAGCAAATCAGGCAAATACAAAAAATAGAATCCGATTACCTTGAGTATATATTAGAAAGCGACTGTTTTACCTGCGATGATCAAATAAGAATAATATCAGGGCCACTTAAGGGGATTGAAGGCAAAATATTAAGAATTGACAGAAATGATTATTTTATTATTGACCTGCCTGCAATTAATAAATCAATAAATATCAGGATTAAGAAAGACATGATTGTAACAATATAGTATAAGATAATCAGTTAGGATTTTCCAGTATAAAAGATGGTTTGATATAGCCATTATTTAAGGGATTACTTATCATTATACGAAATAAAAAATATGAAAAGTTTTTAACTTGAACAATGAGTCTGAATAATGAAGTCTGGATCGGGTAGTAAGAATAGCAGAGGCATAATCCAATATCTATTGGAGAGGCGAGTCCTAAAACACATACTATTCTGGCTGGTTATTCTTATTTTTTTTACTATCTGGAATTCTTCCGTATGGGGACTTAAAAAGAGCCTGATAATTAATTTCGTTTACCTTTGCACTGACATCCCCGCAGTTTACATTGTAATATATTACCTATGGCCTAAATATTTCATTAAAAGCAGATTTCTGTTATTTGTCTCAGGGCTTATTATTCTATATACTATATTAATATTATATGGGAGGATAATGAAATACCATTTTCTTCCTATGCTGGATATTACAGAGGTGAGAATGCCCTTTATAAGGGATGCATCATATTCAATAATGGTAGTAACTATGATGACAGCCCTGGCACTTGTGTTTAAGCTATTTGAACAGAACTACAAGTTTATTTTCAGGGAAGAAGAGACCATGAAACTAAAAGCTGAAGCAGAATTGAGGTTGCTACGTTTTCAGATAAATCCACATTTCCTTTTCAATTCGCTAATTTCAATACAGGGCCTGATGTACCATAATACAAAACTGGCAGATAAGATGCTTACAGAATTATCTGAGTTTCTGAGATACACTCTGAGGTATAATAAACAGATATATGTTCCTCTTAAAAATGAAATAGACATTATTGAAAAATATTTTGATATTGAGAAAATAAGGTTTGGTGATAAATTGAAATTTACTTTCAGGATAAGCCCTGAAACCATGGAAATAAAAGTATTATGCTTTATTCTGCAACCACTGGTGGAGAATGCTATTAAGCATGGGATGAAATCAAATCCTGAAGGAGTAAGAGTTATTACAGAGGCAGAAATAATTTCAGGCTGGATGAGAATAACTATAATGAATACCGGTAAGCTTGACAATGACAATATTAAAATGGGAACAGGTATAAAGAATGTCAGGGACAGGATGGAGAATGCTTACCCTGGAAGCCATAAATTCGAAATTATTCAGATTAACAACTGGGTGCATGCCATTGTTAAAATAAAAGTAAGAACATGATAGTACTCAACTGGGTATCGCAGCAACCCACAGTCCTATTTTTCAGTTCATGGATTTTTATTGACAGGCTTTAGTGTTTATTATACTTTTAGGATGAATAATGCCCGATAAACTGTGACCGGGTACGGCGAAGCCATGAGAAATAATAATTATTCAATAAGCGATGATATCCTAAGAGACTATTTTGTTCGTGATTTATACATTGATTTGATTATTTCTTAACTTTCAAAACCTAAAACTGATATTAGTCAGATTGATAAATCACTTAGGACTCTTGTGAGCCGGAAATATGGATTCTGGTTCTACCAACTGGTAGGATGGGGGGCCTTTATAGTTTATGATTTTTTTATAAATGTTTTGCCTGACGAAAAGTTTAATCTCAAATTCGTAATCTTCTGGATTATAATTATACTCTTTCCTTTTATCCTTACATTGCTCTTACGTCTTATTTATAGAAGAATTTATTATGGAATTTCAAGAATATTCTTACAAATTATTACCATAGCAATTGCCTCATTAATTTGCGGAATATTATGGCAAATTTTTCAGAACTTGGTGACTTTAATAGACTATTTTCAGCTACCAAGCATGTTTAATAATACTTTAAATAGGTCCACTTACCGTATTATTATAAGTTACTTCTTGTTAAGCTGGCCCATTTTTGTATGGAGTATATTATACTATCTGATAAAATCAAGGTTGGAATACCAGGAGGAAAAAGAGAATGCCGTTCAATCCCATTTAATGGCCAAAGATGCCCAATTGAGAGCACTTCGTTATCAGATCAATCCTCATTTTCTTTTTAATACACTTGATATCTGTAGAGGGATTAATGTATCATAATACAAAGCTGGCAGATAAAATGCTCACTGAATTATCTGAATTTTTGAGGTATACCCTCAGGTATAATCAATTGGTCTTTATCCCCCTTGAGGATGAAGAGGAGATTATTGATAAGTACCTGACAATACAAAAAGTAAGATTTGGTGAAAAGTTGAAATATGGTTTCTATGTTGCGAATGAAACAAGAAAGGTGCAAATCTTATGTTTCCTTTTGCAACCCCTTATTGAGAATGCTGTAATACATGGAATGAAAGCAAGTAAGAATGGATGTCAAATACGATTAAGCACAGAATTGTCTGATAGTATTCTCAAACTGGAAATAGTTAATACCGGAAAATATAGTCCTGACAGATACAGGGTTGGTACTGGTTTGAGTAATGTGAAACAGAGACTGGAAAACGCTTACTCTGATCAGCACGAATTTGAAATTTTTCAGGTAGAAAATGAGGTGCATGTGACTATCAAAATAAACACTATGAAATGAGCATATATAAAGCAGTTATAGTTGATAATGAGTACTGGGCCCGGATGACACTGAGGCAAAAGCTTAATGAGATACCTGAAGTGGAGATAGTTGCTGAGGCAAACAGTGTGGCTGCGGCAGTTAAAGTTCTGAATAATAAATCGCCGGATGTCCTCTTTCTGGATATCCAACTAAACGACGGGACCGGCTTTGATGTACTTAATAAGGTGGATTATAACGGAAAGGTGATCTTTGTGACAGCCTATGACTCATATGCTATAAGGGCTTTTGAGATAAATGCCATTGATTACCTTATGAAGCCAATATCGGACAAAAGGTTAAAAGCGGCTGTTGATAGAATAAACATAGAGTCTATTCCGGAGGAAAATACCAGTTATCTAAAACTCAACCCGGATGACAGGATTATGGTTACCCAAAGGGATTATATTCATTTTGTAAAGGTAGCGGATATAGTGTTGATATCTTCGGCACAGGATTACAGCTGTGTCAGAAACAATGAAAATCAGGAATATCTGGTTACAAAAACTATTAATGAATGGGAACAGCGATTGCCGGAAACCAATTTCTGCCGTATTCACCGCTCCCATATCATAAATTTTGAATATATCCACAAAACAAAGAAATTATCTTCAAATGCAGCCGATATTTATCTGAAAGATATCGATGAACCATTAAGGGTTAGCAGGTCATATTATCATCTGCTAAAAGAAAGATATATGTAATATATCCTAATAAAGGCTTAATCCAATTTCATGTCAAACTAATAATTGTAATTATGAGAAACATAATAATTATGTCTCTGATGATGGTAATAATATCATGCAGTCAGACAGATACTACGGTCAGTGACAATATCAACAATGAAGCTGAAATTGAAATAATAGGAAGTACGATCAGTTCAAATATAGGCTGGTTTAAAAATAAGGATTTTGATTTGCTCAACAGTATTGTTGCACATGATTCTAACTTTATATGTGTGCATCCCACTGACAAGGTGATAAGAGGATATGAACAGTTTCTAAGTAATTCTGAGGTGTTTAAGAATCCTGATTTTATTTATGTGAGGCATGAGCTAAAAGATCTGAAGATCACACTTTCCAAAACAGGCGATGTAGCCTGGTACTACTGTGTCCTTGACGACATAAATTCATATAAGGGACAGCCTGCCAACTGGGAGAATGTCAGGTGGACGGGTGTGTTAGAGAAACGCAATGGCAAATGGGTCATAGTACAGCATCATTTTTCTTTCGCTGCTGAATAACTAGAATGAGATACAAAAACAATCATCAGCTCCCATAAACTTATTTCTAGTTAAAACCTTAAAAAAAGAAAACCTTATGACTTTAAAATTTAAGATCACTATAGTTGCTTATATTATACTGATGTTGTCGCTGACTTTTAGTTATCTGTTTTCACAATCACATTCAGAGAATCTTTTTCCTTTTACTAAGATTGGGCCGAACCTCTATAAAATTGAAGTCGATGATAATTCTATTATTGCTTCCATTGGTACTGATGGTGTTTTGCTATGCGATGTTGGGGGTGAAAGTAAGGGGCATCGCGTTATGGAAACTATATTAGAACTAGGTGGAGAGAAAATTGACTACATAATAGACACTCACTGGCATGTTGATCATGCTGGTGGAAATATCTGCTTTGGGAAAGACGCTTTTATCATTGCACATAAAAATGTAAGAAAGAGATTATCAGAGGATAAATCTCTTAAATTCTGGAATGAAGAGCACCTTGCTTTTCCTGAATTTGCACTACCGGATATGGTTTTCACTGATCGGTTGACAATGCATTTCAACGGAGAAGACACCGACATCATCCATCTACCAGGCGGGCATACAGATGGTGATGCTATTGTATACTTTCGTCAATCTAACATTCTTCACGTGGGTGATTGTCTTTTTTCCAATGGGTTTCCTGCCATAGATTTTGAGATGGGTGGTAGTGTGGAAGGATTTGCAGATAATCTTAACAAAATTGCCTCTATGATGCCAACGGATGTGAGGATCATTGCAGGACATGGCCCAGATTATACGATAGAGCAGCTTAAAGCATACGAAATAATGGTGCGCTCGTCTCTAAATGCTGTTCGAAATGCAATACAAAATAATATGAGCGTTGAAGAAATGCAGCAAGCTAATATTTTGGGAGAATGGATAGAATATAGTAACGGGTTTTTCTCATGTGATGAATGGATTAATATGATTTATCAAAGTTTAGTTTATCAATACAATCTTTCCTAAATAATCAATTATAAAGACAGTTGATTAAAATAAATTTGTTCTTTTTATCGTGACAGTAAAGAAGTCTTCTGGTGCACAAATGTCAATGCGCATACAGACAAAAGAGTTGCGGATTAAAAAAACGGTAAACATGAAAAAACTATTTTTTATCATCATTTCAAAAATAATTCAAAAAAAGTCTATTTTCTTTTTATTAACGTTCTCTGTCGTGGCTGTTACTTCCCATGCACAAGTATTTTATGGGCAATTAATTAACAAAGATAACGAACAAGCCATACCATATGCTAACATCGGAATTATCGGTAAAAACACAGGAACTGTATCAGATGTTTCAGGAAATTTCAGGATTGAATTAAATAGCGTATATGATAGAGATACTCTCTGTATATCATGCATTGGTTATGAACAAAAAACCTTTTTGGTTGCTGATTTAAAAAATGATCTAAAAATAATTGAACAAAATACCATTAAATTATCACCAAAAACCTATCAATTAGCTGAAATAACGATTAAACCATTAAATGCCAAAACATACATTCTTGGTAATTATTGTGATCCAAATTCAGCTTACGGTAATGCCTTTTATTCTGAAAACTTCGGTACAGAAATTGGTGTATTAATGAAACCTCCACGAAAAAGAAATAAAGTCTACCTAAAAAGTTTTAGATTCTATGTGGGAGAATTTACATTCAATAAATTTCCTGTCAGGTTAAATGTCTATAACTTAAAAAATGGCTTGCCCTATGAGAATATTTTAAAAGATCCCATTTTTCTTGAGATAAGCTCAAAGGGGGAATATATGATAGACTTAAAAAAGTATAATATCATTGTTAATGGAGACTTCTTTGTCTCATTGGAATACTATAAAATACCGGATATAAGTCAGGGGAAATTAATATTTTGTGCAGTTCATCATCGAAAAAAGGATAATGGGAAGAGTTATTACAGACTAAGCAGCCAT
>Ga0272441_10003398_pt1 | contig 30284 bp, 23 predicted proteins | sample SSMProp6N_FD_193582 | JGI IMG/M metagenome (GOLD analysis project Ga0272441, IMG submission 193582) | Marine sediment archaeal communities from Little Sippewissett salt marsh, Falmouth, MA, United States - SSM-Prop-6N | ecosystem: Environmental > Aquatic > Marine > Wetlands > Sediment ... | reverse complement strand
GGCGGTTACGGGAGTTACAGTTCTATATCAATCAGGGGTAGTTCTGCAAATCAGGTTTCGATCTTAATCGATGGAATACCTTTAAACTCTGCTCAAACCGGTTCGGTTAATCTTGGTGATATACCCCTTGAAAATTTCGAAAAAATAGAGATTTATTACGGTAACCTTCCGGTAGAGTTCAATACATCCCCCATTGGTGGAGTGGTAAACCTGATTACAAAAAAAGCGAAATCTACCAGAGGATACCTGAAAATCTCTTCTTGTTCATTCGAGACCTATTCAGCAAATGCTTACGGAAGTTATTCCAATCAATTTTTTAATATCCTCGGTATTTTTTCCGGATTCCAAAGCAAAGCAAATTTTGAATTTCTCGATGACAACGGGACAGAATTCAATGATAAGGATGATGAGATAACAAAGAGAAATAACAACCAGATTGACGAATATAACTTTTTTTTCAAGTCAGGACTTAACATTTCAGATAGAGTAAACCTTCAGCTCTCCAATAATTTTTACAAAAAAAATCAGGGATTACCTGGCATAGGAAGCATTCAGACAGAAAATACAGAGGTTAGAACTACCCGGAACATCCTTAACCTCATTTTTAACTGGAATGAATTTATGAATCCTATGATTGATTTTTCCTCAAATTGTTTTTATTCCTATCAAAGCCAGAGATTTATCGATCTTGATGGAGAATTTGGTTTCGGACTCAGTTCTACTGAAGATTTAACTGACGTCTATGGTCAGAACATCATCTTTAGAATATATCCTTCGGAAATAATTGAAATAATAACTTCAGCAGGTTTCAAAAAAGAAAGATTCAAACCATGGGACCAGTTAAGTGAACCAAACAGAGAATCAATCCAGAAAAGATTGGAAAAATACATATCCTCATCTTTTGAATTACACTTTCTGAATCACAAACTGATACTGCAGGGCAGCATAAAATACAACCAGTATAAGAACTATTTTAATAATTCAGATACCGGATATTTGATAACAAAGGATAATCAAGACACCAGTATCAAAGAAGATTTTTTCAGTCCTTCTCAGGGATTTTTGTTCAAACCTTTTGAATTCCTGACATTTAAGGGAAATATTGGCAAATACCATAGAATTCCCAATTTTATTGAACTTTTCGGAAACAAAGGTTCTGTATTTGGTAATCCTGACCTGACGCCCGAGAGAAGTGATAATTGGGATCTGGGTTTTCTAATTGATCTTGGAAAACCCGATTTCATCGACTATCTGACAATCGAATATTCATTTTTCGAAAACAAGGTAAAAGATCTCATCCAATTCGAAATGTTCACATCCACCATGTCAAAAGCATTTAACACTGATAGCGCTAGAATAACCGGGCATGAAATTTCCCTGGACTTCTCTATCTTCAAACATATCAGGTTCTCAGGTAATTTCACGAAATTGAAAGCGGTAAATACCACTCAGGATAAAACACTCGAAGGAAATTTTCTTCCCTTTAGACCGGAAAAAGAAGCATTTGGAAGATTAACAGCATATTTTGAAAAATTTTCTATCTTCTTTGAAACTGAATTCGTGCAGCAAATCTATTTGAATCCAGCTAATAACGACAGTGTTCCAGAGCGAACAGTGTTTAACTCCGGATTTTCCATAAAACCATGGGAGTATATCGAGTTTGCTTTCGAAGTAAAAAATTTTACCGACAATCGGATTTTCGATATGCGAAATTATCCTTTGCCTGGAATAAGTTATCATCTGTCATTGATCTTGAGTTTTGAGTAATAACAAGACGGAAAGGAGGCAACCATATCCAACAAGAAAAATTAGTTATTAACCGAAGTTGTTAATTTTAGGAGAAAAATATGTTCGATTCAAAATTGTTGATTTCCCTTATGCTTGTTCTGACTTTTACAGGAAGCCTATTCAGCGAGCAAGCAGGTGTCAGTTTGACAATAAACCAGAAAGATTTCATGGATGGGGATTACATGGTGGTTTCAGTAAACATGAATCCTGCAGGCTCGAGCTATGATGAATACTTTTATTTAGAACTTCCCAACGATATAAGGGCATTCATTGATCCTGAAGGTCATGTAAATATTGATAAACCAGTTGTAAGAAGGACTGTCGATAATCCTGTTTCCTCAAATCTGGTTGAACTATCATTGGGTAATGCCGCTGAAGGTATTTATGCCTGGTGGATAGTTTATATCCCCAAAGGCTCCTTATTTGATGATAACGAAATATCTGAATGGATTTACGATTCTGAAACTTTCGGTTTCATGTCCGGTAAAAAGACGAGAAGAGAATATGTCGCTGTTGCAAATACCGATTTTCAGTCTCTTGGTACTCTGTCCATATTGGATCCTGTATCTATGACTACAATTTCAACCGATGTCGAAATGCTGAGTTCTGATCCTTATCTTTGCGTTTACAATGATAAGATCTTTGCAATCAACAGATACCAGGCAGACAACATTCAGGTTATCGATCCTTCAATTGATTATGTAACCACCCTTCAATTTTCTACTGGTAATGGTTCGAATCCTCAATGGATTACATTTGCAAATCCCAATAAAGCTTATGTTTCCAGATATGATACTAACTTTAACGATCTCTTGATAGTTAATCCCACAAATGGCGAAGAAATCGGAACAATAGACATGAGTCCATATTCTGATAATGAGGATAAAACCCCAAGGCCAAATCAAATGCTAATGATAAATCACGAGCTTTTCGTCGTGATTCAGGACCTTAATGCATCATGGTCAGGATTCGGTATATCCAAAATTGTTGTTGTTAACACTATAACAGACCAGGTTACCCATGTTATACCTCTCGAAGGGGAAGATCCATATTCCATCAAGTTTTTGCCTGAAACTGGACTGATTTATCTATCAGATCGTGGTTTATCATGGCCCTTTATACTCTCCGGGGGAATTGAAGTCGTCGATCCCATTAAAAAGGAGACACTTGGTATCTTGATAGATGATGATCTATTAAACGGGAATTGCGGTGAGATGGAAATCCTTTCTCCAAACAAAGGTTATGTTATCGTATCAGACGAGAATTTCGGAAAAAGCGTTGTCGCTTTCAATCCGGAAAGCGGCGAAATTCTGGGCTCGGTTTACGACAGTCCAGGCTCTGTCGTTGAGAGTATCGAGCTTACCGATGATGGATATCTTCTTTTAACCGAAAGGTATGAATCCATATCAGGAATTATGTTCATCGATACAAGAGATGACCAGTTAATCGCAGGACCGGTTTCAACAGGAACCCTTCCGCCATTTGCTCTTGATACTTTTCACATGTGACATGAATTTACAAGAGGGGTTTGGATTATCAAACCCCTCTGTATTTTGTATCATCACCCACGACGGAAGGGTTATTTCTTTTTAAATTTTTGTATTAAGTAAAATTTTGTACCATAGTATAGAATATCAACAAGATAACGCCAGTTAAACAGGAGGTTGATCGTGAAATTGCATGGATGTTCACAATAACATTTGCTTCTGTGGATGAAACTTCTGATCTTCTCCGCTTTTTCTGAAGACCAGAGTTCTTTGAGATTATAATTTACATCTCGTACATTGCCTATCTTTCTATTCAGCATCTCGCAGGGATAAAGATCACCATTGCTGTAAAGCACCCCGCTGAACGTACCTGCAAGACAGGGAATTTGCCACCTGTCCTCTTCTATCAATTTCATTAGGATTTGCGGAGAAATCATTCTCACCGAAAAAGCATAATTTGACAGGGAGAAATTCCTGTAACCTGAAAGATTCCCTTCAACATAGGCATTTTGAATTTTATTAACGATTCTTTTATAAATATCCAAATCAAAATTCAATAGGTCAGTATTTCCCGGCTTTCCTCTAACAAGGGACAGATTCACCGCATCGGGTTGAAGTTCACCGAGAACGAAATCATAAAATCTCTCGAGATTATGCTGGTTTTTAGCGTTCATTGTAGTGACAATTTCAATGGATAGATGAGGAAAATCCTTCTTCAATTTCTTTAACTCGAAAAAAGTGTTGATTGCCCTTTTGAAACTCCCTTTTACACCCCTGAGTTTGTCATGCTCCTCCTCGAAATCATCAATAGAAATACCAATATTGAAACCAAGCTCCGGGCAATTTTCAAGTATACCGGATGATCCAGATAAAATTTTGTCTTCGAGAAATCCATTTGTAGGAATTACAAGGTTTTTCAACTGGTTATTTTTGTAAAAAATCTTTATAATATCGACAATATCCTCCCTCAAGAATGGCTCTCCACCGGTGACTGACATGAATAGAAGGTCATCCATGCATGAAGCCATTTTACCGATCTCGTCAAGTGATAATTCTTTGAAATCTTTCGGGTTTAACTTGTCCAGGAAAAAGCAGTGCTGACACCTGAAATTACAGCGGTGAGTAACGAAAAAAGTCAGGGATAACAGGTGCGCTTTCTTATAAAAGATATAAGGGAGATATTTAAAGTAGCTATGCGACATTTTGTCTCAAAATTACCTTTTCAAAAAAACCTTTGATGCAGCCGAAAGCAGATGCAAGCAGCTTGAAATAAAGGAAGAAGATTGATTTTACAAAAAATATTTTACTCCTTTTTTTGAATACAAATAAGAGAAAATTTGCGTTCAGGGCATAGAAGATAAACAGGGAGCCAAAGAATAGACTGGAGGAGATGACAAACGGGCAAAAGGGGACAAACAATGCAAAAAAGGAGACAAAAACGAGAAATGCTAGGATCGTTGAAGGAATTGTCTTCAAAGGTATAAGCACACCCACGTTTCCGGTCTTGATAGTTTTTTTAAGGAAATTATGGCTGTTTCGCAGGATCAAATGGACTTCAACCCGTCCGCATTCGAGAGTGTGGGAAAAATACTGGCGGTTGCTATAGGGATGATGATGATCTACCTCGAGTTCCCTGTCCAGAAGTATCTTGTATCCGTTATAGGTTATCCTGTAACCGAGAAGCTGGTCTTCCCCGATTATGGATCTTCCATCCTCATCAACTTCGAACATTCCAACCTCTTCGAACACTTTCTTCTTGATTGCCACGCAATAAGTTGCCAGTGTTCCCAGATACATGTTTGGATTCTTCTTCCCATAAAAATGATTGTGAAGGTTTGCAAACCTGGTTATTTCAGTATAGTCTCCAAAGTCCGAGTATATACCCTGAACCACCCCTATTTCCGGATTATCATCGAAATCGGTTTTGATCTTTCCGAGTGTATCGGGGTAGATAGTCGTATCTGAATCTATGAAAACCAAAATCTCCCCTTTTGCTTCTTTACTTCCGGTATTTCTCGCTGCTCCTGCGCCTTTATTTTCTTCGTGCCTGAATATCCTCACCTCGTATTTATCAGCAACATCTATCGAATGGTCATCAGATCCGTCGTCCACGACAATGACTTCGAATTCCTTATAATCTGATGCGAAGAGAGAGTTCAGGCAATTATCCAGATAAACAGCTCTGTTATAAACCGGTATTACAACGGATAGATGGGGATGTTTCATAATTTTTCAGGGGGGTATACTTCGTCAGGATCTTCATCATTATTTGAATTTTTCTTTTTATCATCAGGGACATCTTCTTTTCCACCTTTATCAAGCATATTATATGGAGGAGGAGGGGGGGGAGGGGGACGATGTTCATCATCGAGATCAACGTTCACAAGATCCTTGACTTCAGCAGAAGCTTTCCTGAATTCCGAAAGTCCACGACCGATAGCTTTTGCAATATCAGGGAGCTTTTTGGGTCCCACGACAATTAGAGCGATAACCAAGATGATTATCAGTTCCGGAACACCGATTCCAAACATGAATATAAACCTCGTAGATGATATTGTTCATCCGATCATTATGATGATACCAGAAAATTTGGATAAATTAAACAACAGGAATTATGTGAGAATATTACTGCTTAATTGCTGACGGCTTTTCTAAACTATTTCCCAATCAGGTTGTTGGCAAATTTTATAGCCTTCTGCTTAACATCTTCCGAAAGCGTGTCTGGAGTCGTTGTATTGGGAACGACCAACATTCCTTCAACTTTACATTGAATATATCCCATCAAAGATTTATACATTCCCTTTATGTATTCTGAATTTCTTTCTTCGGGCCCCCCACATGTCACCAGCAAGCCCGATTTTTTATCAGCAAGAAGTGAATTATAATTAGCAGAACCATAACCGGTTACAACACAGAAATGCCTGTCGATTATAGGCTTTATCTGAGATGTATATCCCCAGCAGTATAATGGAGATGCATATATCAAAACATCACCATCCATCATTCTTTCAATTATAGATACAGCATCATCCTGCTGAATACAACCAGGCTCATCATAATTTTCCTGACAGGAATAACATCCGTTACAACCGTTTACATTGTATTCAGTTATATTGATTCGATCGATTTCACATCCTTTTGTAACGAGTTGATCTTCAACCCATCCAAGGACTTTTGCCGTGTTTCCATTTTCCCTCGGGCTTCCAAATAAACTTACTATTTTCATCATGCTCTCCTGATTCGTGATTTCAATATCTTCCTGTCTAATTTATATAGTGTTTAAAATTACAATAATTTTATCTCATTATACCCTTGATTCTTTTAGCGGATAATCTGAGAAAAGTAAATATAGAAGTAAACAGCCTGTTATTGAACAGCCCGATCAACGGTTTTTTGATGAGGATACTTACAATCCAGTCGGGTATTCCTTTATCAATAAGATAAAGGATGATGTTAATGTAACTCTGGGTATAATCAAGATACGATTTTCTATATATATCCTCGAATTTGTCATTGATAAGACCATCTTTGATAGCTTTTTCGTAAAGTTCGGTTCCCGGATAAAATGTCAGTGTAAATAACTGCAAAAGATAGGGTCTGGGAAGTTTTCTTACAAGATTTATGGTCTCGAGATGATTATCAAGAGTCTCGTATGGATTATCAAGAATTATATCGTAAACCGGGGGGCATATCCTGTCGGTGAATTTTTGAAGGATATGAGCAGACTCGATTATCTTCTCGTTTTTGATGCTCCGGTGATATAACTCGCGTATTTCAGGACTTCCAGACTGAATCCCCAGTTCCATATAGTGCAAACCTGCATCCACAAGGGCAGTAAGCTTTGACTCGGTTATATATGCCGGATTTGCAAGGCAGAAAATGGGTTTTCCTATCTTATCCTTGTATTTCTCACTGAATTCCTCGATCCAGTCCTGTTTCGAGGAGAAGAATTCGTCATCCGAAATATTGTATAGTTGAATGAATGGAAATTTCGCATCGACTTCACAGAGTTCGGAGATTACATTATCGACTGATCGCCTTCTCAAAATCGGTTGATCGGGATAAAGCTTTCTAAATGCATTATTACAGCAATATGAACACCTGTAAGGACATCCCCTTGTTGCAAATGTCATGTAATAATCTTTACCGGCAATTTCCAGAAGTTCGGTTGTCATCCTTTCAGAATCAAGAGGAACAATTCTCCTTGTTTTATTGTCGAGGATATAATGCTCTTTTAAGGAATAATCCTGAAAAGGGAAATTATCGAGATCCTGTATAAGGTCAAAAAAACCATTTTTTCTTAACTTGCCGTTTTCCATGAACCAGAAGTTCTTGCTTTCTTTTAAAGGATTACCAGCTCTTTCATTTTTCAGTAATTCCAAAAATGCAAGTTCACCTTCCCCGAGACATATAAGATCGGCATACTCGAGGCTTTCCTCCGGCATTACAGTGGGATGGAGCCCTCCCCAGATTACTGGAATTTCCAGTTTATCTTTCAGGTATTGAGTAATCTGTATTGATGAATCAACATGGTTACTGGTAAGGGAGATTCCTATAAACTTCGAATCTTTACAAAGTTCTTTAATATCTTCCAGGGTTTTATCATCATAAAGCCTGTGATAATTAGGTACAATCGATTTTTGAGATTGAATCAGGGGAAGGAAAATAAGCCTTGTAGAAAAACCTTTAGATTTTATGTATGAGGATATGCTCCTTATGCCCAAGGCATAAATGTTGAGATATGGAGAGATAAAAGTTACATCCAATTTAAAGCTTTTCCCCGATTACAAATTTTTCCTCCAGTGCTTTTTTAACGATCTCAGGAACAAGTCCCGTAATGTCCCCTCCAAGCTGAGAGACTTCTTTTACCAGGGTTGAACTCAAAAAAGTATATTTGTATGAAGGCATCAGATATACAACCTCTAATTCAGAGGCTAGCCGCCTGTTCATCAATGCCATCTTGAATTCGTACTCGAAATCTGCAACAGCTCTTATCCCTCTTATAATAGCTGATGCTCCTTTAGTTTTAGCATAATGGACAGTAAGACCATTAAAGGAGTCTATTTTCATTTTATCATTGAAATCGATTGATTTTGCAATCAATGCCTTCCTTTCCTCGACGGTAAACAGGGTTTTCTTGTCGAAATTGATTGCAATGCCTACAATAATTTCATCGAATATCTTAAGGGCTCTTTGAATCAGGTCAATATGACCATAAGTTATCGGATCGAATGATCCCGGATAAACTGCCAACCTTTTGAATGTTTTCATAATTTTAGTAACATACCTTTTTCAAAAATCAATTTGTTTGTTAAACTTTTATTCGTTCAAGATGTTCAAATCACCATATCTCTCTTCTGCCCATGGATCTCCCCGCATATGATAACCACGAGATTCCCAGTAACCGGGTTTATTTTCTGCCATGAATTCGACACCCCTTACCCATTTTGCACTTTTCCAGGCATAAAGCCTCGGTACAACAAGTCGGATAGGACCACCATATTGGGGTTTTAAAAGTTCGTTATCGAGTTTCAACGCAAAGAGAACGTCATTGCCGAGGAAATCCTCAATACTCAAATTAGTAAAGTAATCACCGAAGGAACTTATCATCACATATTTTGCTGAAGGTTCGGGATTGCAAAGTTTCAAAATTTCCTTTGTAGGAACTCCTTCCCAGAGGACATTCAGCTTTGTCCATTTCGTTACACAATGAAAATCAGCGTTAATCTCCCGTCTGGGAAGTGCCTGAAATGTCATGAAATTCATTTTAACTTCATTCTCAACTAGTCCGAAAATCCTGAACCTGAATGCATCCAGATCGATCTTTGGAATATCCCCTTCATGCATCACAGGGATCTCCTTTACAACCTTTTGTCCCGGGGGAATTCGATCTTTTTCTTTATTCAACAAAATATCCTGTATTATGATCTGTCATTCATGACATAATAAATATATCTTAGATTAGAAAATAGTGTCAAGGTTCAAAGACTATATTAATGTATAGAGATTTTTTAGAATTAATACATATCACAAACCTTATCCATGATCTTTCTGGCGATCTCGAGCTTGCTCATCAAACCACTCTCTTCTATCCTTCCTGTTTTGTCTATTATCAAAACAGAATTAGTATCGGTTCCGAAGCCTGTATTTTTTTGTGTGATATCGTTGGCAACGATGATGTCCAGCTTTTTTGCTGTTAGCTTTTTCTTTGCATTTTCGAGGATATCTCGAGATTCAGCGGCAAAGCCGACTATTAACTTTTCGGGGAATCTATCTTTGAGTCCTCCCAGGATATCCCTTGTTCTTGTAAACTCGACCGTGATATTGTTTTCCGTCTTTTTCAATTTATGCTCAGCCTTATTTAGCGGTCTATAGTCTGAAACAGCAGCAGTCATTATTATTATGTCTGCATCTGGAGCTTTCGAGTAGACCTCATCGTACATATCGTCAGCAGTTAAAATCCTTATGAGCTCCAAACCTTCTGGTACTCGAACCTCAGAAGGTCCCAGTATCAAAGTGACTTTTGCACCTAAATCTTGTGCTGCATAAGAAATCGCTACACCCATTCTGCCTGTTGAAGGATTGGAGATGTAACGGACTGGATCTATGAACTCTCTTGTAGGACCGGCTGTTATCAAGATCCTCTTATCTTCCAGTTTCCTCATTATACTAATATTTCATCGGCTTTTACGTAAATCTCCCTGGCTTCAGCCATTCTACCTTTACCCGTTGTATCACATGCGAGTTCGCCTGTACCCGGTTCTATGACAATGGAACCACAATCTTTTATCGTTTTCAGGTTTCGCTGAGTAAACGTATGCTCCCACATTTTATTGTTCATTGCCGGGGCAAATAGTTTTCGCGCATCACAGGAAATCAAAAAAGTCGACAGAAAATCATCACATATCCCAGCAGCATATTTTGCAATTATGTTAGCTGTTGCGGGGGCAACTATGACAAGATCACATTTATCGGACAGGGCAATATGTTCGATCTCGTAAGTATGTGGATCATCAAACATCCCTGTGATAACCCTGTTCCTGGACAGTGTTTCGAATGTAAGGGGTGTAACAAATTTCTGAGCACTCTGTGTCATTATGACATTTACATCTGCACCATTTTTTATTAAAAGCCTGACCAGTTCGCAGCTTTTATATGCAGCGATACCCCCTGTCACACCTAATACTATTTTTTTCCCGTCAATAACCATCATTTATCCCCCGAGCTTCTTTATAAAATCTCTAATATTCAAATGTTCTTCAAACAAACCATCCACCAACGCCTTTGTACCTTTCAAAGGATTCTTCAAAGGTATTGTCTTCAGCTTATTTTCACCGATATCGAATCGAACCCTGTCCCAGTTGAGGGATGTAATATTGTCAGAATAGATCTTTAAAGCTTTTGACCTAAAATATGCACGTGTATCTTCAGGAGCATTAACCATGTAATTTCTAATTATGGATTCGTCCTCGATAATCCTGGTTATTTCTCCTTCCCTGTCCAGAATGTTGAATAGACCAGAATTTCGATCGATATCATGGTAGATTATCGACATCATCATAATTTGGGGAGTTTTCCAGTTCCACCCTTTTTTATCCATATATCGCTCGAGGAGATTTTTTTTAATAACCCAATCGATCTTATCCTTCAAAATCATTGGATCTTCGGATAGTGCGTCAAGGACAAATTCCCATTTTTCTATGATATCGGGGTATATCCCGATTTCACTTGCATCAAGTGTCTTAACAAATTCTTTTGCCGAGTTTAAAAATTCCCGTTGAATATCTACTGGAGTCAAATAACTACCATCTTTGAGTTGTAATTTCTTTTTACATGTCAGATCTCTTGAAACATCCTTGATTGCCTTAACTGGATCCTTCAGAGAAAATCCGGTATTTATAAAATTTTCCTCTAACATTAAAAGTATTAATTGTGTCGTGCCAACTTTGAGATAAGTCGAATACTCAGACATGTTGGCATCTCCTGCGATCACATGAAGACGCCTGAACCTTTTCCTGTCGGCATGAGCCTCATCCCTCGTGTTTATTATGGGTCTTTGATGAGTTGTGTTTGTATCGATAAGCATCTCGAAAAAATCTGCTCTCTGGGAGATCTGGTAATCCACAGGTTCGGACTTCCATTCATGTCCGACCTTACCAGCACCGCAAACAATCTGCCTTGTAACGAAAAAGGGAATCAGGAGACTTTCTACTTTTTCAGTCGGTTCATGATTATTTTCAAAAATTTCCACATAGCAATCCCTGGTCATCAAATAATTTTCATGGCATCCATAGGAATTACCTTTGTTATCGCTGTTATTTTTATAAATGAGAATTTTTTTCCCGTCAAATTTTTCCCTGATCCTTTTCTGGCATTCAATTAAGGTCAGTTCTCCAGCCTTGTCACATGCAACCAGATCATATGCATTGGTACATTCGGGCGTCGAATACTCGGGATGGGCATGATCTACATAAAACCTTGCTCCGTTTTCGAGAATATTATTAATACGTGCATTATCATAATCGGGAATGTCAATCTCGTTTCCTTCTCTGATGAATCCCCTCGCATCAGTCATGGGTGATTCCTGGACATAGTCCCAGATCATGTTCATTTTTATCCGGTAACTGTTTACGATAAGAAAAGAGTTTGTGACCGGGTTTGATTCACTATCATCAGCATCCAGGATTCCATATTCCTGTTCAATTCCGACAATTTTGGGTATTCTCATGTCTTTAACCCTTATAGATACCTGCTGCTTACAGCAATTTCTTCTGATTCCTTTTTCTTGTCTTGCGTGCTTGTCTGCATTATAGTCTTAATGCTTGCAATGGCTTTGCCCTTTTTACCGGAAATTTTTGACCAGTCGTCCGGGTTTGTTGTATTTGGCAAATCCTCGTTTTCTTTGTATTCTCCCCTGATAGCTTTTAAAAGGTCATCTGCCATAATCCCCTTGTCACCGGTGATTATCATCCTTTTCAGGGCATATTTTTTAGTCCTTGTTACAATCGCCTCAATCATTGCACCGCTGGAAAAATCCTTGAAATAGAGAATTTCCTCTTCACCATCTCTGTATGTGACCTTCAGGAACTCGTTTTCCTTTTTTTCTGCATACATTTCTTCGACAGCAATTTCTATCATCCTTTTAACCACAGTATGGGGATCTTCATTACTCTTTTCCAGTTCATTCCTGTGCCAGGGCAGGTCAGGAATAATGTACTTGGAAAAAATATCTTTACCGGCTTCTTTATCGGGTCTGTCTATCTTGATTTTGACATCCAGCCTTCCGGGTCTCAAGACGGCGGGATCGATAAGATCCTGTCTGTTGCTGGCTCCAATAACGATAACGTTCTCGATGCTTTCAACACCATCAAGTTCCGAAAGGAACTGGGGTACGATTGTAGATTCAATATCTGATGAAATCCCGGAACCCCTAGTTCTGAACATGGACTCCATCTCATCGAAAAATACAATCACAGGATAACCGCTTTCCGCTTTTTCCCGGGCTTTTATAAAGACTTCCCTGATCCTGTATTCTGTTTCACCAACATATTTATTTAAAAGTTCCGGACCTTTGATATTAAGGAAGTAACCCTTGATTCCCTGGTCAAGCTTTTCTCGAATTCTAATTAATTCGTTATCCACATCCTCTATATTCACATCATATCCGTGCAGGTAATCCTCAAGCCACTGACTTACATATTTTTCATCTGAAACTTCTTTCTTGTGAATCAAATACCTCTTTTTCTTCTCTTCCAGAAAGTGCCCGAGGTACTCAGGGTCCAGACCCGTGTAGCCGCTTTCAGCTAACTCTATCTGCAGGTCGAGGAACTGGGTTTCGCTGTATTTGCCATTGGTTCTTCTCAAAAAAGCACCTAGAATACCCGAATCATCTATGCTTTTGTATAACTCTCCCGGGCATTCTTCCGTTTTGCTTATATAAATATGTTCACGTTTGTAAATGCTTTTTTTCAACTCCTCAAACCTGTCCAGGATTTCAGGTAAAGGAATCTTTTCTATGATAAGAGCCTTATACAATTGAAGTCCAACCAGAATTTCTTTCAGGGTTTGATTTATTCTCAATGAAAGATTATGAGCAACCGCTTTTGCTATAAGAGTTTTACCGCACCCCGGTGGTCCATAAAGGAGGATACCTTTGGGGGGTTTCAATTTGAACTCGTTGAAAAGATGTTTGTAAATGTAAGGAAATTCTACAGAATCCTTTATATCTTCGATCTGCTTATCCAATCCTCCAATATCTGAATATTTAATTTCAGGCACTTCCTCCAAAACAATCTCTTCAAGTTCAGATTTTGGGAGTATTTCAAAAATCATCCTGGAATTGGGATCGTATCTGACATGATCACCGGTTTTAAGCTTTACCTTTTTCAGGTTCTTTGCGATGCTGACAACCGTTTCATCATCATGACGACTTTTAATAATCGCCCTGTTTTGATCAATCACATCCAATAACGTCGCAACTTCACCACTTGGACTGTCGGGTCGAATATCCAGAATGTTATATGCACCGTTAAGGAGTAAATGCTGTCCAGAATAAAGATCCTCTAATCTAATATCTTTATTGGCAATATTAACCTCATAAAGTTTGCCATCAACAGAGACAACAGCAAGTTCACCATCAACACTCGGATGCTGGTATAACCCATAAGGTAAAGGGGGAGCTTTCAATTTTTCCACTTCCTCTTTTATCGCATCGATTTCACCTTTGACAATATTCAAAACTTTGGTGAGATTCGTGTTAGTTTCCTGAAGGTGTTCTATTTCTGAATTCTTTTCAGCATTTTCTTTTCCCAGACGTTCATATTGAGTTTTGAATTGTTCTAAATTCTTTGTCAATTCTTTGATCTTGATCAAAAAATTATCTATCTCTTCCAAATTCTGTTGACCTGTTTCAGACAGGGACTCGATTTTATTGAGAATGTCCGTCGTCATTTCCAAAAGTTTCTTATCCCATTTTCCCTTATTCTTTGATATGAACTCCTTCAATCCGAAACATAATTCTCTAAGGGATTCAAATCCCAATTCTTTTTCGGTATAAAATTTTTTTAATTTATCTGTTATCAATTTTGTTGTATTCGCCGATTTAGAATTATCTTTCCCGGTCATCTTCCCACTTTCAAAAATTAATAGTTATCTTGATCAGTATATGCTTTCTTAATCTTCTAAAGATTCCTCCTTTTTATCCTCTTTGAGAAATTCACCTACGGTATCCCAGAGGATCTTCGAATCTTCCTCTGATATGATAGCATGATCGGAGTGATAAAGGGAGAGAAATGTTTTTGGCTCCTGTGCAGCTTCATAAAGTTTCTGCCCCATCCAAAATGGGGTAATCCTGTCCTCCTTAGCATGGATAATAAGAACCGGTTTGCCTATTTGCGGGATCTTTTCGAGATTGTTATAACTCACATTCAAAAAGAACTTGACGAATGGTGCAAAGGGCATGATTATCGAAGCCATGTCAGATGCATTCGTGAAAGTGCTGAAAAGGATTAAAGCCTTACACTTTCTTGTAGATGCAAGATATGTTGCAGGTGCACCACCAAGAGAAGTTCCCCAGATTACAACTTTTTCCTCCGGGATTTTTCTTTCGACGATCAGATAGTTGTAAGCACCGATAGCATCGGTATTGATCCCCTCTTCCGAAGCCTTCCCCCTGCTTTTTCCATATCCCCGGTAGTCTATTATAAAAACCGACAAACCGATCCTGTTGAGTGAATTCAAAAACCAGATCCTGTCGCCAATATTTCCCGCATTTCCATGAAAGAAAAGAACTACCAAATTTTCTGTTTCAGAAGGGCAAAACCATCCATTTATTCTATGTCCATCATTAGTATCGAAATAGACATCCTCCCATTTCCCATTAATTTCAGAAGGAAGATAATCAAGATTTCTATCCGGAATGAAAACGATTCTATTCTCCAGGTATCTTAAATAAAATTTCAGGGATAATATAATTACAACCAGAAAAATAAACCAGAAAACAATCTTGCCTGTCATAAAGAAATTAATCCGATTTTGATAAAAAATTGTTTTTAATGATGCGGGATCCTGTTATTGCTCAATATAAAAAAATAATGTTATGGTGAAATCTGATTGTCAGTCCATTAATTCGTGTCTTTAGTTCTATCAATAACAATATTTTGAAACCTTAGGTAAACATTGAATTTTAAATGATTAATTTTGGAGGTTTTGTTTTTTGAATTTTAGAGCATTAAATGCTTTGTCTATTGTCGAGTAAAAATCCTCCTTATTGAATTTTTTTCTCCACATCTTTATAAGAACATAACCGCAAAACCGCCATTTGAAGTTTCTGAAAGAAGCAATTATGTTTTCTTTGTAAATACTGAAACATTTGTTGATATAGCTCCATATCCTTCTTTTCTTTGATAAGATCAATTTTAAAGAGACTGAAGAAAAAAGGATTGTGATCTTGTGATTCCACAAGTCTCTGAAAATATTTATGCTCAATTTTATCGGACTGAGAGAAATAGATTTGGGTATTCTGAATAACATAAAAATCATGTTATTCAAATTGTAAAATTTTTTCATTATCCAATTGCCCCAGTATTGGAATTCCTGTGGAGATAAACCACTATCAGGACAAAAACAAAGCCAGTTTCCGTCATATTTGTCCCAGTTAACAATTTCGGTTGGAAACAACCTGCCTTCTTTTTTAAGCTTCTTCTCCAGCCTGGTTCCCGGAATAGGGACAGGTAACAATATCTGGATCGTATCGATCTTGTTCATTTTCACAAAGTTCAAAAATTTTTTCGCTCTTTCCCTAAGAGGGATATTTACCTTCTTACTGGAATTTAAAAAAGTCGGATATCCAAAAATAAACATACCATGAATGTAAAAGCCTTCCTGTTTGAGAATCTTTGTATATCGAATCTGCTGATCAACAGTAAGGTTTTTTTTCATATTCATTAGATCTTCATCCAGGGGTGATTCATAACCAATACAAAGGGTTTTCACCCCTGCCGCCCTCATTGCTTTTAATATTTCACGCTTTCTACCGGCATCGACTCTCACCTGTGCCGTAATATCCGGGCTCTTTGACATCTTCTGTCTGATTTCAGCAATATTTTCGCAGAGTTCCATTGTCTTTTGAGGATATTGAATGAAATTGTCATCGGTAAAGAAGAATTCATGAATACCCATATTACTATATTTAATATACTGATCTAAAACAACTTTGTTTGAGAAGCATCTACTGTGTCCCAGATGATGCCTTACAATACAAAATTCGCAATTATAATTACATCCCCTTGTCATGTTTATAGGAATATACTTCAAAGGTTTATTGGTATTTTTAAGCAAAGAAAAATCAGGAGGTTCGATATCATCCAGATTCCCTATTGGGGGACGCTTTTCAGTTCTATATACCCTGTCATTCTCACAATATGTTATGCCAGCTACTTCCGAAATGCCCTTATTCTGTTCCAGGTTTGTCATAAGTTCTTTGATCGTTATTTCGCCTTCCCCGTTTACGATCACATCCATGCTCGACATTGGCAGGATTTCTTCGCTTTTTATATCAACATGATTACCACCAGCAATCACCATAGAGCCTGTTTCTTTATAGATTTCAGAAATTTCGAGAAGCCTGGGTATAGTTGAAGTCAATCCACCATACAGACCGACATATTTTGCAGGTCTTTCCTTTTGAAGTTTAAAATGATCCAGATTACCAGAGTAATTATTTTCATCAATTACCTCAACATTAAAACTTTTCAAATCATGGACAGCCCTGGCAACACTCATAATACCCAGAGGTGGCATCTTTATATAACTATAAATATTAAAATAAGGGAAAGAAGGTATAATAAATCGGAATGTTGGTAAGGAATTATTTTTCATTAGTTATTTATTTTTTGTGTGGATTTTATACCAATAAAATTTTAAGCTGCTGATCCACATAATTTTAATTTAGATTCCAGGCTGTGTCAATATAATCTCCGAAGCCCTGAAAATAACAATCTAAGAATCATCGTGATTTACTGCAAATTTACATCATGTTATAATCAATCATATTTTTAGTAAATAATGTGATTTTAGCAATGAAACTCAGGAAAAAGTATATTGCAGTACCGATCATCGCTCTAATATTATTTATTTCGGGCTGTGCAGAAAAAACCACAAACATTATAATCTTGCATTATAATGATTTTCATGGATCTGTTTTCCCCCGTAAAAGCCCCAAAAGTTCTGAAGCGAACACTTACATTGGAGGCAGCACCCATATCGCCGGATATATAAATAAAGTTAGGCGTGAAAACAAAAATGTTCTCTATTTGAATGCCGGAGATGAATTAAAAGGTACTCCTATATCCGACCTTACCCAGGGTAAAGCTCTTTTTGATCTACTGGATATAATCAAACCGGATGCTTTCGAGTTAGGAAATCACGAATTTGATTATGGATTGGATAACCTGAGGGATTATATCAATAATGCAAAATTTCCTGTATTATGCTCGAATATTGTATACAAGGGTAAGGGCGATTTCAATGTCAAGCCATATGTTATCAAAGAATATGAAGGTGTCAGAATCGGTATAATCGGAATCGTGACTCAATCCCTGAAACATATTACATCACCTTCAAAAGTCAAAGAGATAGAAATAATAGAATCGAAGAAGGCATTATTTCCTATAGTTGCTAAATTAAGGGGTCAGGTGGATATCCTGATCGTCCTTTCTCATGAAGATATCGAGGTTGAAAAAGAACTTGCAAAGTCAATTCCCGGAATAGATATAATGATAACCGGACACGATCACCTCGAATTGAGATCTCCGCTAAAGGTCGGAAAAACTCTTATTGCACAGGCAGGTTCCAATGGTGAATTTATTGGACGAATAAACCTTTATTATGATACATCATCGAAAAAGATCATTCATAAAAAAAGTTCCCTTATAAGAACTTTGAATAATAAACTGCCGGAAGATCCAACTGTCAAAGAGAAAGTAAAGGATCTCGAAAGCTTGCTTGGGAATGAATTCTTTGAACAGATAGGTTTTTTAGAAGTTCCCTGGAATCACAGATATCGAAATACAGAATCAGGAATGGGGAATTTTGAAGCTGATGTTCTGAAAGAATTTACAAATGCCGATATTGCATTCGTAAACTCTGGTTCTATAAGAAAAGGACTGGGAACAGGTCCAATAACATTGAACGATATCTGGGAGATGTTCCCCTTTGATGATGAGGCATTTTTATATGAGTTAAAAGGTAAAAGGGTTCTCGATATACTCGAGCAAAACTGCATAAATAAATCCGATATGCTTCAACTTTCAGGATTAAGAATGACCTTCGATTCTCAAAGCCCACCGGGTAAACGTATTTTAAGAGTTCATATTCAGGGTGAAGACCTCGATCCGGAAAAAATCTATAAAGTCACCATGCTGGATTATGTTGCACATCATTGGGACAGGTACCTCGGTTTCGATATTAAAGGAATTCAACACAAAAATTTAGGTACATTCGGTAAAACAGAAATTAGTAATCACATCAAAAGACAACAAAGGATAAGAACTGGAATTGAAAATAGAATTGTCGATATCTACCGGGAATAGTTTAGGAAAATTCCAATTACTTTTGACAATTCACGAATGGTAATATAATATAAATCCTGTTATTTCCATGGATAAATTTTTTAAGATGAATTGTTTTTTTTGAAAATAAGATTTTATTATAATAAGGAGGTTTTATGACCGAGAATAGGCTCATAACTTTGACGACTGATTTCGGTTTGAAAGATCATTTTGTTGGTGCAATGAAAGGCGTTATTGTCAAGATTTGCCCGGATGTAAATTTTGTCGATATCTCACATAAGGTCCAACCCCATGATGTTTTCGAAGCAATGATGATATTCAAGAACAGCTACAAGTATTTTCCTGATAGAACAATACATCTTGTCGTTGTTGATCCTGGCGTCGGGAGTAACAGGCGACCACTTCTGGTATATTCGGAAAACCAGTATTTCATTGGACCAGATAACGGTGTATTCTCTCCCCTGTTCCAGAAAGAAGAAGATGTCTTGGTTATCGACATAACGGCTGACCATTATTTCATGAAAGATGTAAGTTATACATTCCATGGTAGAGATATTTTTGCACCGGTAGCAGGATACCTTGCAAAAGGAGTAGATTTAAAATCTTTCGGAGATCCTGTTACTGATTATATCAAATTGGATTTTCCAAAACCCAAAGCACCTGACAAAAGCACGCTTGAAGGGGAAATAATATACGCTGACAATTTTGGCAACCTGATAAGCAATGTAGCATCTTCCCATTTTCAAACTTTCTTGAATAATTCAGCACAAAAAACATTCAAAATTACTATCGGTAATAACGAAATCAATAAGATCTCCCAATACTATGACGAATTCCCACCAGGAAATCTTTGTGCCATATTCGGAAGCACTGATCATCTCGAATTCAGCTTATTGCAAGAATCTGCCGAAAAAAAGCTTGGTTTAAAACCCAAGGAAAAGGTTATAATTCAATTCTCCTGATACACCGGTTGTGTTAAATCTTATTGATGGTTCATGAAAAATACTCCGATATAAAGTTCTCTCCGACAAATTGTCTGATCTGCGAGCAGGATGATACCGAATTATTGTCGGTACAGGACAACCTGTTCAGGATTGTTCGATGTAAAAGGTGCGGACTTTCATATCAGAATCCAAGGCCGTCCGAAGAAAGCCTTCCTTTACTTTATTCCGATGATAAATATTTTTGTAATCCACAGATTGGCTATGACAATTACGTAAAAACATATTTCGACTATCAAGATCTTTTCGAAAAGTTATTCAGCGAAAGATTAAAACTCATACACAAGTTCAAAAAAACCGGCAATCTCCTTGAAATCGGATGCGCTCATGGTTTCCATCTCGAGTTCCTGAGAAGGGCAGGTTTCGATACAAAGGGTGTGGAATTTTCAGAATCCCCATTTAAATATGCAAGGGATATACTCCATCTCGATGTCTTTCACGGAACCCTGGAGAATTCTCCCTTTGAAATTGGATCTTTCGACCTGATTTTAATGCTGGATATAATTGAACATCTTCCTGATATCCCCGGGACCCTCGATAAAGTGAAAAAATTATTAAAACCTGATGGATTGATCCTGGTTCAGGTTCCCTGGGAATTATTCCACTGGGAAAAACGTCTCGAAGCTTTTTTTGCAGGTAAAAAAACAGGAACTATAAGACCCGATGCGATTCCTGTACACTTGTACTTTTTTACCCCGGAAACCCTGATAAAAGTTCTTGAAAAAAACGGTTTCAGGATCATTTCCCGAGAAAGCGGTAACTATGGGAGGATCAGGAGTAAGATCATGCCCTCCATACCTTTAACATCAGATTTTAAAAGGTCAATACTCATGAAGTTCTATTATAGATCCTTCTCGAGAAGCATTATGAGAAAAATTGCCCCGCTAATAAAAAAAGGAAGCGGAATAATTTTGTTCGGTGTGAAAATCTGAAAATTATTCTGAGTATAATTTCATCCAATCATTAAAAACATTCTGAAGAGCATAAAATTTTTTTAACCAGTGCAATAATTTAAAAAATTTCACAAAATTAACCATTCATTAACTTTTTTTTTTAAATTATCAAAAAAGGACTTGACAGAGCTGTTTTTTATTTTTATAGTCATTTTATTGAAGAGATTAATATGTTGATACAAGTAATTCAATTAGAAGCGTTGAGGAGGAATTAGAATGGCAGATAACAATTATCCTGAAATAGATATCGAAGCTTGTACGGGATGTGGAGAATGTGTCGAAGTATGCCCAACTGAAGTATTCGAAATCAAAGACGAGAAATCTAATATTGTGCAACCTGAGGAATGCATCGAATGTGGAGCATGTGTAGATGCTTGCCCTGAAGAATGTATCACTTTAGAAGGATATTGATATCTCAAAAATAACAAGTGACTGTTGGTTATGTTCATTATTTTACATATAACCAGCAGTCATTTTTATTCTAACCGTTTTTAAATCCCGATGATAAAAAAAATTCTTTTTATATTCATTCTTACCCAGACTATTTTTGCGATAAATATATACTCATCGCAAAACAACGCTTCCTTTAGATTCCTTGATAACCTCCATTTCGCAGAGTGGAAAGAATTTTCATCATATAATATCTCTCCATATTTTGCACAGATAATCGAAAACAACAGTCTGATAATTGATGAAGTGATCGATAACAGAGAATTTCGCTATGCAAACGACTCCGGAGGTGATGGTACTTCCGAACACTGGTTTTACAAACCAAAATATAACATGTACCTTCCTGATATTCTGCATCCACCGCCAGAATTCGTTGTAAAAAAAGACGGGAGAAAACTCGTTTACAAACATTTTCTGCTGTCATATAAAACACCTGTCGACAGATGGGATATCGATGAAAACGGCTTCTACGTGACTGTTCCCGATAGCAACAGGCAAAAGAGACCTGAAGGGAAATACACCGTAAGCTATGTATCATTTATAAAAGAAGAGCACTCTATCATGAATTACAAATACAGCAGCAAAATTCCATCTGATTTTTTCCGAAAATATCTCACGATCTCAGATGATACTCGTGATTGCCTGTACCTTCCCGCTCCTTCGGAAATTAAATTCATGTTCGAAATAAAGAAAAACGCCATTTTCTCTTTCAGCTTTGGAATTATACCGGGTTACTGGTACAAGGAATCAGACGGGGCAATTTTCGAAATATATATCAAAGATAAATCGAATCCAAATACAGAAAAAATATATGAAAAAGACATTGATATCAGTAACAATTCGAATCATAAATGGTTCGATTATGCAATCGATCTCAAAGAATATGAAGGACAGAATGTGGAAATAACTTTCAGAACGAATCCGAAATTTGATAAAACCTTCGATTACTGTGCCATTGCAAATCCCATTATCTATCAAGGGAAAAAAGATTATAAAACCAACAAAAATGTAATCCTCATATCAATTGATACCCTCAGGGCAGATAACGTGGGAGCATATGGATACAGTCGCAATACGACACCATTTATAGATAAGTTTTCAAAGGATTCAACAACCTTCAAAAGATGTATTGCTCAATCCTCCTGGACACTTCCATCTCATATGTCTATGTTCACATCGAAAATCTCATCAGAGCATGGAGTCTGGGATAGTAATGTCATTTTGGACAGGCATAATATCACTTTTACAGAAATCTTGCATAACGAAGGATATACAACTCAGGGTTTCGTAACCCATAAATTTCTCGCAACGGAATATGGATTCCATAAGGGTTTCGAATCATATGTCTATAACCAGGATGAAAAAGCGGATAAGGTTTCCAAAAAGGCTATCGATTGGATATCCAAAAACAAAAATAAACCGTTCTTCCTTTTCTTACACTATTTCGATCCTCATTTCGATTATAAACCTCCAGAACCCTATAATAAAAGATTTGATCCCGACTACAAGGGGAAAATACTGGGTTCATTAGGATACCTTTACAAATATAGCGATCCCAGAAACAAAATCCCACCTGAAGATCTGGAACACTTGAAAGCCCTTTACGACGGGGAAATCCTGTTTGCAGACAAGGGGATAGGTATATTTATAAGAGGATTACAAAAACTGGAAATACTGGACAATACAATGATTATTATCACATCAGACCACGGAGAAGAGTTCAAGGATCATAATTCCATGCTGCATGGAATGACTCTTTTTGAAGAACAACTTCTCGTTCCACTGATAATTCACACACCTGACTGTGTTCCCGGAATAATAGATACCCAGGTCGAAAGTATCGATATCGCACCTACGATTCTCGATTTTCTTGATTTGATGCCATTATCCTCGTTCCAGGGACAGAATCTTTACTCATTTCTTGATGGTAAAGAAGATTCGACTGGATATAAAAAAATTCCAGCTTTTAGCGAATCGAAAAGGTTTGGACCATACAGGGTTTCTGCTACCACACCAAATGAGAAGTACTTTTGCATCTTTGCCGGAGCATATAATGATGTAAAATTCTTTGACCTTAAAAAAGATCCCCGAGAATTGGAAAACAGACTTGTATTCGAATATGAAAGGGCTGAAGGTCTCAGAAATATCATTGCTTACAAGGTCCCGAATTACTCGGTCGAAAGGAATTGGTATATCGAATATTTCTCTTTGAACAAGGATGACGTTTTTGAAATCGAAGTTAAAGGGAACTCTGCCTTTGAAATTCTGAAAAAAGTGAATATCTCGAGTACCGATGACGAATTCATTCACAATAAAAACTCGATTAGAATTGTTTCAAAAAAAGTTAATAGAAAAAAGCTTATTTGCTTCACTTTAAAGGAATTTTCATCGACATTTGACATCAAACTAAAAATAAATGGAATCATTGAAAAGGATAGAATACGCATCGGAAACCTGAAATTAGAAGATATAGAATACCCAATTAAAATCCGTCAGGACTTCGTTAAAGAATACAAATATAACGTTAAACCTTCTCGCGTAAGTCTAAAAGATGGTGGTTTCATGATCTGGTGTGAAACCGATTTTAAATTCGTCTTATCCCCCAAAGCTGAGGAAAAAACCAAGAAAATATTCCTTGACGGTGATTCAATTGAACTCCTGAAAAGCCTGGGATACCTCCAATAAAACCAAATTTCATAAACTTTTTTATTAGCCTGTCAATTTTTGCAAAAGAATTAAATTCCTGTGTCGGTTTTTGGATTAACCCATGAATTGTTCCCGACTTTTTAGTGTGTTATTATATTTTTTTAAACTTGAAAACCTTAGAGGTAGACAATTTTCGAGTTAATTATTGACATAATCTTTGTTATTGTTCTCAGTCTAATCTTAATGGTATTGTTTGGTTACGGATTAGTAATCAGGTTTTTTTTACCCAAAAAAGATCCCCTGAGGATAATCGGTTTCCAACCTTTTACGATGATCGTAGATGCTTTCGAAACAAAAAGATTTATCAAGCAGAAAATCGATAACATAAACTCGATCGATTATCCTATTGAGAAAAAAAATATAATCTTCATTTCCGATCTTGAAGAAAAGGATGTTAAGAAATTTAAGACAGAATATCCAGAAATAACTTTCGTTGTTAATGACAACAAGCAGGAAGCTTATTTGAATGCTTTTAAGATTATAGATACAGACGTAATAGTATTCACAGATGCAGAAACAAAACTTCAGAAGTATTCTTTGAGAAATGTAATTGAATGCCTTAACGGTAAAATTGCAGCAGTATCGGGTTATTTTTATCTTAGCGATGAACCACTTAAATCTTATCACAAAAGCAAAATAAAATATCATGAAAGTATCTGGAATCTAAATTATCTCGAAGGATGCATTGATACATCCAGTATTTTGAATCCCAGACTTTTAGCGGTAAGAAGGTCACTTTTTAAGGATTTCGATAAAATTACCGGATCAGATATAAACGGGGATTTAGGTAATTCAGCGCAAAAATATGTAACAAGACTTATTCCGGATGAACTCCCATTTTTCCTCAGAAGGCAAGGATTGAAAGGTTTAACTGATCATAAAGCAAGTTTATTCGAAGAAAGTCCGGAATCAACAAAATCTGAATTACAGAAGATCGCAGAAAAAACAGCAAGGGATATCAAAGTTTCATATAAAAACATAGACTTTCTTTTTAATCTCAAGTACGGTGTCTTTGGCCTATTAACCTTTCCTTTCAGGCGTTTTTTTATTGTTCACTTTCCTTTTTTAATTGTACTAGCTGGAATTTATGCAATATTTTATTTCCCATTGATAACAACTTTTGCAGTCATATTTTTTTCAATTTACCTGTATGTTAGTAAAAATACATATCCCTTTGTGTTTCTTCTCGGAGTTACAATAGGTTGGTTTGAGTATATCACTTCAAAAAAAACAGGCGGTAGCTTGTTTAAAAACGGAGCAAAAAGTATATTAAATGGACAGGAGCATCAAAATGTCGATTAGAACTTTTGAAAATTCTAAAAAATTGTATGATAAAGCATGTTCGATCATCCCAGGTGGTGTAAATAGTCCTGTCAGAGCATTCAAATCTGTTGGTGGAGATCCATTATTCATTAAAAGGGGAAAAGGTTCCAAAATATATGATGTGGATGATAATGAATATATCGATTATGTCATGTCATGGGGACCTTTGATATTGGGACATGCTGATCAAGATGTAATATCAGCAATAAAGTTATGTGCAGAAAATGGTACGAGTTTTGGAGCACCGACCGAACTCGAGATCCGATTATCATCATTGGTAATAGAGAAATTCCCATCCATTGAAAAGATCAGATTTGTTAATTCGGGAACGGAGGCGACAATGTCGGCAATGCGCCTTGCGAGATCTTTCACGGGTAGAGATAAGGTCATAAAATTCGACGGTTGTTATCATGGGCATACGGATTCACTCCTTGTTTCTGCAGGCTCCGGTGTCGCAACACTCGCGATTGCAGGAACTCCGGGGATACCCAGGGGATTTGTTGAAAATACTATTGTTACACCTTATAACGACTTTAATCGATGTAAAAAAATAATTGAAGAAAATGCTGCCGAAATAGCAGCTGTAATACTTGAACCTGTATGTGGAAATATCGGATGTGTTGTTCCTGACATACAATTTATTGAAGGGTTGAGAAAAATTACTGCGGATAAAGAAATTGTTCTCATATTTGATGAAGTTATGACAGGCTTCAGAGTTGCCCCTGGAGGTGCGCAGGAATTATTTGGAATAAAACCTGATCTTACATGTTTGGGTAAGATTATTGGCGGCGGACTTCCTGTTGGTGCTTTTGGAGGTAAAAAGGAGATAATGGACTGCATCGCACCAATCGGAGATACTTATCAAGCAGGAACCCTTTCCGGAAATCCAATAGCCATGACTGCTGGAATAAAAACTCTGGAAAAAATTTCGGAACCCGATTTTTACAAAAGATTAAATGAAAAATGTGATCATCTATCGGAAGAATTCAAAAAAATTGCTATTAAATCAGGAATCAATTTATTTTCAGCAAGAGCAGGTTCAATGTTTTCAGTATTTTTTACAAATAAAAAAGTGCGTGATTATGAATCTGCCAAGACATCTGATCTTAGCCGGTTTACAAAATATTTCCGTGGAATGTTGAACGAGGGTATATATATTGCACCATCTCAATTCGAAGCAGGTTTTGTTTCTTCTGCTCATACTTATGACGATATAGATAACACTTTGAATGCAGCCCAGAAGGTGCTAAAATCTTTATAAAGGCTTGAATAATGAAGATCAACGAGTTAAAGAAAATTCTAGATAAGAGGATCGTGATCCTCGATGGCTCAATGGGTACACTCATTCAGCAACAACTTCCTGGTTACAAGGGTATTCTTGAAGCTCTCAATCTTGAAAACCCGGATTTTGTCGGATCAATTCATGAGAGTTATATAAAAGCGGGAGCAGATATCATACTAACTAATACTTTTGGAGCATCACCAATCAAACTAGAGGATTCTGGTTATGGTCATAAAGCTAGAGAAATTAATTTAGCAGGTGTTCAAATTGCCAGAAATGTGTCAAAAGGTAAATCTCTGGTAGCTGGTTGCATCGGTTCTTCCGGAAAATTTATCAAGCCAATCGGTACTCTGGATTTTGATTATGCAATGGATTCTTATTTGAAACAGGTTAGTGCTCTTGCAGAAGGAAAACCTGATCTACTAATCATAGAAACCATGTCGGATATTCGTGAACTTAAAGCTGCTTTGATGGCATGTAAACAGTTATTCGACGGTGTTGTTATTGCTCAGATGACATTTACCGAGGATGGCAGAACAATCACGGGGACAGATCCCCTATCTTTCGGAGTTGTTGCAACGTCTCTAAAAGCTGATATCATAGGAATAAATTGCAGTGTAGGTCCGGAAGAAATTTATCCTTCAATCAAGATACTTGCCGATAATTTTCCAAACCCTATATCTATAGAACCTAATGCAGGACTGCCTGTTTATGAAAATGGTCAGACAGTCTTTGAATATTCACCTGAAAAATTTAATGAATATGCAAAAAAGTTTGCAAAACTCGGAGTTAATCTAATTGGCGGATGCTGCGGAACTTCTCCAGAATATATTGTGAAAATAGCTGAAACTTTAAAAGGTTTCAAACCAAAAATTAGAAAGGTTAGCAAGAAGAGTTACCTTGCAAGCAGAACGAAGGCAATACTTATCGATGATAATTTACCAACTAGAATTGTTGGTGAAAGGATAAATCCAACCTCGAGAAAAAAATTGCAGAAAGAACTCTTGAGCAAGGATTATTCTACTGTTAGAGAGGAATCTACCGCTCAGTTTAAAGCTGGTGCGGATGTTCTGGATATAAATGTTGGAATCCCTCAAATCGATGAGATAGCCCTTATGCGAGAGCTTGTCAGTCTCGTACAGGTTACCGTTAATACACCTTTGTCTATTGATACACCGAATCCAGAAGTACTCGAAGCAGGATTAAAGGAAGTTGAAGGGAAATGCCTTATAAATTCGACCAATGGTGAGGAAAAGAACCTTAATAAAATATTACCATTGGCAGTAAAATATGGTGCTGCTGTCATAGGTCTTACAATGGATGAAAATGGTTTGCCTAAATCATTAGATGACCGTATTAGGATAGCTGAAAAAATAATAGAGCATGCAGATTCTTATGGTTTACCCAGAGAGGATATATATATAGACTTCCTGACATTGACTATTAGTGTTGCAAAAGAGCAAACGATGAAAACATTGGAAGCAATACCAATTATCAAAAAAAAATGGGGTGTTCGAACCGTTCTTGGTGTTAGCAATATATCACATGGTTTACCATCCAGGGATTTGATTAATTCCACATTTCTTGCAATTGCGATTTCAAAAGGTCTGGACCTGGCAATAATAAATCCATTAAAAGAAGAGATGCAGAGCAGTCGAATAATTGCTGACTTGATTGTAGGGAAAGAGAAAGATCTTGTCGATTTTACAAATAGGTTCTCTAAAAAGAAAGTAGATTCTCCAAAAACAGTTAAACCCGCAAAAGTCATTAAAATTCCGGATATGCTTTATTCTTCTATTTTAACAGGAGCTAAAGACAGGATAATTCCTTATATAGATTCTGCGTTGAAGGATGGTTTAAATCCTTTATTAATCAACAATGACTATCTAGTTCCCGCTATGACGGAGGTTGGGAAAAAATTCAAAGCAAAGGAATATTTTCTGCCCCAGGTAATAATGTCAGCAGAAACAATGAAGATAGCACTTGATAGATTGAGAAAAGAATTCACTAAGGATTTTTCGGATACAAAAAAGGGATTAATTATGCTTTCCACAGTAAAAGGTGATATCCACGATATAGGGAAAAATATTGTAGGTGCCGTATTGGAAAGCAGGGGTTTCAAAATCCTTGATCTGGGGAAAAACATTGATCTCCAGGTAATACTGAAAAATCTGGATGCAGGTCAATCTGTTAATATCATTGGTCTTAGTGCACTTATGACAACAACTATGGGGGCTATGGTAGAAGTCATAGAAGGTCTCGACAAAGAAGGTTTAAAGATTCCTGTTATTGTCGGTGGCGCAGTTGTAACAGGTAAATTTGCAAAGAGCATAGGCGCTGCTGGATATGCCAAAGATGCAATCGATGCAGCAACCCTTTGTGATGATCTCTTGCTATAAATTCTAACATCTTGAAGAATCAAACAGTTTATGCTTTTTTATTTTTAATTATAAACATCCACTTATTCTGTCAATTTAACGAATCTTCTGCGGAACCTGTTTTTAAGAATAATGGCTATCCTCTTCTTTTCAATTTGTTGAATCCCTTACCAGATAGCGCAAGAGTATCAAAAACTTCTTTCCTTGAATTCAGAACATCATTGATCATTGAAAATACTTTGAGATATTTTGATGATAAAACTCGTGAACTATATATGGATTTCGAGACAAGAAGGATACCGATGGAATTGAAATTGAACTTTCTTGGTAGATTACAATTATCACTGGGAACAGAGTATATTTACCTAACAACAGGTTTTACTGATGAACTTATTTCTGAGACCCATGATTTCTTGCATTTTAGCGGACGTCAGGAACATTCTAAAGATATTAATTTTTTCTTAAAATACGAAGGTCAATATAAATATATTCCAGAGCGCTCAAAATGGTTTAATGATCCTATAATCGCATTAAAAATAAACATCGTAGACGAGTCTTATTTCCCCTTCAGAATTTCTTTGAAATTATCATGCAAAAAACCATCTGGAGCTGAACATTTATTATCGAGTTCTTCAAAAGCAGATTATGCAGGTGTATTTTTATTAGATTATAAAATCCAAAAATTTAATTTCTATCTCAATTTCGGGAAAGTGTATGCTGGTAAAATAGAAAGTATGAAATCTATTAATGTCGATGACTTTTTATATGGTTATATTGTTGCTGAATATAATATAACTGAACGTTTAAGAACCTTGATTCAATTGTCTGCCATGCAAAGCCCTTATCGCAAAAACAAATTATCAGGTTTCAGGGGTACACCTATCGAGATCCTCTTTGGTGCAGGTTACAAACTCAGAGAATACTTAATAATTGATTTAGGATTTTCGCAGGATTTGAGTCTTGCAGCTCCAGAATTTGGACTTAGTCTGGGTATCAACTTATATTTTTGATATCAAATAATATATTTAAAACTTTTATTAAAGAGTTTATAACTGTTGAAAATATTCTCGTTTAATGCATTAAAATCAATATTTAAAGATTTGGCTAATCTGTTAGTCCTTATTTTGTCACTATAAATCTATATAGAGTTAGATAGATTAAACTGCTTATTTTCCAAAAAAACAGTTGCCGCCATAATTTTATACTTGTAAGCCAGAATCATGGAAAAGAAGATGCATAAAACCAAGTAGCAATCTATCATACAATGTTAAGGTATGAGAAATTAGTAAGAGATCTTGCATATTTACGATTCATTCTTAGATTATTTAATCCTTCACAAAGAGCTTC
>Ga0272441_10003397_pt1 | contig 30293 bp, 23 predicted proteins | sample SSMProp6N_FD_193582 | JGI IMG/M metagenome (GOLD analysis project Ga0272441, IMG submission 193582) | Marine sediment archaeal communities from Little Sippewissett salt marsh, Falmouth, MA, United States - SSM-Prop-6N | ecosystem: Environmental > Aquatic > Marine > Wetlands > Sediment ... | reverse complement strand
CCGCCGCGCCGTCCCGACGGGCCCCTGACGCAGCGCGAGATGGATCTCGCCGCGTCCGTGCAGAAGGTCACCGAGGAGGCGATGCTCCGCGCCGCCCGACACGTCCACGAGCAGACCCGCCTGGCCGACCTCTGCCTCGCCGGCGGGGTGGCGCTGAACTGCGTGGGCAACGGGCGGCTGCTGCGGGAAGGGCTGTTTGAGCGAATCTGGATCCAGCCGGCCGCGGGAGATGCCGGCGGGGCGCTCGGCGCGGCGCTGCTGATCTGGCATCAGTTGCTGGGCAACCCACGGGCCCCGGCCGACCCGGACGGCCAGTGCGCCAGCCTGCTGGGCCCGGCGTTCGGCGACGACGAGGCCCGGGCCTTCCTCGACGGCGAGGGCGCGGTCTACCGCACGTTCGATACCGACGACGCCCTCTGCGAGCACGTCGCCGAGCGCATCGACGCCGGCGAGGTCGTCGGCTGGATGCAGGGGCGGATGGAGTTCGGCCCGCGGGCCCTCGGCAGCCGCAGCATCCTTGGCGATCCGCGCGGCCTGGCGATGCAGTCGCGGATCAACCGCAAGATCAAGTTTCGCGAGTCGTTCCGGCCGTTCGCGCCGGTCGTGCTCGCCGAGCGGGCCGTCGAGTTCTTCGACCTGCCCGACGGCGAGGCCAGCCCGTACATGCTGCTCGTCGCGCCGGTGGCGGCGGGCAAGCGCGTGGCGTGCGATCGCCCCGAGCCGCAGGGCCTGGACCGGCAGAAGGTCCCGCGGTCGGTCGTGCCGTCGGTCACGCACGTGGACGGCTCGGCCCGCATCCAGACCGTCGACCGCGGCCGCTATCCGCTGCTCCACCGGCTGCTGAAGGCCTTCGAGGCCCGGACCGGCTGCCCGGTCCTGATTAACACGAGCTTCAACGTCCGCGGCGAGCCGATCGTCTGCACGCCGTCGGATGCGTACCACTGCTTCCTGGCCACGAACATGGACGTGCTGGTGATCGGCCGCCACGTGCTGCGGAAGGCCGATCAGCCCGCCGGGCGCCCGCACGAGATCGACGCGTACCTTGCGCAGTTCCCGCCCGATTGACCGGCGAGGTTCGCCGGCCACGCGGAGACAAGACCGTGCCACTGATCCGTTTCAACACGAAGCCCTCGAACAAGCAGCTCGCCGTGTTCGGCGTGACGTGGGCGGTGGTCTTCGGCGCGATCGGCGGCCTCGCCCTGCACCACTCCGGCTCGGTGCCGATTGCGATCGTGCTCTGGTCGCTCGCCGCGGTCGTGCCCGCCGTCGGATGGTTCGCGCCGGCCGTCCTCCGGGCCGTCTACGTTGGCCTGGCCGTGCCGGTGTACCCCGTCGGCGTGGTGGTCTCCGTGGTCCTGCTGGCCGGGGTCTACTACGGGATCTTCACGCCGATCGGCCTGGTCCTGCGGCTACTGGGGCGCGACCCGATGGCGCGCCAATTCCCCGCGGCCGAGGAGACGTGCTGGACCCCGCGCAGCGGCGTTCAGGACGTGCGGCGGTACTTCCGGCAATTCTGACCGCCCCGCCCGCCGCCTCGCTCAGTGGTCCAACACGCGGCGGACGGCCTCGGCGAACTCGGCCGGGCTGAACGGCTTGGTGAGCAGCTCGGTCTCCTGCTCGAGCAGATCGTCGGTGGCGATGTCCGTGCCGATATACCCCGAGATGAACAGGACGCGAGTGTCCGGCCGGTCGGTCAGGACGCGCCGGGCCAGCTCCTTGCCGTCCTGCTCCGGCATGATGACGTCCGTGACGAGCAGGTCGATCTGGCCCTCGAACTGTTCGGCGAGGGCGGCGGCCTCCGGCGCGCCGCCGGCGGGGAGCACGGTGTAGCCGCATTGGCGCAGCACGCGAACCGCCAGCGCGAGGACCGCGTCCTCGTCCTCGGCGACGAGGACCGTCTCCGTGCCGAGGGGCAGGTCCTCGGTGCGCGTCTCCTCGTCGGCCGGCGCGGCGGTAGCGCCGGACCGGGGCAGGTACAGCCGAAAGGTCGTTCCCCGCCCGAGCTCCGTGGCGAAGTCGACGTGGCCGCCGGACTGCTTGACGAACCCGTAGACCATCGACAGCCCCAGGCCCGTGCCCTTGCCGATATCCTTGGTGGTGAAGAAGGGGTCGAAGGCCCGCCGGCGCGTATCCTCGTCCATGCCGGACCCCGTGTCGCTGACGGCGAGAAGGGCGTAGGGGCCGGGCATCAGGTCCGGAACCTGGCGCACGTCGGAGGCGGTCAGAACGGCCGGCGCCGTCTCGATGCGCAGCAGCCCGCCGGAGGGCATCGCGTCGCGGGCGTTGACGGCCAGGTTCACGATCGCCTGCTCCAACTGCGCCCGGTCGACCTCCACCGGGGCCAGGTGCGGGCTGGTCACCACGGAGATCCGAATGTCCTCGCCGATCAGCCTCGCCAGCGGCGTGTGCAGCGAGGCGACGACCTCGTTGAGGTCCACGATCTCCGGCCGCAGGACCTGCTTGCGGCTGAAAGCCAGCAGGTGCTCGGTGGTCCGCGTAGCCCGCTCGGCGGCGGCGGCGATCTCCTCGATGGCGTCGCGCAGCTCCCCGTCCACGGACGACTCCTGGCGCAGCAGGTCGCAGTAGCCCTTGACGACCGTCAACTGGTTGCGGAAGTCGTGGGCCACCCCGCCGGCGAGCCGACCGACGGCCTCCATCTTCTGCGCCTGCCGCAGTTCCTGCTCTGCCAGGTCGCGTTCGGCCTCGGCCCGCCGCTGCTGCGTGATGTCCAGAACGGTGAAGGTCACCCCCGCCAAGAGGTCCGACGGGTCCAGCGGTGTCGAGCTCAGCAGCACGTCGATGATCGTGCCGTCCTTCCGCTGCCAGAGCGTTTCCACCGTGCCCGTGCCGCGCTCGGCGATCTGGCGGTACTTCTCCCGCCCGACCTTCGCGTACGCATGCTCCGAGGGGTAGACCATCCGGGCGTCCTGGCCCAGCAGCTCCTCGCGCGTATAGCCCAGCATCTCGCAGACGCGGTCGTTGACCTGATGGAAGACGCGGTCCCGCACCACGCCGATGCCGGTGGGGGCGGCCCGGAAGATGCTGGCCAGCGCGGCCTGGCTCTGGCGGAGGGCGTTCTCCGCCTTACGCCGTTCGGAGATGTCGCGAACGAGGATCATCTCCGCCGGCCGGCCGTGATAGCGGATCCTCGCGGCGGACAGCTCGGTGGGAACGAGGCGGCCGTCCGCGGCGATCAGGTCCAGTTGGATCGTGCGCGGCACGTCCTTGCCCGCAATGAGCGCATCGTAGTACTCCCGGGCCCACTGCCTGTGGTCCGGGCAGACCAGCTCGAAGGGGGACTGATCCTGAGCGAACGCGTCCGAGCTGGAGCCGAGCAACGTCGGCAGGGCGGGGCTGACGAACCGGAATCGCTCGTCCTGGATGACCACGACGGCGTCCGGACAGACATCGAGCAACTGGCGGTACGTCTCCTCCCGTTCGCAGGCCCCCTCGGCGGCCCGCTCCTGGTCGGCGAGCGCCGCCTCCAGCTCCGCCACGCGTCCGCGGAGCCGGCGCACCTCCCCGGCCGGCTCGCCTGCAACGTTCTCGTGTTCCTTCATACAGGGGTCTCTCGGGCAGAATGAGACTCTCGCGCTCTCAGCCGGGTTGTGGGCTTCCGGCGCGTTCAGGCTATTCTAGGCCTCCACCCCAGGGATACACAGCAGGGCGGGCCGTTTGTGTGGCCCGCCGCGGCGCCGCACAAACCCGGCCCGTGGACGTTGTTTCTCCCAGGCGCCGTCCGGGGATTTTGCGCGAACAAGCCACCGACGCCGCGCATCTAAGACCGCGGACAAACCCGAAGGCGGTCCGCCGACAGCACGAGGCCGCGGCGGCAACGAAGCGAAAGGGGCAATCATGTTGCGACGAATGGTGCGGTCTGTGACGGCCGTCTGCGTACTCGCCGCCGCGGCGCTTACGGGCGGCTGCGGCGAGGAGCGGCCCGTGGTGCGGATGTGCGGCTGCGACGAGGACGTGTTCCTGGTATTGCAGAAGGACGAGCAGTACCACTTCACCAAGGAGTGCGAGCTCCACCTCGACGAGGAGAACGTCCTCTGTGACGGCACGGGGCGGTGCCTGTCCAAGCAGCCCATCACCGTGCCCGGCGACGCGGAGAAGCTCTGGGTCCGCAAGGACGGCATGGTGCTGGCCTTCTGCGATGGGTACTGGTGCGGCATCGGCCAACTCACGATGCTCCGCATCGCCGACTGCGAGGACGAGGAGGGCCGCCCCGTCCCGTGCAGCAAGCTCTGGGAGGCCGGCACGCGCTGCGTCCCCGGCCGGGAGGACTGCCCCAAGATCCGTGAGGTCGAATGGGCCCTCCGAATCCCCGAGGAAGACCCCATGCCGCCGCGCCGGTGGTGACCGGCGGCATGCGGTCGGGGCAGCATCCTGAGCGTCGCGTTCCAGGTTCTCGCCGCTGACGGGCAGCATCACGGCAACCGGTTGCCCGCGAGGAGTGACAACCAGGCCGCCTTCATCGTGCAGCTCCCGCCACACCGTGCCCGGCTTGGTTCGGAGGCTTCTCGGAGGAGTCGATCTCCTGGTCCGCCTCGTGGGTTTCTGCTACGAGAACACTACGATCGCGCTACCTTGAGCACCCACTGCGGACACCACGGGGGCAAGCCCGGCTACCGCCGCGACAACTCCTCGTACACCTCGTTGTAGTACAAGCAGTTATCGATCGGCGTGTTGGCGGGGATGTGGTTGCCGACGGCCAGGAAGAAGCCCGCGCACCCCTTGCCGATCGCCATGCACCGCTCGACCTCGGCGCGAATGGCCGCCTTCGTGCCCAGCAGGAGAACCCGCGTGTCGGCGTTGCCGATGAACGAGTGCGTCCGGCCGTACTTCTCCGCCACGTACGCCATGTCCGTCGTCGGCTCCATCACGAAGCCGCTGACCCCCGTCGCTGCGATGTCGTCCAGGAAGGCCGTGTAGTTTCCGTCGGACGTGTAGATCACTTTCTTGCCGCTGTCGATCAGGGGCTGGTAGAACCGCCGGTAGTTCGGGAAGACATACTGGCGGTACCATTCCGGCGGGAGAAACGGGCCCTCCGTCCAGACGATGTCGTCGTGGCTCATCACGACGGGCACGTCCGCGTCGGCGAGGGCCTCGTAGTACTGGAGGATCCACGAGGAGTAGCGGTTCGTCAGGTCGCCGAAGCGCTGCCGGTCCGTCCCGGCTGCCAGGAGCAACATCTCCCAGCCGAACAGGTCGATCAGGCCCGAGATGCACGTGACGTAGACGCCGGTCATGTGGACCATGTCGGGCCAGGCGCGGCAACTGGCCTGGTAGTGGTCCTCGAAACGTTTGGTCGTCGCGGCGCGGTCGATTGCCCCAAACGCCTCCCACGGGTCGAAGGCGAGCACGTCCTCGGGCTCGGTGAAGGGGCAGCGGATGTCGGTGTTGAAGTCCACCCCGCCGTCGGCATAGACGGCGTGGCCCATCGACGTCGCCTGCTCGCCGAACTCCGCCCGCCCGATCAACGTGGACCACCAGAAGTCGAACTGCCACGCCTTCACGAAGGCCCGCTGCGCCTGCCGCTTCGTCTCCTGCGGCGAGTCGGGCCCCACCTCGATGCCGGTCACCTCCGTCACCAGCGGCCAGTGGCCGAGCACGGAGTACTCCGTCCGCGGAACGCGGGGGGGCATTTCGAGGTTCAGCGCGGCCATGCCGTCTTCCCGGGACATCGGCTGCTCCTTGTCTGTGTCGGGCCAACGCGGCCCGTCGGGTCCGCGGCGAGTATACCGCCGGGCCCGCTGCATCGAACAGGCCCGGTTTCCCGGCCGATCCCCTGCGCAGCTTCGGCATCTCCCCTCGCATCGCGTGGGCGCCCGGGAAGGACTTCCCGGGCCCAATGGACCAGGCGGACCATGGTGGACCGGCGCGGAAGCAGACCCCCCCCGGGCATCGCAAGGACAAAGGACTGCTGTGCCCATGAGTGCGTCAATTGGGCGGGCCGAGGGGACAGCGGGCATTTCGCGGATCGGTCACTTCGTGTAGAATCCCCGGGATGGAACAGCAGTACATCCGTAACTTCAGCATCATCGCCCATATCGACCACGGCAAGAGCACGCTGGCCGACCGGATGCTCCTTCGCGCCGGGGCTATCACCCAGCGGGAGTTCCGCGACCAGTTGCTCGACACGATGGACCTGGAGCGCGAGCGGGGGATCACGATCAAGGCCTCTGCCGTCACCATCGAGCACGAGTACAACGGCCGGCGGTACATGCTCAACCTCATCGACACGCCCGGACACGTGGACTTCCACTACGAGGTCAGCCGGTCGCTGACGGCATGCGAGGGCGGGGTGCTCGTCGTGGACGCCGCCCAGGGCGTCGAGGCCCAGACCGTCGCGAATGCCCACCTCGCCCGGCGAAACGAGCTCAAGCTCGTGCCGGTGGTCAACAAGATCGACCTGCCCGCCGCCCGGCCGGAAGACACGGCCATGGAGATCGAGCACCTGCTGGGCACGCCGGCGGAGGACTGCATCTTCGCGTCGGCCAAGACGGGCGAGGGGATCGGCGAGATGATGGCGGCGATCATCGAGCAGCTCCCGGCCCCGACGGGCGACCCCGACGCGCCGGCCAAGGCGCTGATTTTCGACAGCACGTACGACGATTACCGCGGCGTGGTGATCTACGTCCGCGTGTTCGACGGGCGGATCGCCGTCGGCGACCGCATTCGGATGATGGGCACGGGCGAGGAGTACGCCATCGGGGAGCTGGGCAAGTTCCGCCCGACCGCCCAGCGTGTTGACCACCTCGCGGCGGGGGAGGTGGGCTACCTCTGCGCGAGCATTCGCTCGGTGGCGGCGGTGCACGTGGGCGACACGATCACGCAGGCCACCCGGCGGGCGGAAGCGGCCCTGCCGGGCTACCGCCCGCCGAAGCAGATGGTCTTCAGCGACTTCTACCCGGGCACGACCACGCAGTTCCCCGAGATGCGGGAGGCGATGGAGAAGCTCCAGCTCAACGACTCGGCCCTGACGTTCCAGGCCATCAGCGCCGACGCGCTGGGCTTCGGCCTGCGGTGCGGGTTCCTGGGCATGCTGCACATGGAGATCGTCCAGGAGCGGCTGGAGCGGGAGCACGGCATCGAGGTGGTCCAGACTGCCCCGACCGTGCCCTACGAGGTGCTGACGACCAAGGGAGAGGTCGTGGAGGTGGACTCCGCCGGTGACATGCCGGACCCGAACTTCACCGAGGAGATCCGCGAGCCGATCGTCCGCGTGGACCTGATCGTGCCTTCCGAGGGGATCGGCGCGGTGATGCAGCTTGCCGACGACCGCCGCGGGACCTACCAGGAAACCGAGTACCTCTCCGCCGACCGGGTGATCCTCACCTACGAGATGCCGCTGGCGGAGATCATCTACGATTTCTACGACAAGCTCAAGAGCGCCACCCGCGGCTACGGGACGATGGACTACGAGCTGATCGGCTACCGCCCGGACGACCTGGCCAAGATGGACATCCTCGTCAACGGGCAGAAGGTGGACGCCCTGTCGGTGATCGTCCACCGCACCAAGGCCGAGAACCGCGGGCGGAAGCTGATCCAGCGCCTGCGGAAGGAGATCTCGCGTCACCTGTTCGAGATTCCGCTCCAGGCGGCGGTGGGCTCGAAGGTGATCGCACGGGAGACGATCAAGGCCCTGCGGAAGAACGTCACGGCCAAGTGCTACGGCGGCGACGTGACCCGCAAGCGCAAGCTGCTGGAGAAGCAGAAGGCGGGCAAGAAGCGGATGAAGATGGTCGGCAACGTGGAGATCCCTCAAAAGGCGTTCCTCGCCGTGCTGGAAGTGGGGGACGATTGACTCGATTGCGGAATCCGGCGTGCGGAGGGGCAGAAGATCGCAGCCCGGGTGGGGTCGCCGAGCTGTCCGCATGGGGGTTTGGGCGTTGCGTGTTGCCCGCCCGAGCCGAACTGGCCGGAGGCGGGGCGGTCGGCTACACTTCGCCGTTGAGCGAGCGCCATGGAACGAATCCGCATCTGCCACCTGATCACCACGCTGGGCGTTGGGGGCGCCGAGCGGGGCGTGTATGAGCTGTCTCGGCGGTTGGATCGCGAACGGTTCGACGTGCGCGTCGCCGCGCTGCGGGGCGGGCCCGTGGAGGGGTGGCTTCGCGGGGCGGGTATCCCGGTCCACGTGGCGGGCGTTCGGGACAAGTGGGACGCCCTCAAGCTGCCCGCGCTGGCTGGACTGCTCCGCCGCGAGCGGATCGACATCCTGCACACGCACCTGTTCCACGCGGACCTTGCCGGGCGGCCCGCCGCCGCCGGCGCGGGCGTGCGGCACGTGCTGCACACGGTCTGGACGGCGGAGGGCCGCTTCCGCCCGTGGCAGTTCGCGTACGCCAGGCTGCTGAAGGGGACCTGCGAGCGGATCGTCTGCGTGTCCGAGTCGGTCCGCAGGCACCACGCCCGCCGCAGCGGCCTTCCCGGCACGTGCTACACGGTCATCCCGTGGGGCGTCGATACGGACATCTTTGCCCGAAGCGTCGAATCCCGGCGGCGCTTGCGACGGGAGTGGCAGCTCCACGACGAGGACGTGCTCGCCGCGTTCGTCGGGCGGCTGGAGTTCTACAAGGGCGTCGAGACGATGCTGGCCGCGATGGATCGCCTGGCCTCCGCCGGCGGGTCCGGCGTGCGGCTGGTCGTCGCCGGGGACGGCCCCCAGCGCCCGGCCGTGGAGAGGTACGTCGCCCAGCGCAAGGCCGGCGAACGCGTTCGGTACCTCGGGCACGTGGAGGACGTCCCTGCCTTGCTCAGCGCCGCGGACCTGTACGTCATGCCCAGCCTCTGGGAAGGCTGGCCGCTGGCGCTGGGCGAGGCGATGAGCGCGTCCCTGCCGACGGTCGGGAGCGACGTGCCCGGCATTCGCGACCTGGTCGTCCGCGACGCCACGGGCCTGCTCGTCCCGGCGCGGGACGCGGCGGCGCTGGCGGAGGCGATCGGCGCGCTGGCCGGTGGCGCGGCCCTCCGCGCCCGCATGGGCGAGGCCGCGAGGAAGAGAATCGTCGAGTGTTTCTCCATTGACGCGACGGTCCGCGCACACGAGAAGCTGTACGCCGAGATCGCCGCGCTTGCAGGAGAGGACCGTGGACCTGGAGTGTAAGCCGGACTTCGAGAAGGCGCAGCAGCGCCTGGAGGCGTGGTGGGACCGCGAGGTGCTCGACCGCCCGCCCGTGACGATCCACGTCCGCGCGGTGAAGCAGCCGGAGCTGCCCGTCAAGCAGCACGCCGGCCACCGCGAGCGGTGGTTCGACACGGAGTACAAGCTCGACCGCTTCGAGGCGTCGCTGGACGGGGCGGCGTTTCTGGGCGAACGGTTCCCGAAGTTCGATCCGGGGTTGGGGCCGGAGGTCTGCGCGACGGTCTTCGGCTGCGAGCTGGAATTCAGCGAGACGACGAGCTGGTCCATCCCCAACTGCCGGAGCTGCCGGGAGATCCTCGATATCGAGCCGAACCTGGACAATTCGTACTGGGCCAGCCTCCGCGAGCAGACGGACGCGTCGCTGCAGCGCGGCGCGGACCGGTGGATCACGGCCCTGCCGGACCTGCACACGAACGGCGACCTGCCCGCCGCCATGCGCGACCCCGAACAGTTGTGTCTCGACCTCGCCGACGATCTGCCTTCCGTGCGGGCGGCGTGCGATTACGTCACGGAGGCCGCGTACCCGGCGATGTACGACGACATGTGGGACCGTATCCGTGCCGCTGGCCAGCCCGCCACGACGTGGGCGCCGTTCCTGCACGCCGGGCGGGCCTACGTCACGAGCTGCGACTTCATCTGCATGATCTCCCCGGCCATGTTCCGCCAGGCCATCCTGCCGAGCATCGTCTGGGAAATGCGGTTCCTGGAGCGGAACGTCTTCCATCTCGACGGCCCGGGGGCGGTGGGCCACCTCGACGACCTGCTGGCACTGGACGAGCTGGACGGGCTGCAGTGGGTGTATGGCGCGGGCAACGGCCCGGCGGCACGGTGGATCGACGTTTACCGACGGACCCAGGCGGCCGGGAAGGCCATTCAACTGCTCTGCGAGGACCTCCACGACGCCCGCGCCGTGGCCGAGCACCTCCGGCCCGAAGGCGTCTGGTTCTGCCCCGGCGGCTCGTATGGCCGCGAGGAGGCCGAGGCCTTCCTCGACTGGGCCGCCCGCTGGGCCGCCGGAAAGCGGGCGTGAGCGTTGAGGGCGCAGCGGGTTGACCACAGAGGCTCAGAGAGCTCAGAGGGAAACGGCCGAATGAAGAGAGGCCGCCGAGTGGGAGGGAGCTTCTGCCCCCTCCACGCCCGCAGTGGTTTCCCTCTCCTGCTTCCTCCTCTGTGTCCTCTGAGCCTCTGTGGTGGTCTGCAAACAGCCTGCATTGCACGGATGTCAGCCGCCGCTGGAGAGAGGGCAGGACCGTGCTGACCATTGACGTTCACGCACATGCCTTTCCGGATGCCATCGCCGAGCGGGCGATCTCGGAATTGGAGAGACAGGCGCCGATCCCGGCGGTCGGCGCGGGCACGGTCGACGCCCTGCTGGCGAGCATGGACGCCGCCGGCGTGGACGCCGCGGTCGTCTGCACGATCGCCACGAAGCCCGAGCAGACGGAGAGCATCCTCCGCTGGTGCGAGAAGGCCCGGTCCGAGCGGATCATCCCGTTCGCGTCCGTCCATCCCGATGCCCCCGAGGCGGATGGGTGGATCGGGCGCATCGCCGACGCCGGCATCCGCGGGATCAAGCTGCATGCCTTCTACCAGGACTTCCACATTGACGAGCCGCGAATGGGCGGGATCTACGCCGCCGCCGAGCGCCACGGCCTGATCGTCCAGTTCCACTGCGGGGAGGACTTTAGCTTTCCGCTGGACGACCGGGCGGGGGCCCGTCGCGTCGCCCGCGTCCTGGACGAGCACCCCGGCCTGCAAGTCATCGCCGCACACATGGGCGGCTGGCGGATGTGGGAGGGGGCTGTGCGGCATTTGATGGGCCGGGCGGTCTACCTGGAGACCTCGTTCAGCCTTGCCGACCTGGGCGCGGATCGCGCGGCGGAGATGATCTGCCGCCACGGGGCGGACCGGGTACTGTTCGGCACGGACTGGCCGTGGTCGCGGCACGAGGAGGACGTGGCGCGGCTGGCGGGCCTGCCGATCAGCGAATCGCAGCGGCGGCGGATTCGGGGGTCGAACGCCAAGGCCCTGCTGCGGCTGTAGGGGGCGACTGGGGCAGCGCGGGGGATAGGTCCTCGGCGTCCAGGAACGACGGCAGGTGCAGGCAGACGCAGTGCAGCAGGCCTTGCCCCCTGACCAACTCGTCGGTCCGGATGCCGACGATTCGCCAGCCGGGCAAGAGCCGGGCGTACAGGCAGAGCGCCTCGTTCTGAATTTCAGGGGGCACGTCCTGGAAGGTCGGCATCAGCAGCGTGCCGTTGGCGAAGATGACATTCGTGTAGGTCCGCCAGCCGTTTCGGACCTTCGGCATGGGAACGCGGTGGACTTTCATCGGTCCCCGGGGCGTCGGCAGGCCCGTCAGCTTCGCCGCGGTTTCGTCGAGGATCGCCGCGTTGAGCGGGTCGTCGCCGGGGTCGCACCGCGCGACGACGGCCACGTCGGGCGCCACGAACGTCATGAACATGTCCACGTGCCCGGTGGACTCGCCTTCAAGAGGCCGGACGAAGACCCAGCGGTCGCCCCCGAAGTGCTTCGGCAGCAGGCGTTCGAGCAGCGCCCTGCCCCGCTCGGGGTCCGACGGGTAGTTCCGGGCGATCGTCCCCGTGGACGTGACGTACAGACCCGCCCCGTTGCTGAGGAGGTTGCCGCCCTCCAGGTCCAACGGCACGGAGACCACGGGCATGCGAATGGACCGGCCCAGTTGGGCCGGCGCGGCGTCGTCGCGAAGCCGCAGGGCCTTGTTGGGAAGGGTGCGCCGGTACCGGCAATCGGCGATGAACACGCTCCCGTCCTTGCGGCGGAGAAAGATCGGCCCGTAATCGCGAATCCACTGGGCGTCCGAAGGGATGACAACGAACTGCACGGTCTCGGGACGCACGCCGCCCGCGGTCAGTACCTCCGAGACCTTCGGAACATGGTGCATCTGCCGTACGACGCCCACGATCGGGATGCTCTCTTGCGCGGCGCGAACGATGTCCACCAGGAGGCGGGGGAAGACGACGGCCATCTCGTCGCACGCCAGCATCAAGGCCGACTGCTTCTCGAATTCCCCGGACAAGGGCAGGACGTCGGTCTCGACGGCCCCCGGGTCCGTGGGACGCGATAGGGCGTGCCGGGCAGCGCGGGCCTCTCGACCCACGTGCGGGGGATGTTGCTGTCCGTACAGAAACCGCCAGTGGCCAACGCCGCAGAGGAAAGAAACCAACCCCACGCCGAGAAGGACAGCCCCGCTGCGCAAAGACAACGCCCGCCTGGCCCGATCGAGGATCCGACACATTATGTGCAACTGCTACTGCTTTCCGTGCCAGGCGCACGCCTGTCTGGTTTTGACTACATCCGCGAAGCCACGACTCCCTCGCGAACCAAAGCAGTATACGATAGGGTCCCCGAGGCGCCAAGGGGGATTGTCCGCGTGGCAGCCAACATCTCCCGACGCCCTGCGGTCGCCGAGGGGGGCGCGACGGTCAATCAGCCGTACCGCCCGAACTCAAGGAAGGCCCGGCAGGCAACATCCTGGACGTCGGGCGTCAGGCCGATGGCCTCGTTGCCCCAGTAGTACCCGCCCACGAACCCGCCGCCGTCGGCGCCCAACCGGTCGACCAGCAGTCGGGCCTCGTCCCGGATCTTCGCCGCGTCGCGGGTCTGCAGCGTGGTCTGGATGTCCACGGGGCACCAGAAGGTCACCTTGCCCCCGAACCGGTCCGCCAGCGTGTCGATTCCGTGCAGCCGCGGCTGGTCGAACTGGAGGCAATGGATGCCGCACTCGATCAGGTCGCCGATGATGTCCGTGGTCTTCCCGCAGGAATGCATGATGACGTAGAGCCCGTGGTCGCGGCCCCGCCCGGCGAGGGTCTGGAAGTGCGGCTTGAAGATCTCCCGCCACATCGCCGGGGCGATCATCAGCCGGTCCTGCGTGCCCCAGTCCTCGGGGAACATGATCGCGTCGGCCCCGGCGTGGGCCCAGCAGTCGATGGCCTTCAGCAGCTCGCCCTCGACGAGGGCGTTGAGGCGCGCGACCGGCGCGGGCTCCAGCACGAGGTCGCAGAGGTAGTGGTCCAGCTTGCGGAGCTTGCGGGCGATGTTAAACACGAAGCCGGGCATCTGGCCCACGCGGAAGCGCTCGGTGTCGTCGGCGAACGCGGCCGCCGCGTCGGCGTAGTCCGTCGGCCGGCCCATGTCGGGGGGGCGGTAGTCGTCGAGCGCCGCCCAGTCGCCAATGGCCCCCTCGACCACCTCGCCCTTGTCGTAGTCCGTCAGAGACGCCCAGGTGACGCCCCATTCGTCGCGCCATCGCCGCAGCTCGTTGCCCCGCGGCTCGCACGGCTCGGACGTCGCCCCGCGCCATCCGCCGTCCATCATGTCATTGGGGTAGGGGTCCGGCAGGGTCAGGCCGATGCGCTCGGGCCCGGCGAAGTCCAGCACGGCCTTCATGATCTCGCGAGACGTCATCGCACTCTTCTCTTGCCGGGCCCGTCGGCGCGGGGCCACCCGGCGCTCACGGCAGGGGGTTGTCGAGCTGTGTGGCGTGCTGGACCTTCCAGCGATCGCCGCGGCGAATCCACTCGACCTGCCAGCCCATGGGGTAGCGGCCGAGGGACCCTTCCCCCCCGTGGTGAATCACGATGTAGACCCGCGAATCCGCCCGGTCCCCGGTGACCTTGATCTGCGGCGCGGCCGTGTGCTTGACGGCGCGAATCGAGTACCGCCGCAGGGCGACCTCCGCGGCGACGCGGACCGCGGCCTTACGCAGCCCCCATCCGCGGTAGCTGTCGTCCAGGTGGTCGGTCAGGGCGGCCGCGTCCCGCCGCGTGGCCGCGTCGGCCATGGCGTCGAGGGCGGCCCGGATCTGCTCGCGATCGGTCATTACGGCGCGGTCGAGCAAGTGCGCACCGGCGGCCAGCAGCCCGAGGACTGCAATCGCCGCGAGCCACTGGAACTGCCGGCGGGCACGCCACATGCCCAGGCAGACCACGCCGGCCAGCGCGAGGACGACATAGACGTAGAACGGGTCCTCGAAGAACGTTTTCTCAAACCATTGCATGGCCGGATTATAGCAGCAAGACTCGCCGGGCTAAAGAATCTGGCCGGCGCGGGCGATATATCTACCGGCCCATGAGCAGCAAGCAAGAACACTCCCCGGCCGAAGGGGCCCTGCGCATCTCGGGATTGGCCCGCGCCGCGGACGTCAGCAAACAGACGATCGAGTACTACATCATGATCGGTCTGCTGACGCCCAACCGCCTGCCCGGCCGAAAGGGCCGGTACTTCGACGCCGACCACGTCAAGCGAATCAAGCTGATCCGGCGCCTCAACGAGACCGGCTACACGCTCCGCGCCATTCGAGAGACGTACTTCAAGGACAAGTAGCCGGCGGGGCACGGTGACGAGCCCAACGGCCTTCTTGCTTCCGGCGGGGCGAACCGGCACAATTCCCTGGCGTAGGAAACCCGCGGAGTAGACGCGCTCGTTTCGGAAGGGGTACGAAGATGACGCAGACACAGAACATCTACGAGATGGACGCAGCCGGAGTGACGGTCCGGCAGAACGCGTTCGTGACCAAGGTCTTCGGCTGGATGGCCGGCGGGCTCTTGCTGACCGCGGTGATCGCCCTGGGGGTGGCCAATTCCCCGGGCATCCTGAGGCTGGTGTACGGGAACCCGGGGGTGCTCATCGGGCTGATCATCGGCGAGTTGGTGCTCGTGGTGGCGCTCAGCGCGGGAATCAACCGCATGTCGGCGGGGGTGGCGACGGGGCTGTTCCTGCTTTACGCCGCCGTCAACGGCGTAACGCTGGCGTTCGTCTTTCTGATGTATACGAAGGCGTCCATCGCCACGACCTTTTTCGTGACGGCGGGGACGTTCGGCACGATGTGCGTCTACGGGTACGTCACGAAGCGCGACCTGACCAGCTTGGGCAGCCTGTGCTTTATGGGCCTGATCGGCCTGATCATCGGCTCGGTCGTGAACCTGTTCTGGGCGAACGAAACGCTCTATTGGCTCGTCACCTACGCCGGCGTGCTGGTCTTCGTGGGGCTGACGGCCTACGACACGCAGAAGATCAAGCGGATGGGGCTGGCGATCGGCAGCGACGGTCCAGCCGCCCAGAAGGCCGCCGTCCTCGGCGCGCTGGCGATCTACCTCGACTTCATCAACCTGTTCCTGCTGCTGCTTCGCATCCTCGGCCGCCGGCGGTAGCGGCCGGCGTGCAAGAGACGCTGCCTCGTTCCTGATCTTGCGGAGGCGACGCGATGTCCGGCAACCCGGCGATTGGGATCGGCCTGGTCGGCTGTGGGGGCTTCGGCGAGTTCTGCCTGGATGCCTTCCGAACGGTGGAGGGCGTTCGCATCGCGGCCGTCGCGGACGTCTATACGCCCGCGGCGAGGCGTCTGGCGGAGAAGTTCGGCGTTCCGGCGTTCTCGACCGCCGACGAGTTGATCGCCTGCGAGGCCGTGGGCCTCGTGCACGTCGCCACGCCGCCGAGCCTGCACTACGAGCAGGTCCTGGCCGCGCTGAAGGCGGGCAAGCACGTGCTGTGCGAGAAGCCCCTGGCCACGCGGGTGGAGCAGGCCGACGAGATGCTGGCCGCCGCGAAAGCCGCCGGCGCGATCTGCCCGGTCAACTTCGTGCTGCGGCACAACGCCGTGACCGACGCGGTCAAGGCCGTTTTGGACTCCGGGGCGATGGGCAAGGTGCTGGCCGGCCGCCTGACGAACTGCGCGGGCGACAGCAAGCTCGGCCCGGACCACTGGTTCTGGGACCCGGCGCTGTCGGGCGGGATCTTCATCGAGCACGGCGTACACTTCTTCGACCTGTACACGCACTGGCTGGGGGCGGCCCGCGTGCTCGACGCCCATGCCCTCCTGCGAGAGGACACGACGCAGGAGGACCGCGTGATGTGCACGCTCGGCTTCGAGTCGGGGGCCGTGGCGCACCACCACCACGGCTTCGACCAGGTCCTGCTGATGGACCGCACGGACCATCGGCTGGTGTGCGAGCTGGGCGACGTGCGCGTGGACGGCTGGATCCCCCTGACGCTGACGATCGACGCGCTGGTGAACGAGGAGACCCAGGCGCAGCTCGAGGCCTGCTGCCCCGGCGCGGCCGTGGAGGTCCTGCGAACGTATGCGGGCCAGGACTGCCGCCCGACGGGCCGAGGCGTGGAGCGCCACGTGACGAAGCGCGTTCGCCTGGTTCACGAGCCGGCCCCCGACAAGCAGACGGTCTACGCCGACAGCGTCCGCGCCCTCCTGGCCGACCAGCTTGCCTTCCTCCGCGACCCCAGTCATACCCGCCGCGTCACCGAGTCCAACGGCCGGGCCGCCCTGGAGCTGGCGCAGGCCGCCACCCGCCTCGCCCACGCCGACTGACCCAACGGGCGAGACCCGCGCGGGGCTCACTCGCTGTGCAGTCAGGAATCTGGCGCCTTTGAGGCCGCCCCGCCGCCCCGGCCGCACGCACAGCACGAGGGCATGCCCCCCCGCGTGTCAGCGAATGCCTCTTCCGCTCACCCAGCCAGGACGGCGCGGATCTCGCGGATGAACTCGGGGCTGGTCCCGCAGCAGCCGCCGACCAGGTTGGCCCCGGCGGCAACCAGGGCGGGCACGTGGGAGGCGAACTCCGCGGCGGCCATGGGGAAGACCGTCTTGCCGTCCCGGACGACCGGCAGACCGGCATTGGCCTTGATCCAGATCGGCAGGCCCGTGGCCTCGCGGAGCATGGCGGCGACGGTCCGGTAGTTCTCGGGGCCGACCCCGCAGTTCGCGCCGACGCCGGCGGCGCCCGCTTCGGCCGCGAAGGCCGCCAACTCCGCCGGGCTCGTTCCCATCATCGTGCGGGTCTTGTCCGGCCCGGAGGAGAACGTCATGCAGCAGACGATCGGCAGGTCCGTGGCGTCTCGGGCGGCGGCGAAGGCCAGCTTCACCTCGGCCAGTTCGTTGAAGGTCTCAAGGACCAGCGCATCGACGCCGCCGCGCTCCAGCGCCCCGGCCGCGGCGGCGAACGCGGCGCGGAGGTCGTCCTCGGGGACTTCCTCCATCATGACGATCTTGCCGGTCGGGCCGATCGAGCCGAACACCTTGGTCTCCGTGTCCGCGACGGCCCAGCGGCTGATTGCCGCGCCCTGCTCGCACAGTTCGGCGGCGCGATCGGCCAGCCCGTGCCCGGCGAGGACAAACCGGTTGCCGCCGAACGTGTTGGTCAGGATCGCGTCGCTGCCGGCCTCGACGTAGCTCCGTGCGACGGCCTCCACGGCGGACGGGTTCTCGTCGTTCCAATGCTCCGGGCAACTGCCCTCGGGCAGTCCGTGCTGCTGGAGCTGCGTGCCCCAGGCCCCGTCCAGCACGCGGACCTGTCTCGTGAACGCACGGATATCCAGGGCCATGTCGTTGCCTTCCTTCACTTGCGGCGGACGCCAAAGAACAGCGTCAGGGACATCAACTGCAGCGCGATGCAGATCAGAGCCCAGAGCATCGCCTCGGTCAACCGGCTGCCGATCATCTTCACGAACACGATCAACAGCGCCAACAGGGCGATCACCTGCACGATCGCCCCGAACAGCTTGACGAAACTGAATTCCTCCACCTGGTCGTTCCGCGCCAGTTGGCGGACGTACTTGAGGATTTCCATTCGGACGGCCGAGTCGTCCGAATCGCCGCCGGCCCCCTCGTCCGGGGCGGGCGTCTCGGCCTCCTCGGGGATCGCCGGGGCACCGACCTCCCTGGCCACGGGGTGCGTGTCCTCCATCAGGCCGGCGGCCTTCGTTCTCGGGGCCGCCGGCGCGCCGGCGCCGGGCAACGGGGGCGAGGGCTTCTTCTGGGGGGAGCGCAGAATCACCCGCGCGGCGTCCACGAGGTTCCGCACGGTGTAGTCGGCCTGGACGTCCTCGTCGTTCTCCTCGCCGGGCGCGGTGTGGTGCGCCGGGCGGGTGCGCACGCGGACCGTCCGGCAGCCGGCGCGCTGTCCGGCCTCGATGTCCCGCGCGCTGTCGCCGACCAGCCAACTCACCGTCAGGTCGATATCGTGCTCCTTGGCGGCCCAAAACAGCATGCCCGGGCGGGGCTTCCGCAGGTCGGAGTCCTTGGCGAACTCCGGCACGGTGCCTTCGGGGTGGAAGGGGCAGTAGTAGATGCCGTCAACGTGGGCGTCGTGCTCGGCGAGCTGCCGGCGCATCTCCGCGTGGATCTTCCCCAACGTCTCCTGCGTCAACATGCCCCGGGCGATCCCCGATTGGTTGGTCACCACGATGAGCTTGAATCCGGCCTGGGCCATCGACTTCAGCGCGAGCTCCACGCCGGGCAAGAGCTTGACGGCCTGGGGGTCGGCCAGGTAGCCGGGGTCCTCGATGAGCGTGTTGTCGCGATCCAAGAAGATGGCCTTGTTCGCCATGGTCGCGTCCTCCCGTCCGCGTGCCCGTTATCCCGATGGGGCGGAAGCGGGGCTCTCGCCGTGGGTTGCGATGATGCGCTCGATGATCTGCGTCGTGCTCAGGCCGGAAACCAACTCCAGCGTCAGGACGGTCCCGCCGTAGCCCTCGACCAGCTCCCGCCCGACGACTACCGGCGTCGTGCCGCCCTTGGCGAGCACGTCGGGCTTCAGAAGCTCCAGCAGCGGGATCGGCGTATCCTCGTCGAAGATCGTCACGTAGTCCACACACTCCAGCGCGCCGAGCATCTCGGCACGCTCGTCCTGGCCGATGATCGGCCGGGCCGAGCCCTTCAGCCGGCGGACGCTGTCGTCGGAGTTGATCGCCACGATCAGGCACGAGCCCAGCTCCCGGGCCTGTCGAAGGTACCGCACGTGTCCCATGTGCAGCAGGTCGAAGCAGCCGTTGGTGAACACCACGCGCTCGCCCCGGCCGCGGCGCCGGGCGACCTCCTCGCCCAGCACCCCGCGCGAGACGACCTTGCTGCCCCGCAGGCCGATCATCCGCTGGATCTCGTCGACTACCTCCTGGCGCTCGATAGGCACGACGCCGAACCGCTCGACCTCCAGTCCGCCGGCCACGTTGGCCAGCCGGACCGTCCGCTCGTAATCGCACCCCGCCGCCAGGGCCACCGACGCCATCGCCAGCACCTCGTCGCCCGCGCCCGTGCCGTCGCTGACGACCCGCCGGCGCGTGCGGAACCGCCTCTGCAGGCCCTCGCGCGTCAGCAGGAACGAGCCCTCCCGGTCCAGCGTGACGATCACCGCCTCCGCACCGACGACGGCGAGGACTCGACGGGCGGCCGCCGCCAACGAGGCGTCGTCGGCAATCCGGATCCCGGTGGCCAACTCGGCCTCGTAGCGGTTCGGCGTGAGCATGGTCGCGCCGCGGTACCGGGCGTAGTCGGTCACGCGGGCCGGGTCCACCACCACCCGCGCCCCGGCCTCGACGGCCGCCGCCACCAGGGCGGGCCCCGTCTCCGCGGTGATCAGGCCCTTGTCGTGGTCCTGGATGGCCAACGTGCCGCACTGCCTCGCCGCGCCCCGCACGGCCGATAGCAGCGAGACCTGCACGTCCGCCGGCAGCGTCCCGGCGGGGTCGTGATCCACGCGGAGGGTCTGCTGTTCGTTGCGGTGCTGCGCGAGACCGACGTAGCGCGTCTTGATGATCGTGTGCCACGAGCCCAGCCGCAGGAGGGTGTGCGTCTCCGCGCCGGCGCTGACGAGCAGGTTGGTCAGGTCGTCGCCCTCGGCGTCGGCGCCGCGAACGCCGATGCACGTGACCTTCCCGCCGAGGGCGAGGACGGCCGTCGCGACGTTCCCCGCTCCGCCGGCGCGCAAGTCTGTCCGGACCACGCGGAGGACGGGCACGGGCGCCTCGGGGCTGATGCGCTCGACGTCTCCGTACACGTACCGGTCGAGCATGAAATCGCCCAGCAGCGCAAGGCGGGGCGTGCCGAACTGCCCCAGGGATTCGATGAGTTGCTGCATGTCGGGGGCCATTCTACTCGTCGCCGGCGGGAGAGGCAAACCCCGCCGCACGGGCGATCCGGTCGACGAGAGCCTCCGTGCCTTCGATCACGTCCAGCCGCACCGCCAGCTTCCACAGCGGCGCGGGCATCGCCAGGCCGGTCAGTTTGACGTGGTCCTTCTCGGTCGTCACGAGGACGCTCGCCTCGGCGCGCCGGGCGTCGCCGGCCAGTTCGTCGAGCAGCGCCCCGCTGTAGGCGGCGTGATCCTCCAGGGCCCGCCGGCCCGTGATCCGCGCGCCGAGCCGCCCGAGGGACGTGAAGAAGTGCTCCGGGCTGCCCAGGCCGCAGAATGCGTACACCCGCCGCCCGAGCAGGGCATCGAGCGGCTTGGCTTCCCCGGCCGGGTCGATCAAGGACACGGGTCGGTGCACGGCCCGGGCATGGACGGCGTGGGGGCAGCGGCGTTGGAGCAGATCGGCGAGGGCGTCCACGTGCTCGGTGGGGGCCTCGTCGCAGTGCGTGACGACCACCGCGCCGGCGTCCCGCAAGGCGCTGAGCGGCTCGCGCAGCAGGCCGCCGGGCAGACACCGATCGAAGCCGAACGGCTCGACCGCGTCGATCAGCACGATGTCCAGGTCGCGCCGAAGCCGGCGGTGCTGAAAGCCGTCGTCCATGACCAGAACGTCGGCGCCGCCGGCGACGGCCTCGGCGGCCCCGGCTACGCGGTCGGCGTTGACAATCACGGGCGCGCCGGTTCGCTCGGCCAGCAGGCGGGCCTCGTCGCTCTCGCCGTCCGGGCCGGCGCGGTAGCCGCGCGTCAGGATGGCGGGCGAGCGCCCCGCAGCTTCCAGGCGCTCCACGACCCACGCGACCATCGGGGTCTTGCCCGTCCCGCCGGTGGTGAGATTCCCCACGCAGATCACCGGCACGCCGGCGGCACGCGACGGCAGCAGCCCCAGGCGGTAGGCCCAGCGGCGCAGGCGCATCACGCCGGCATACGGCCAACTCGCCAGCCGCAGGCCTGCACGCAGCCCCGCCGGGGCAATCCCTTCCCCCCGGCCGCTCAGTATGTCGATGCTCTTCTGCCGGTCCACAAGTGCTGAGCAGTGTACCGGCCCGGCGGAAGCGCGGCCAGAACGCCCCGATCATTTGCCGAGCAGAAGCGTGACGAACTGCCGCTCACCCCGGTTGCCGGGCAGCGTGAAGGCGGGGGAGACCTCGACGGCGAGGGCGAACTTGCCCGCCTCTCGCTCGATCTCCGCCCGCTCGGCCGCGACGGCCGGGGGCGTCTTGTAGAACACCATTCTCGACCCCTCGGCGGGCCGGAGCAGCCCGCGGCACTCGCGGACGAGCTTCCCCGCCGCCCCCGCCGCCCGGAGGACGACCGCGTCGTATCGCCCCGCGTGCTCCGGCCGGCGGGCCGCCTCCCGGGCCCGACCGGCCACCACGCCCGCGCCTTCCAGCCCCAGCGCCCGGATCTGCTCGGCCACGAAGGCCGCCTTCTTGCGGCGCGACTCGATCCCCGTCCCCCGCAACGCCGGATTCGCCCACGCCAGGGGCAGCAGGGGAAACCCCGCCCCGCAGCCGACGTCGGCAACGGCCAGCGGCTCGGTCAGGATCGCCGGCCAGGCCCGGCCTACGGACAGGCTGTCGGCGACGTGCAGCCACCAGTAGTCCGCTTCGGACGTGATCCGGGTCAGGTTCAGCGCCTGATTCGCCGCCACCAGCGCCTCCCGCAGCCGCCCCAACACGGCCAGACCGTTCAGACGCGCCGGCGGCACGCCGCATTCCACCAGGAAGCCTCGTATCGAATCGGGTGGCGTCATTCCGTCTGCCCGGATCGCTTCTTGAGTGCCTCGACCGCCAGCCTGCGAACCGTGGCGTCGTGGTGTTCCCGGAGCTCGGTGAGAGCCGCGTCGGCTGTCGGGCCGGGAAGGCCCTCCAGGGCCCGGACGACGTGCTGGCGGTAGAGCAGATGGCCGCCGCGCATCAGCCTCATCAGAGGGCCGATCGCCCGCCTGTCCCCAAGCTCGCCAAGCGCGAGTACGGCCGCAGTGCGGTCCGCCGTGTGAGGCGCCTCCAGCAATTCCAGAACGGGTTCCACGGCCCGGGGGTCCTTCAGGTGGCCCAGCGCGCGAATCGCGGCCGTGCGCACGTTTAGATTGCGGTCGCAGGTGGCCGCCAGCAATGAGTCGTAGCGCTTGCGGCTGCCCATCTGTCCGAGCGCCTCGGCGGCGGCCATGCGGAGGAAGCCAATCCTCTCGGTCCGGAGCCATTCCGCAATCTCACCGGCCGCGTCACGTGCCTTCAGGTATCCCAGCGACTGGATCGCCAGCCGTCGCGTTCGCCAGGGACCTTCCCGGGCCAGCCGCCGCAGTTCCGGCACGCACGACGCATCCCCGATTATCCCGATGCATTGCGGCAGGCCGTACCAGATCGTGTGCTTGCGGAGGGCCTCCATCATCGCGGGGATTGCGCGGCGGTCGCCGATCTCGGTCAGCGCCTCGGCGGCGTTGCGGCGGCTGTTCTTGTCGCCATGGCGGAGCTTCTCGATCAGCAGCGGCACGGCGCGGCGGTCGCCGATCCGCCCCAACGCCCGGTAGACGTCGAAGTTCATCGTGGACGGCCGGCGGTCGATCGCCTCCATCAGCGCGGGCACGCTGTTGGGGTCGGCCAGGTCCCTCAGTGCCGCGGCCGCCGCTTGGAAGGTGTCCTCCCGCTTCAACAACGGCAGCAGCGGCCCCACGGCCCGTCGGTCGCCGATCCTCCCCAACGCGCGTGCGGCAGTTCCGTGGAGCTGGGATGCCCCGCTCTCCAGCACGGTGAGAAGTCGTGGGACGGCCTCTTGGGCTTCCAGTTCGCCCAGCGCGCAGAGGACCCCGGAGGCGATGTTGTGGTCCTTGACCGCCTCCGGGTCGTCCAGGATCGTCCGCAGTAACGGAATCGACTTTCGATCGCCCAGCCGGCCCAGCGACCGCGCGGCATCGGCGGCGACGTCCTTGCGGACGTCCCGCAGCGCCGCGCGGAGCGCCTCGACGGCCTTCGGCCCGCCGATGTCGCCCAGCACCCGGGCCGCGGTCTTGCGGATCGACGCGTCCGGCTCGATCGTCATCGCACGGATCACGATCTCCACGGCCCGCCGGGCCGCGGGGTAGCCCAGCATCGAGAGCGCCCGCCTGCGAACGTCGACGTTCTCGGCCCGCGGGAACAGCATGACAAGCTCCATCTCTCCCCGCACGTCCTGGAAGCCGCGCAGCACGCGAAACGCCGGCCAGCGGCGGTCGGCGGATTTCGCCGCCTTGCGCATCGGCTCGACCACTCGCGGGTCGCGCATCTGGATCAGTAGCCCGGCGAGGGCGCCGGCCTCTTTGTCCGAGCCGTGAAGGAAGCGATCCAGCAGCTTCGGCGTGTGCGCCCGCGTCGCGCAGCGGGACAGGGCGCTAACCGCGTCCCAGCGCGCCGAATCCTCCCACTCAGCGACGGCGTCGATCAGGGCGTCGGCGGCGTTCGCGTCGCCCAGGAGCATGCACCCCAGCGCCGCCGCCTTGCGAACGTCCGCGGACGCGTCCTTCAGGCACCCCACGAGCACGGGCGTTGCGGCCGGGTCCCCAGCCCAGCCAAGCAGGCGGCACGCCGAGGCGCGATCCGCGGCCTCCTTGCTCCGCGCCTTGGCCAACTGATCGAGGACGACGGGGTCGGCCGTGTCCACCGCACTGCCCAGAGAAACCACGCCAACCGCAAAGGCCAGCACAACCGCTGCGCCGACTTGGTTCCCAGATCGAGCTCTCTTCATGTTCACTTCTTCCGCGAGAGGACCATCTTCTCGCTCCGCCCCACGCGGATCGTCCTCCCGCGGGGGAATTCCACGCTGCCTACACCGTCCAGCGTCAGGCGGCAGAGGCGAAGGCTGCCGTGCAGGACCGCCAGTTCCACGCGGACGCCGCCGCGGGCGGGCTTCTGGGAGAACGTCCCCCACGCCCGTCCGGTGGACCAGAACCACCGCGACGGGGCGTCCGTCGCCGCAAACGTCATCTTGCCGTCCACCGCCGACCAGTCAAAGCCCGTCAGGGCCAACACCGCCGCCCAACTGGCCATCGCCCGGGCGTAGTGGTGGCCGCACTCCGCCTCGTTGAACGGGTTGCGCTTTCGCCCGTCGTAACGGCTGCGGATCGCACGGATGCACGCCAGCCCCTGCTCGACGAGGCCCTCCTGGATCATTCCCACGGCCGCGACGTACTCGAAGCCGGTCATCACCTCCGTCTCGTACGGGAACGGCTGGTCGGGGCGCCGCCCGCGGGGGTAGGTGGCCATCAGCAGGCCGACCTCGTCGTTCATCACGAAGCTGCGGTTGTGATTGAAGTGGTCGTGGAAGCCGCGCTTGCGGTTGTGCTTCAGGATGCTCCGCAGGGCCTTGCGGACGTTCGCCCGGCGGGCCAGGGCCCCCAGCCCGCACAGGCGGGCCATGTACTGGCCGACGAGCTGGTCCACGAGGCAGCCCGCGCCGAGTTGGAGGTTCGGCTGGGAGACGTCCTTGGCGCCCATGCGGCTTCGCAGGCCGGGCGCGATCGTGCCCGCCTCGGCCGGCGGACGAATCTCGTGCTCGTAGTACTCCCCGTTGAACAGGTGCTCGTCGATCCACCGGCTGCCGCTGTCGAAGAGGCGGCGGCACTCGGCGGCGAAGTCGTCCTCGCCGAGATGGCGGGCCATTTCCTCGCACGCCCGCAGCGCCCCGAGGTACCAGAAGCCCATCTGCGGGTTGGGGCCGAAGTACTCCACGTCCATCGTGTTGTGCTGGCAGCCTTCCATCACGCCGTCGCGGTCGGCATCCCAGCCGCCGGGGACCCAGCAGAACGCCAACGCCTGCCGCGCCGCCGGCCAGAGGCGCCGGAGCATCGCGTCGTCGCCCGAGAGCCGCCAGTCCCGGTAGAGCTTCATGAGGCAGCCCATTTGCCCGTCCGCGGCCGCGACGTACCATTCCCGCGCCCGCCCCAACGGCAGGGCGACGCGGAAGCACATGTGTCCGGCCGCGGTGTCGGGCGTGTCCTCCGTCGCCGTCGCGTGCAGGAACTCCACCTTCCGCATCCGCACGGCCAGGTCGCCGAACAGCAGGGCCGTCGCCTGCTCGTAGTTCCACACGTGCGTGCACGAGCCGTGGCAGCAGCCGCCCGTGTCGTGGCAGCCCTCGAAGCCATAGAAGTTCCCGTCCGGCGTCCGGAAGCACGTCTGCGTTCGCAGCGTGGAGAGGTTGAACAGGGCGGCCTCTTTCACCTCGACCGGCAGGTCGCTGGCGCAGAACGCCTCGGCGAACTGCACCGTTTGCCGCTCCAGAGCTTTCAGCCGCCCGGCCGTGCGGACGGCCACGTCCCACGCGTCGGCGTATTGCGTCGTGTAGTAGTTTCCGATCCAGTCCTCCGGGCGGCCGCCGGCGTCGTCGCCGTGGCCCTTGGGGGTGCGGCGTGGCGTCCACGTGTAGCGGTTCGGGAAATGCCACGTCAGCAGGAACGTCACCGCCCGGCTTTCGCGGGGCGGGATGCGAACGCTGGCCGCCAGCGAGGCCATCGGGGCGTCCGGATCGATGCGCGACCGCGCCTCCAGCCGCCCGTCGTCGCGGAAGTCCTCCCAGAAGTCCAGCAGCGCCCCGCCCCAGGTCGCCTCCGCCCAGGCGGTCCGGTACGTCACGCTCCGCGTCCGCGTCGTGGCCAGGGCCAGCGTGCCGTACGCCTCGGCGAATTCCTCCGGCCGCTTGCTGAACAGGTACACGCCCGCCAGTCCCCGCCCCGTGCGGTACTCGTTGCGGTTGCGTTTCATCAGCGCCCGGTAGTCCGGCCGCCCGCCCCATCCCGCCGGGGCGTGCGAGCCGTCGGCGCCGATGAAGTTCAGCAGGCTCCCGCAGACGCTCGCCGACACCGCCCCCCGCGTGCGGTTGGTCAGGACGAAGCGAAGCACCGCCGCGGGAATGCCGCTGTCGTCCGCGTTGCCGGGGATCAGCGGGTTGAATGCCTCGATCCGCACGTCCACCGGCACGTCCGCGTCGTGGAGGCAGACCTGGGCCAACGGGTACGCCGCCCCGAACGAGCATTGACGAAACCGCGGCAGGCCGTGGTTCGGCGCGGTGCAGCCCGTCGCACCCTCGTAGCACTCCTCGGGAAGGACGCCCTCGATGCACCGCGCGACGGGCACCCGGCCCGCCGCCCTGGCCCACAGGGCGAAGAAGCAGTTGGCCGGCGTGAACCCCTTCGCCGGGCGGTTGACGACCTCCCAGTCCCGCAGGTCGCCGCGTCCGCCCAGCGAGACCGTCCCCGTCCCGATCCCCCCCAGCGGCAGGGCGATCCGGGCAAGGTGATCCTGGTCGTAGGTCCTCAGCACGGGCCAATCGCGATTCAGTGTACGCGGCATGGTCCAGTCTCCTTTCCGGGCCTCGGTGTCCCTTGCCACCCAATGGTAACCAGACCGCGGACGCCCACGGAAGGCAATCCCGCCCTGTTCGCGTCCGGCCTTCGCGGCCCAAAGCGGGGACCCGCGCCGCCGGAGACGGCCTTGGCTCGCCCCCGCTGTTGAGGCGCGGTCCCGTCGCCGATACGATGGGGCCATGAAACCCACCCGACGCGAGTTCCTCCGGCGTGCGGGCATCGCGGTTGCGGCGACGGCGATGGCCCGCCCGGCGCCCGCCGCGGGCCCCGAGGCCCGAAAGCCCAACCTCGTCTATATCCTGGCCGACGACCTCGGCTACGGCGACCTCGGCTGCTACGGCCAGCAAACGCTCTCCACGCCGCACCTGGACCGGATGGCCGCCGAGGGCATCCGCTTCACCGACCATTACGCCGGCTCGACCGTGTGTGCCCCCTCACGCTGCGTCCTGTTGACCGGCCTGCACACGGGCCACGCCCGGATCCGCAGCAACCGCCCCGGCCTGCTGACCGACGCCGACGTGACGCTCGGCCAGGTGCTCCGCCGGGCGGGATACCGCACGGCGTGTATCGGCAAGTGGGGCGTGGGCAATCCGCCGCCGCCGGAGGACCCGAACCGGCGCGGCTTCGACCACTTCTTCGGCTACGTGGACATGTGGCACGCCCACAACTTCTACCCGCCGTTCCTGGTCCGCAACGGCAAGCGCCAGGCCCTGCGGAACGTCCCCGCCGCGAAGTGGAAGAACGCCGCCAAGGGCAACGGCGTGGCCGCGAAGAAGGTCGACTATGCCCCCGACCTGCTCCAGAAGGAGGCCCTGCGGTTCGTCGAGGATAACCGCGCCTGCCCGTTCTTCCTCTACTACGCGATGAACGTCCCGCACGCCAACAACGAGGGCGGGGCGACCGGCGACGGCATGGAAGTACCCGATTTCGGCGAGTTCGCCCCCAAGCCCTGGTCCGCGCAGGAGAAGGGCTTCGCGGTCATGCTCCGCAACATCGACCGGTACGTCGCCGAGATCCTCGCCAAGCTCAAGGCCCTCGGGATCGAGGACAACACGCTGGTGATCTTCACGTCCGACAACGGCCCGCACCAGGAGGGCGGTCACAAGATGGAGTTCTTCAACTCCAACGGCGGCCTGCGGGGCATGAAGCGCGACCTCTACGAGGGCGGGATCCGCGTACCGATGATCGCCCGCTGGCCGGGGCGGATTCCGGCGAGGCGGACCAGCGGGGTGGTCTCCGGCTTCCAGGACATGCTGCCCACCCTCGCCGAGGCCGCGGACGCGAAGTGCCCGGGCGGAATCGACGGCATCAGCCTCCTGCCGACGCTCTTCGGGCGCGGCACGCAGGGCCGCCACCCGCACCTGTACTGGGAGTTTCCGCACCCCCGGGCGTTCAAGCAGGCGGTCCGGAAGGGCCGTTGGAAGGCCGTCCGCATCCGCCCCAAGGGCAAGCAGAAGGGCCGCCTGGAACTCTTCGACCTCGTCGCGGATCCCGGCGAACAGAATGACGTGGCCGCGCAGAACTCCGCCGTCGCGGCGGAAATGGCCGCGATCATGGACAGAGAACACTCCGCCGAAAGTCCCCCTTGATGGGCCGGCCCAGGGCGGCCGGGCTCAACGCAAGAAATGCACGGTGAATATCGACGCCAACCTACATGCCCATGCCTCGCACCTCACCGGCGTCGCCGATCGGGATGCCCTGGTGCATGGGGGCCTGCGGGCCCTGATTGCGAGTCGAGGTGCTGCCCGTCTGACGGCGTTGGGCGGGCGGGAGCCGGAGCGCAAACCGGTCCGGCGGCGGCGGTCCCATCGCTGAGTGCATTGCCGAGACTGCGGGAATCCGCAGGAACTCCTTGACCTGCCGGCGCATTAGACGCACATACGGAACTAAAACCTGCACACGAGGAGATGGGATATGCCGAAACACGGACGGAAGTTGACTCGGCGGGGGTTTTTCGGGGCCACGGCGAAACTCGGGGCGGCGATCGCCGCGCCGGCGATCGTGCCCGCGAGCGTCCTGGGCAAAGGCGGAAGCGTCGCGCCCAGCGACAAGCTCATCATGGGCGGCATTGGGATCGGCCGGCGGGCCTCCTACGTTCTCGGCTGCATGCTATGGGAGCCCGACGCGCACTTCGTCGCCATTTGCGACGTTCGGGCCGAGCGCCTGGCGGCCGCCAAGAAACGCGTCGACGACAAGTACGGCAACACCGACTGCGCCACCTACCGCAACTACCGGGAGATCCTCGCCCGCGAGGATCTCGACGGCGTGCTGATCGGCACGGGGCCGAACTGGCACGCGACGATGTCCTGCTACGCCGCTAAGGCCGGCAAGGACGTCTACTGCGAGAAGCCCTGCACCAAGAACATCGCCCAGAGCCTAGAACTGGCCGCCACGTTCCGGCGCACCGGGCGCGTGTTCCAGGGCGGCATGCAGCGGCGGAACCTGCCGAACTTCGCCTTCGCCGTTGACCTCGCCCAGAGCGGCAAGCTCGGCAAGCTCACCGAGGTCCACGCACATCCCGGCGGGATGGGCACGAGCACCAGCGGCTGGGCGACGCCCGAGCCCGAACCGTCCAAGGAAGTGGTGGACTGGGACCTGTACCTCGGCCCCGCCGCATGGCGGCCGTACAACCGCAGGCTCCTGAACGGCTTCAACTTCGAGAAGGGCGGCGGGCTGGTCGGCGGCGGGATCCTGGAGTGGGGCTCGCACTGCGTCGACCTCTGCCAGTGGGCCAACAGCGCCGACGATACCGCCCCGATCGAGTACAACCCCGCGGTCAACGGCGTCGCCACGGCCAAGTACGCCAACGGCGTGAAGCTGGTCATCCGCGGCAGCGGCTGGGAGGGGCTCGGCTCGTGCCCCGCGCGTTTCGAGGGCACCAAGGGCTGGGTGGAAACGGGCGACAGCGGCGAGCTCCGCGCCAGCTCGCCCGCCCTGCTGATCGGCAAGGGCGCGAAGGTCGGAGGCTACCCCGCCAATAACCACGTGCGGGACTTCTTCCGCTGCATGAAGACCCGCGGCCGGCCGCGAGCCAACGCAGACGTGGCCTGCAACACGCACATCGCCTGTCACGGCTCAAACATCGCGATCTTCCTGAACCGCACGGTGAAGTACGACCCCGTCAAGCACGAGTTCATCGGCGACCCGGAGGCCAACCGTCTGCGGAGCGAGGCCATTCGCGAACCGTGGCGGCTGTAGCGGCCCGCCCCCGTGTTCTTCGAGCTTGACCCGGTACCCAGGAGAAGCCCAGTGAAACGCAGCACACGCATCACGATACCCGTCGCCCTCGTCGTCGTTCTCTGTGTCTCCGTCGGCCCCGCCCGGGCCGCCAAGCCCAAGGAGAGCGACCTGATCGCCACCATCTCTTCCGATGCCCCGCCGAAGGACAAGGCCGTCCCGTGCAAGATGCTGGCCATCTACGGCACGGAGAAGGCCGTCCCCGCCCTCGCCAAGCTCCTGCCGGACCGCGAGTTGGCGTCGTGGGCGCGGATCGCGCTGGAGGCGATCCCCGGTCCCGCCGCCGACGCGGCGCTTCGCGACGCCGTCGCCAAGCTCAAGGGCCGGCTGCAGATCGGCGCGATCAACTCCCTCGGCGTACGCCGCGACGCCCAAGCCGTCGGCCTGCTGAAGGCCCGCCTCGCCGACGCCGACGTGGAAGTCGCTCGCGCCGCGGCGGAGGCCCTCGGGCGCATCGGCGGCGACCAGGCGGTCTCGGCCCTGCTCGCGGCGCTGCCGCCGGCCAAGGGCGAGGTCCGCTCCTCGATCGCCCTCGGCTGCGTGTACTGCGCCGAGCGATTGCTCAACGAGGGCAAGGGCGACCGGGCCGCGAAGGTCTATGACA
>Ga0272441_10003396_pt1 | contig 30295 bp, 24 predicted proteins | sample SSMProp6N_FD_193582 | JGI IMG/M metagenome (GOLD analysis project Ga0272441, IMG submission 193582) | Marine sediment archaeal communities from Little Sippewissett salt marsh, Falmouth, MA, United States - SSM-Prop-6N | ecosystem: Environmental > Aquatic > Marine > Wetlands > Sediment ... | reverse complement strand
GAGAGACCCCCCGTCCGAGAGGTCCAACCCGCTCAACCCCACCGCAGGCACGCGGTAGCCCCGGTCCAACAGACCGAACCAGACGCGCTCGTCCTCGGGTGACGCGATTCCCATCGCGTCGTAGGCCGGCCCGGCCAACGTGTCGTAGGGAAGCGCGCCCGCCGCCTCCGAGCCCGGGTTCACATAGATGGACACCGCGCCCGCCGCGCGCGCCGCGGCCATGCGTTCCGCGTTCGAGCCCTCCGTCAACGGTCGCGCCCCCTCCGGCCACAGGACGAGCACGCGGCCGTGCGGCGGTCCGCCAAAGGCGGTCGCGGCGAGGAGCCGCGCGCCGCCGGCCGCCGGCGCGCGAGCCTCCACGCCCGTGAACGCGGCCGCGTCCACGCCCTCGCAGGCGGCCGCGAGTGCGAGGCGCTCGACCGAGGGCGCCCCGATCCACCGTCCCTCCCGGCCCGGCCGCGCGCCCAGCAGGCACGCGACGAGCCCCCGCCGCTCGAGGTCGAGAAACGGCGGCCGCGCGACGCTCACCGGGAAGCGGACGGCCCGGCCGGCCTGGATCTCCACGGGGCCGCGGAACCCGCGCCACAGGCGGCCGCGCGCGACCTGGAGGATGTAGCGGCCGGGCGGAAGATCGAGGGAGAGGCGACCGGCGGTCCACAGGTCGCCGCCTGTCCGGTCCGCGCGCATCACGCGGCCGTCCGGACCGGTGAGGCGCACCGAGCACGGCAGGCGCCTTCCCGTCGAGTGGTCCGTGACCTCGATTCGCACGCGGCCGGGAAGGTGGGACGGCGGCTCGCCCCCGCGGACCGCGGTCGCGAGCACGGCGAGAGCAGCGGAAAGCACCGGAAGACGCACTAGATCACCTCCGCGAGGATGCTGTCGGCCACGGGCAGGCCGTCGCGTGCGAGCGCGATGCGGCCGGACTCCCATCGGAGGAGCCCAAGCGCCCCGAAGCGCGCGAACGCGCGTCCGGCGAGCGCCTCGGCGTCGAACCCCGTCTCGCGGCGGAAGGCCGCGAGATCCACGCCCGCCGCCATGCGAAGCCGCAACATCAGTGCTTCGCGGGCGCGTTGCTCGGGCGCGAGCCGTTCGCGCTCGGTCGTCGCTTCGCGCCCCGCCTCGACGACCGCGACGTACGTTTCGACGTCGCGCTCATTCATGCGGCGCTCCTCGCCGTCGAACGATGCAGCCGAGGGGCCGAGCCCCACGTACGGGCGACCCGTCCAGCAGCCGCGATTGTGGAGGCACTCGAAAGAGGGGCTCGCAAAGTTCGAAAGTTCGTATCGCGCGAGGCCCGCCCCGGCGAGACGGTCCACGGCCAGGAAGTACATTTCGCGCACGAGCTCTTCCTCCGGACGCGGAAGCTCGCCCGCATTCACGCGCGCGGCCAGGCGCGTCCCCGGCTCGAGCGAGAGCGCGTAGCAGGAGACGTGCTCGGGTGTGAACGCCAGAACGCCCTCGAGCGATGCGGTCCATTCGTCGGGCCTCCCGCCCGGCAGCCCGTAGATGAGGTCCACGGAGACGTTTCCGAACCCCTCCTCCCGCAAAAGACGAAACGCCGCGCGCGCCTCCTCCGCCGAGTGCGCCCGGCCAAGAAGCGCGAGTTCCCGAGCGCGCAGGGACTGTACCCCCAGGCTCATGCGCGTCACGCCCGCTGCGCGCAGGAGGCGAGCCCTCTCCCGGTCGAGTGTGCCCGGGTTGGCCTCAACCGTCATCTCCCTGACGGACGAGAGATCGCACGCTTCACACAGAATCTCGAAAAGTTGCGTAAGCCCGTCCCTCCCGAGCGCGGTCGGCGTGCCGCCGCCGATGTAAACGGTCTCCGGCGCGAAGCCGCGCGGCAAAACCCGCCCGGCTTCCGCGGCGAGGGCGGCGAGGTAGCGCGCGGCGAGCCGCGCGTCGTGGACGGAACTCGCGAAGTCGCAGTAGTCGCACCGGCGCACACAGAAGGGAATGTGGACATAGAGCGAGGAACGCGGGGGCGGGGGGGCGGCGGCGCACATCACTCGGTACGCTCCGTGCAGAGCCGCAGGCCGCCAACCTCCCGGGCAGGTGCGTCGCAGACCAGGTACCTCTCCGGTTCTTCCATGCCGGGTGAGCCCCCGCCCGTGCGGCGCTCTCCGCCCTAGATGTCGCTCTCGCTGTCCGTGGCGAAGTCGTAGGCGTCACGGTCCTGCTCGTAGAGCCGGCGCAGCAGGCCGGAGTAGATCGGGAAGCCGTCGCACAGGTCCAGGGTCTGCTCCCTCACGTGCTTTCGCACGCGCCGATCCCCCGGGTTCTTGAGGACCGCGTCGAAGAGCTTGGCGATGATCTCCATCTCGTCCTCGCGCATTCCGCGCGAGGTGAGCGCGGGCGTGCCGACGCGGACGCCGCTCGTCTCGCTCGGCGGGCGCGGGTCGGACGGCACAAGGTTGCGGTTCACGGTCAGCCCCGCCTTCTCGAGCGCGTCGGTCGCCGCCCGGCCGGTCAGGCCCTGCGGCCGCAGGTCCACGAGCATCATGTGGTTGTCCGTGCCGCCGGTGACCATCGTGTATCCGCGGGCCTTGAGCGCGTCGCAGAGGGCCTTGGCGTTGGCGATGATCTGCTTCTGGTAGCGGCGGAAGCCCGGGCTGAGCGCCTCCTTGAGCGCAACCGCCTTGGCGGCGATCACGTGCATGAGCGGCCCGCCCTGCGTGCCGGGGAAGACCGCGAGGTCCATCCTCTTCGCGTAGTCCCCGCGGCAGAGAATGATCCCGCCGCGCGGGCCGCGCATGGTCTTGTGCGTCGTGGCGGTGACGAAGTCCGAGCACGGGACCGGGTCGGGATGCAGCCCCGCCACGATGAGGCCGGCCACGTGCGCGACGTCCACCATCAGCATGGCGCCGACCGAGCGCGCGATCTCGGCGAAGGCCTCGTAATCGATCGCGCGCGGGTAGGCGCTCGCGCCCACGACGAGGAGCTTCGGCTTGAAGGCCTCGGCCTTCGCCCGGGCCTCGTCGAGGTCGATCCATCCCGTCTCGGGGTTCACGCCGTAGGAATCAACCTGGTAGTAGTGCCCCGAGGCGTTCTTGGGGCTTCCGTGCGTAAGGTGCCCGCCAGCGGACAGGCTCATGCCGAGGATCCGGTCGCCCGGCTCCAAGGCCGAGAGATACACGGCCATGTTCGCCTGACTGCCCGAGTGAGGCTGGACGTTCGCGTGCTCGGCGCGGAAGAGCTCCTTCGCGCGCTCGATCGCGAGCGTCTCGGCCTGGTCCACCCACTCGCACCCGCCGTAGTAACGGCGGCCGGGGTAGCCCTCGGCGTACTTGTTCGTGAGGACCGAGCCGAGGGCCTCGAGCACCGCCTGGCTGACGTAGTTCTCGCTCGCGATGAGCTCGAGGTTGACCTGCTGGCGCCGCACCTCGTTGCGCACGGCCTCGTAGACCTCTCGGTCCACACTGCGGAGTCGGTTCAGCATTCTAGCGCCCCTTTACTCGTCTCGGGCCGGACTCCCCGGCCGCGCGGCCAGCACCCTCGCCGAGGATGCTGCGCAGGTACGCCTCAACGAACGGCTCGATCCCGCCGTCGAGCACGGCCTCGACGTTCGAGGTCTCGCGCCCGGTTCGGTGGTCCTTGACCATCTGGTAGGGTTGAAGCACGTAGGATCGGATCTGGTTGCCCCACGCGATCTCGCCCTTGTTGTCGTACATCTTCTGGGCGGCCTGCTCCCGCTTGCTCTCGGTGAGACGCTTGAGCTTCGCCGCCAGGATCTTCATCGCCACCGTGCGGTTCTGGTGCTGGCTCCGCTCGTTCTGGCACGAGGCGACCACCCCGGTCGGCAGGTGCGTGATGCGCACGGCCGAGTCGGTCACGTTCACGTGCTGGCCGCCCTTGCCGCCCGCGCGGTAGGTGTCGATGCGCAGATCCTTCTCCTCGATCTCGATCTCGACCCGCGGTATCTCGGGCAGCACGTCGACCGAGGCGAACGAGGTGTGCCGTCGCTTCGCCGCGTCGAAAGGCGAGATGCGCACCAGCCGGTGCACCCCGATCTCGCTCTTCAGGTACCCGTACGCGAAGGAGCCCTTCACCAGGACCGTCGCGCTGCGCACGCCCGCCTGCTCGTCGGATACCTCGTCGACCCCCTGGACCGCCCATCTCTTGCGCTCGGCGTAGCGCAGGAGCATCCGCAGGAGCATGGCTGCCCAGTCGCAGCTCTCCGTGCCTCCGGCGCCCGCATGCACCGAGAGGTACGCGTTCGCCGGGTCGTTCGGTCCGCTCAGCGCGAGCGAAAGAGTGTTCTTCTCGATAGCCGCCTCGAGCACCGAGAGTTCGTGCACAACCTCATCGAGGGTTTCCGCGTCGTCCTCGCCCGCCGCGAGCGCGGCCAGTTCCGCGAGCTCCGCGTGAGAAGCGCGAACCACGCGCCACGGCTCGAGAAGCGCCTTGAGCCGTTTCATCTCCTCGAGCGCCGCCGTGCGCGCTTCCTCGGGACGCGACCAGAAGGCCGCGTCCGCAATCATTTCCTCGAGCACGGCCAGGCGCTTCTCCCGTCCCGTCCCGTCAAAGAGACCTCCAGATCGTCTCGATCCGGTCGCCCACGCTTTGCAGCCCGTCCTGGATGTCGTCCGCCATCGTTCGCGCCTCCCTTCCCCGCCCACCGCGATTGTAACGCCGCGGGCCGCGCGCGCAAGTGGCCGCTCGCTCGCGAGATGCGTCAGGATCCTGTGCCCCCGTTGGATTCGACCCTCTCGGCCTAAAGGCGGAACCTGTCGTGGACCGATAATCAGTCTAAGGACCTTTGAAAGGAGAACGACGTGGTGGAGACTGAGGGCTACTGCGTGCGCTGCAAGGCCAGGAAGGTCATGCTGGACGCCGAGGTCGTGGCCATGCGGAACGGCCGCCAGGCGGCCCGCGGCACGTGCCCGGTCTGTGGCACGGGCATGTACAAGATCCTGCCCAAGGCGTAATTTGGGGGCGGCACCCGCCTGAGAGGCGGAGGGGGTGCGCCGCCCGGCATCGCATATTGGCGCGAAGCGCCGTAACGGACGCCTGTAGCTTGGGCTACAGGCGTTTTTCATATGTGCTGCACCCTGTGCAATCAGGATTTGACTTTCTCCTGACTGTGGTGTAATATATATAATGGGTACTGGGTTGAACTTAGCTTTAGAAAGAAGGGAGAGAACCATGGCCAGGGATCGGAAGAACGCACCCGTTGGTAGCGAGGACATGGATTTGAGCTCTGAAGTGGCGCCGGTGGCTGAGATGTCCCGCAGCCGAGCCAACGTCGTGGAGCGAATCCAGCAGATGAACAGCGAGTTGGAGCGGCTGATGGAGGAGCGCGACGGACTGACCCTTCGGCTCGATCAGGAAACCGGCCATGCCGAGGACCTCTCCTCCAAGCTGAATGTGACGGGTGTCGAGCTCAACGCGACGCGTAAGGAGCTCAGCCTTCAACGCGAGGAGCGGGACGCTCTTGCCCTTCGCCTGGAGAAGGAGGCCGAGCGCGCCGAGGAAGGCGCCGCGAAGCTCAAGATGATCGAGGTCGAGCTAAGCGCGGCGCGCAAGGAGTCCGAGCTCCAGCGGGAGGAAAAGGGCAAGCTCCAGGGCGAGCGCTCCAAGCTCCAGGACGAGATGCGCCGCCTACGTAGCGAGCTCGAAGGCATCGTCCGCAGCAAGCAGCGGCTCGACTTGGAGCTCAAGACGGCCAAGGGTGCGCTCCAGGACATCGAGCGCGCCTTCGACAAGTAGGCCGCCGAAGGCACTGACGAGACCATGACGATGTCCAGGTCGCGAGACCCGGGCCCCCCGCTCTCTCCCATCGAGGAGCTGGAGGCGGCCGAGTCGCTAATCCTCCAACGCAGCCGCATCATGCAGCAGGTGCGCGGTTGCCTCGGGCGGCTGGAGGCCGCCGAGGAACTGGCGCAACCGCAGAGCAGACGACTTCATTCTCTTACCACCGAACTTGAGAATCAGATAAGGCTGGCCCACGCGGAAGTCCAGGCCGTATCCGAGAAGCTGGCTGAGAAGGAGCGGGAGCTCCGGAACCGGGACGACGAGCTGAGCCAAGCCAGAGATCTCCTATCCGAACAGGAGAGCAAACTCGAGGAACGGGACCGAACTCTGGAAAAGTCGCACGCGGCGTTCGCCGAGAGCGCGCGAAAGATCGAGGAGCGCGGTGAGCAGATCGCCCACACACGCGAGAATCTGGCCGAGAAAGAGCGCGAAATCCAGGACCGGAACCGGAGTCTGGAGCAGGCCAGAAACGAGCTCAACCAACGGAAGGACGAGCTCCAGCGACAGTCCGAGGAGATGGCCAGCGTCAAGGCCTCCTATCAGGAAGTCCGCAAGGAAATCGAGCAGGTACGGGATCTTGTGAGCCGGAAGGAGCGGGATATCGAGGACCGCGTCGGGGCCCTGGCCGAGGCGGAGGAGCGCAACAAGGACCTCGAATCAGAGCGCCGCGACCTGCACAGCCGGCTCGACCATATCGAGGATCGCCACCACAGGCTGAAGCGCCACCATCACCACTACCGTCGTCGGACCCGCATTGCCCTGACCGTCCTGGGCGTCATCGCGGTGGTCTTGGCCGGGGTTATCGCCCGCCTATTGTTCTCAGGCGGAGGCGCCTGACAAACCGCCTCGGACGGCATTCCGGCAAACCCACCGGGATGAGGCCAGGTGCGCTCTCTTCCCCCTTTTTGCTTGACGCCCGCGCCGGAGGCGGGTAGACTCTCCCAACCGGAGGGCGCCGCGACCGCAGGGAGGGGTGCGGCGGCTCCGCCGGCGCTGGAGAAGGTCGCGCATGGAGTTCGCCGGCGAAGGTATTACTTTTGACGATGTCCTGCTTCTGCCCGGATACTCCGAGGTCGTACCGAGCGAGGTGGACACGTCCACCCGGCTGACCCGGCGCCTGCGCCTACGCATCCCGATCCTCTCGGCCGCGATGGACTCGGTCACCGAGGCGCGCCTGGCGATCGCACTCGCACAGGCCGGGGGGCTCGGCGTTATCCACAAGAACATGCCGGCCGACGCCCAGGCGCGCGAGGTCGAGAAGGTCAAGCGGAGCGAGCACGGCGTCATCACCGACCCCGTGACGCTCACCTCGAAGCACACCGTCGCCGACGCTCGCACCGTGATGAGCGAGTACAACATCTCCGGCGTGCCCATCGTCGAGGACGGCCGCCTCGTGGGCATCATCACCCGCCGCGACATGCGCTTCCAAGAGTCGGGCGACGCGCGACTCGGTGCGGTCATGACCAAGCGCCTCGTGACCGCGCCGGTGGGAACCACCCTCGGGGAGGCTGCGGCGAAGCTCAACGAGAACAAGATCGAGAAACTGCTCCTGGTGGATGAATCCGGAGCGCTCCGCGGCCTCATCACGATCAAGGACATCGATAAATCCCGTCAGTTCCCGGACGCGGCCAAGGACGAGCGGGGGCGCCTTCTTGCCGGCGCGGCCGTGGGCGTGCAGGACGATGAGCGGGCCGAGGCGCTGGTGAACGCGGGCGTGGATCTCGTCGTCGTGGACACCGCGCACGGCCACTCCTCGCGCGTGATCGATGCGGTCCGGCGCATCAAGGCACACTTCGACGTGGAGGTCGTCGCGGGGAACGTGGGCACGCGCGAGGGCGCGCAGGCGCTGATTGACGCGGGCGCGGATGCGGTCAAGGTCGGAATCGGCCCCGGGTCGATCTGCACCACGCGCGTCATCGCCGGCATCGGCGTTCCGCAGATGACCGCGATCTCGAACGCCGCGCAGGTCACGCGTGAGGCGGGTGTCGGGCTCATCGCCGATGGGGGCATCAAATTCAGCGGCGACGTTACCAAGGCGATAGCCGGCGGCGCCAGCGCCGCCATGATCGGCAACCTCTTCGCCGGCACCGAGGAGAGCCCGGGGCAGATCATGATCTACCAGGGCCGCAACTTCAAGGTCTACCGCGGCATGGGTTCGCTCGGCGCGATGGTCGCCGGCTCCAGCGAGCGATACGGCCAGAGGGGCGAGGCGCGCGACAAGCTCGTGCCCGAGGGCATCGAGGGCCGCCTGCCCTACAAGGGCCCGCTCGCCGACTTCGTCTATCAGCTCGTGGGGGGGTTGCGCGCCGGGATGGGCTACGTCGGCGCCTCCTCGGTCGAGGAGCTCCAGGAGCGCGCGCGCTTCTTGCGGATCACCGGCGCGAGCCTCGCCGAGAGCCACCCGCACGATATCACCATCACGCGGGAGGCACCCAACTACCGGCTCGAATAGGTAGCAGGAGAAAGAATCATGTCGATGACTGGGACACCGCTCGGATTTCTCGGAATGCCACCGGGGCTTGGCGAGACGATCATTATTCTCGTCATTCTCCTGCTCCTCTTCGGTCGCCGTTTGCCCGAGGTCATGCGCAACCTCGGCAAGGGACTCACCGAGTTTAAGCGGGGCATGCGCGAGCCAGTCGATGAGGTCAAGAAGGAGATCGCCGAGAACGCAAAGGACGAGGAACCTCCGCCGCCCTCGGACCCGAAGGACAATTCGGAGAAACCGACCGGCTAGCCTCGTTTATCTCCGGTTGTCAACCGCCCGTCGCCATGCTATAAGGAATGCGTTCATGGAGGACACCCGCTCCGAGGTGTGAGGGTCAGGTGCGCATGCCGGACGCGATCCAGAACATCGGCATCGTCGGCGCAGGCGTGATGGGCCGGGGCATCGCCGAGGTCGTCATCACCTCGGGCCTCACCGCTACGCTCATGGACTCATCCGAAAAGGCGCTCGCCTCGGCCGTCGAGGCGGTGAGCGCGGCCGTCGAACGCCGCCGCGCCGCGGGTGAGCTCGACAACGCCGGAGCCAGGTCGATCCTTGGGCGTCTCGCGAGCGCGACGCACCTCGAGAGCGTGGCATCCGCGTCCGACCTCGCGATCGAGGCCGTTCCCGAGGATGAGGCGCTCAAGCGCGAGGTGCTCGCGGGGCTCGGCGAAGCCGCGCCGCCGAAGACGATTCTCGCCTCGAACACGAGTGCGCTCTCGATCTCACGCCTCGGCGAGGCCACGGACCGTCCCGAGCGCTTCGCCGGCTTCCACTTCATGAATCCAGTGCCGGTCCTCAAGCTCATCGAGGTCGTCCGGGGAGGCCGGACCTCGGAGGCCACGGTCGAGGCGCTCCGGGCCCTGGCCAAACGTCTGGGGAAGGTTCCGGTCCTCGTGAATGACGCGCCGGGATTCGTCGTCAACCGCGTGCTCATGCCGATGATCAACGAGGCCGCGCGGCTTCTGGAGTCCGGGGCCGCCAGCGTCACGGACATCGACGCGGCCATGCGGCTCGGCGCCTCGCACCCGATGGGTCCGCTGGCCCTCGCCGATCACATCGGCCTGGACATCGTGCTCCAGAACCTGCGTACGCTCCAGGTGGCGCTCGGCGCCTCGCACAAGCCCGCTCCGATCCTCGAGCGCCTCGTTGCCGAGGGCGCGCTCGGCCGCAAGAGCGGGCGGGGATTTCACCGCTATCGCAAGGACACCCTGTGACACCGGAGGCCACACCGCCCGAGCGCGACCTCACCGAACGCCTCGCCCGAGAGGCGCCGGCCGTGCATGCGGCCGCCTACGGCGTTCTCTTCGACCGGGACGAGGCGACCGAGGTGACCCGCGCCGTGCTCGAGAGTGCGCGTCGTCCACCCGACAGCGACGGGGCTCCTGCCGACGCGGTCGGCCCCTCCCTTGACCGCGCGGCCACTCAGCTCGCCTTCGCGCGTCGCAGCTTTCTCACCGCGAGCACTGCACCGGCTCCAGATGCGCTCGGCGCGGTGCGCACGGCCCTCGACTCCCTCCCCACCGACCACCGCACGGCGCTCCTGCAGCACGTCATGGCCAACCTCTCGGCGGGCGCCATCGCCGAGCGCCACGGTCTTGCCCCGGCCGCGGTCCGCGCGGCGCTCTTCCGCGCGTGGCGCAGTCTCGAGCGCAGGCTTACGACGACGGGACCGGCTACTGCGGGGGCACGCCCCAAGGGGACACCGCCCATCGGCGGCGTGACCTGCCGCCGGGCCGAGAGTCTCCTATGGCTCGCGGCGACGGGAGAACTCGCGGAGGCCAGCGAGGGTCGGCTGAACGCGCATCTTGACGGGTGCAGCGCGTGCCGCGGTCGCCTGGGACGCATCGAGGCGCTCGTCGCGAGCGTGCGCAGTACCCTCATTCCGCTCGGGCTCACAGACCGCGAGGCGATCGAACTGGCGCACTCCCATCCGGAAGCGGAACGCGCCGCGCCGGAGGCGCCTCAGGCGGCCGCAGCTTCCTGGCCCCGCCCCGCACACCTCGGCCGGCATGCGACCGTCTTCCTGAGCGCACTCCTTGCGGCCGCGGCGCTCTGCGGCGCGCTCTGGCCGCGGCCGGTCTGGGGGCCGGTCTCGAACGGTCTTCGCGCAGGGCTCGACACGCCCGCGCGCCTCAATGGCTCCGGTCCGCTCAGGCTGAGAATACGCCTCCGGAACGTGGGACGCCGGCCCCTGCGTGTGGCCCTCGCGGAAGCTTCCTGGAACGTAACCCTTACGGGACCGGACGGCTCCACCTTTCTCATGCCGCTGCAGGCCACGGAGGATCCCGTTCGGCTCGAGCCGGGGCAGGCACTTGCAAAGCTGGCCAGGCGGGACTACGTGTTGAGCGACGAGATGCGCGTAGACCTGCACGCGCTCCCGTCGGGGCGCTACTGCCTGCGTGGGCGATACATCCACCTTTCAGAGGGCGCGGTCTCCCCCGACCTCTGGACCGGCAGGCTCGAGACGAACACGGTCGAGATTCGGATCACTCGTCCTTAGATGGGACCGGCGCGCGGTCGATCGCCCGGCGCAGGACCGCGAGGTTCCGCGCAGTGGCGCCGCGCTCCCGCTCAACGCACGCGCGGCCCGCATCTCCGATGCGGCGGCGCTCCTCGGGCGAGGCCAGGAGCCGCGCGAGCGCGGCCTGGAGCGCAGTCTCGCTGGCGACGCGCACCGCGCCACCGCACGCGAGGAGCTTCTCCACCGGCTCGGCGAAGTTGAAGGTGTGGGGGCCGAAGAGGACCGGAAGCGCGTGCGCCGCCGGTTCGATCATGTTCTGCCCGCCGCGTCGCACGAACGAGCCGCCCACGAAGACCGCGTCCGCCGCGCCGTACACGGCCGCAAGCTCGCCCATCGTGTCGACGAGGAGGATCTCGCCCCGCCCCAGCGGGGAGGCACCGCGCGCCCCCAGCGTCGTCTTGCGCACGCTCGCGAACCCCGCGCGCCGGATCTCGGCCTCGACCTCCACGTAGCGCTCCGGGTGCCGCGGCACGAGGACGAGCCGCAGGGCCGGAAACTCGGCGCGCAATGCGCTATACGCGGCGAGAAGCGCCCGCTCCTCGCCGCGGTGCGTGCTGCCGCCCACGAGGACGAGCGCATCCGCTGCGAGAGTGAGGCGCGCCCGTTCAGCGAGGCGCCGTTCTTCGTCGCTGCCGGGTTCGACCGCGTCGAACTTGAGCGAGCCCACGACCTCGACGCGCTCGGCCGGCACTCCGAGCGAGACGAGGCGATCGGCATACGCTTCAGTTTGAACGGCCCAGGCGTCCACGCGATCCAAGAGGGACCGTGCGAACGAGCCGACCGCGCGAAAGCGGCGAAAGGATCGTCCGCTGATCCGCCCGTTCGCGACCGCAACCGGTACGCCTCGCTTTTTCGCCTCGGCGAGGAAGTTCGGCCAGATCTCGAGCTCCATGAGCACGACTGCGCGCGGCCGGATCGCGTCAAAGGCGCCCCGTACCGAGAAGGAGAAGTCCAGCGGATAGTAGAAGGCCTCGCCGAAGTGCTTGCGCGCGACCTCCTGGCCCGTCTCGGTCGTCGTGGAGACGAGAACCGGCGACTCCGCGTACGCCTCGCCGAGCGCCGCCACAACCGGCCGTGCTGAGAGCACCTCGCCCACGCTGACCGCGTGGACCCAGATGGCGCTCGCCACCCCCTTCGGGCGCGGCCGCGGGCCACAGAGGCGCTCGCGCAGGCCGGCGCGGTACTTGCCGTGCCGGAGCATCTTGTAGATCCAGACCGGCGAGATCGCGGCGAGCCCTGCGCCGTAGGCAAGATCAAGAAACCTCACCGAAGCGGCCTCCTACTCACCCAACGCCTCCCAGCCGGGAAAGGGCGGCCGCTGGCCGCCGGAGTGCTCGTCCAGCGTGAGGGAGCTCCACCAGTACTTCCGGGTCATGCGCTCGAAGCGCGTCCAGAGGGCTTCGACATCGGTGAGCGAGGGTGCCCGCCACCCGTCCACAGGGGTGTGCGCGTCGAGCATCTCCCGCTGGAGCTCGCCGAGGCGCTTTACCTGTGAGACAACGATCCTCTCGCCGAGTTCGCGGCTCGGCGAGTAGCCTTTCTTGTCCGGAAAGGCAACGCCGCAGAAGCTGCCGAAGGGCAACGTCTCGGCCGTGCGAGAGAGGTCTACCAGTTCCGGTCGAAGGTACATGAGCTGCGAGGTCTCGCAGACACCGGCATGGTCGCCGCGATAGTCCTTGTGTTCATCGCCGATGAGCTCCCAGTTGGCAAAGGCGCAAAGCCGCAGGGGCGAGCCGGTCCTGCGCGTGTAGTGCTCGCAGAGGAGCCGCAGGTCGTTCTCGAGGCCGCCGTAGTGCCCGGTGACGAGAACCACCGCATGAAAGCCCCGCGCGTCGAAGGCGCGGATCTGGTAGAGAACGAGGTGGTAGAAAAGGTCCGAAGGGATCGCGCTCGCGAAGTTCTGCCCGGTCACGCCCTTCTTGCCGAACCAGTCGAACTCGGGCCGCTCGGAGAGATGCCAGGCAAAGGGCGGCGCAACCACGCCGCCGTGCGCGCGCGCGGCGCGCTCGACGATGCCACAGGCCTTGAGCCAGTCGAGACCGATGGCGTTATAGACGCCGTGCGGCTCGGCGAGGCCGTAAGCCGCGTAGCAGACTGGGCACCGGTCAATGGCTTCGGCGAGCTCGTCCGGGAACATCTCCTCCCAGCGGATCTTGGCGTTCTCGGATGGGGACATCGCAGGCGGCCTCCGGGACCGGGCAAGCGTTGCAGGGGTCAGTTTAGGTCGCTTCCGGGCTCTGTCAACGGGAGTTCGGCCGGAAAACGGCTGGCGCGGCCGGACGCGGCCGGTACAATAAGCGTGCTGCCCGGAGGAGCACACCATGGCCAAGCGCACCACCCGCATCTCCTCACGCAAGAGCCGGAGTTCGCGCACGACCCGTGCGACGAAAGGGATCCGCCGCAAGAAGGTCCTCAAGATGTTCTGCCGCTGCGGGCAGAAGGTGCGCATCACCTTCCCCGCGCCGAAGAACACGGGCAAGTGCCCGGCCTGCGGGCACAAGTTCAAGCTGCCGAAGTATGAGGATGAATAGGATCGGCTGAGCCGTTGCCCAGGCAACGTTGCGTTTTCCGGAATCGCTAGACGTTTCTCCCGCAGCATTTCTTGTACTTCTTGCCGCTGCCGCAGGGGCACGGCTCGTTGCGGCCGACCTTCGGCTGCGCGCGGCGGATCTGCTCGACGTGCTCGACCTCTTCGGCGTCCGAGCCGCCGTGCTCGGCCGCGTAGGCCTGCTCGGCCGTGCGCGTCGAGAACTGGGCCGTCTCTTCGTGCGTGAGCTTCTCGATGTTCCAGGTATCGGCCGCGTGCATCGCGGCCTCCCCGGCGAACTGGACCTTGAGGATAAGATCCGCGACCTCCTCCTGCACGGCCTGAAACATCTCCATGAAGAGTTCGTACCCCTCGCGTTTGTATTCGTTCTTCGGATCCTTCTGGGCGTACGAGCGATAGCTGATATGGTCCCGGAGACTGTCCATCTCGGAGAGGTGGTCCTTCCACTTGTTATCGATGATGTCGAGGAGCACGAACTTCTCGAGCGCGCGCATATGCTCGGCGCCGAGCGCCTCCTCCTTGACGTCGTAGACGCGGCGGACCGCGTCCGCGAGCCGCTTCTCGACCTCCTCGCCCGAGTCGGCCGCGAGCGCCTTGGGCGCGAACTCCACGCCGAAGGTGCGGCGCGCCCAGGCCGCAAGGCCCATGAGATCCCACTCCTCGCTCGGAAGATTCTCGTTCACGCGCGAGTCGACCGCACGGCCGCTCGCGTCCGCGATCATGTCCCATGTGGTCTCGCGGAGGTTCCGCTCCTCCAGCGCGCTCTGGCGGACGCCGTAGATCTTCTCGCGCTGGACGTTCATCACCTCGTCGTACTCGATGAGGCGGCGGCGGATCGCGAAGTTCTGCTCCTCGACGCGGAGTTGCGCCTTCTCGAGTTGGCGCGAGACGAGCCGGCTCTCGAGCGGCACGCCGTCCGAGAGGCCCATGCGCCGCATGAAGCGCCGGACCCAGTCCGAGGCGAAGATACGCATCAGGTCGTCTTCGAGAGAAAGGAAGAAGTGCGAGCTGCCGGGGTCGCCCTGTCGGCCCGCGCGCCCTCGCAGCTGGTTGTCGATGCGCCGCGCCTCATGCCGCTCGCTTCCAACGATGTGGAGGCCGCCGAGATCCGCAACCGTTCCCGCTAGGGTCAGGGGCGGCCGCCCCTCCTCGGCCCACTTCTGCTCGAGCGTGTCGCGGAGCTTCTCGGTCGGCGCCTCCTCGAGCGGGAAGCCCTCGAACTCCTCCAGGCCGAGGAAGCGCCCAGCCCAGTGACAGAGAAGGCGCTTCTCGACCTCCGCGGCCGGCCGGTCTGCCCGGAGGTCCTTCGGCGCGAGGCCGCGCGCCTTCCAATGTTCGAGGATCTCCTCGGTCGTGAACCGACCCAGCACGATGTCGGTGCCTCGGCCGGCCATGTTCGTGGCAATGGTGACCGCGCCGAGCTCGCCCGCGCGCGCGACGATGTGCGCCTCGCGCTCGTGCTGCTTGGCGTTGAGCACCTCGTGCGGAATCCCGCGGCGCTCGAGGAGAAGACTCAGGTTCTCGCTCTTCTCGATGGAGATCGTGCCCACGAGCACCGGACGCCCGCAGTCGTGGTAGGCGGCGACCTCCTCGGCGATGGCGTCGTACTTCTCCGGCTCCGAGCCGTAGATCATGTCCGGGAAGGAGGTCCGCCGTAGCGGCCGGTTCGGCGGCACGGAAACCACGTCGATCTTGTAGACGCGCTTGAACTCGCGCGCTTCGGTCATGGCCGTTCCGGTCATGCCCGCGAGCTTGTCGTAGAGGCGAAAGAAGTTCTGGAGCGTAATCGTGGCGAGGGTCTGCGTCTCCTCGCGAATCTTCAGCCCCTCCTTGGCCTCGACCGCTTGGTGAAGGCCGTCGGACCAGCGCCGGCCGTGCATCATGCGGCCGGTGAACTCGTCCACGATGAGAACCTCGCCGTCCTTGACGACGTAGGTCACGTCCTTCTTGTAGAGGCTGCGCGCCTTGAGCGCGTTCTCGATATAGTGCGGCCAGTGCATGTTCCCCTGCGAGTAGAAGTCGTCGAGGCCCAGCATCTTCGCGGCGCGTTCCTGGCCGCGTTCGGTGAGATGCGCGCTGTGCTCCTTCTCGGAGTAGACGTAATCCCAGTCCTGCTCGGCCTCGACCATGGCGGCCTCGGCCTCGAGGTGCTGCTCGCGGCGGATCTTGTCGGCGATCGGGTCGAGCTCGAGACGACTTGCGCTCTTGAGGCGCGCCACGAGCCGGTCGGCCTTGTAGTAGAGATCCGCCGACTCCTGCGCCGAGCCCGAGATGATCAGCGGTGTCCGCGCCTCGTCGATGAGGATGCTGTCCACCTCGTCCACGATCGCGTAATGGCGCCGCTTCTGGACCTGGCTCTCGGCCGAGACCTTCATGTTGTCGCGCAGATAGTCGAAGCCAAACTCATTGTTCGTCCCGTAGGTCACGTCGCACGCGTAGATCGGCTGCCGCTCGAAGGAGCCCATCGGCGCCTGGATCGCGCCCACGGTCATACCGAGCGCGCGATAGATGGGGCCCATCCAGGCCGCGTCGCGGCGCGCGAGGTAGTCGTTCACGGTCACGACGTGGACGCCGCGCGCCTCGAGCGCATTGAGGTAGACCGCAAGCGTGGCGACGAGGGTCTTGCCCTCGCCAGTGATCATCTCGGCAATCATGCCCCGGTGAAGCACGACCCCGCCGAGGACCTGCACGTCGTAGTGCCGCATGCCGAGCGTGCGCTTGGCCGACTCGCGCACGCAGGCGAAGGCCTCGGGAAGAAGGTCGTCGAGCGAGGTGCCATCCGCGAGGCGCCTCCGGAACTCGGCGGTCTTGCCGGCGAGCTCAGCGTCGGAGAGGCGCGCGGCCCCCGGCTCGCGCGCGTTCACTTCCGCAACCAGGGGCTCCATCGCGCGCAGGCGCTTCTCGTTCGCGGAGCCGAAGATAGCGGCGAGGGCGTCCCCGAGAAAGTGGACGGCCCTGTCCTCGAAGCTCATTCTTCCTTCTTCGCCTCCGCCTTCTTCGCGCGATCCGGGCTCACCCGCCCAAAGGCCGGGTCGAGCCGACCGGCGAGATCCACCGCGATCTTCACGGCCCTCCCCTTCCGCAGCTCGATGCCCCCCAACTCCGGAAGGAAGACCCAATTGTATCCGCCGAACGCCTCTGCGTCAGGTCGAAATCGGCGGAGCACCTTGTGCTCCTCCTTGCTCCACGCGCCGTAGAGCTTGTGGAAGGTCCAGACCTCGACGCGCCAGACCACGAAGGGCTTCTCGGCGCGTAGGCTCGTCCTGCCGCGGCGGATAACTTCCACCGTGCACTTGGCCCACTCGCCGTTGCCCCGCATCTGAAGGATGCGGCGCTCGTCGTAGAAGCTTTTCGCCGCGAAGGCGCGCTTCTCGACGGCCTCGCGGTCCCCGGCCGTGAGCTCGCCCTCTCCTTCCGGCGAGCGCAGGTCCGCACCCTCGTACTTGACACCGTCCTTGAGCTCCACGTGCAGATCGTACGTGCCCTCCGGGAGGCCCCGCGTCTCGAACCGACCGGTCTCCGGGTCGTACTCGACGGGACAGGTCTTGATCTTCACCTCGTTCTGCTTGGCTTTCTGCGGCACGTCCCGGTCGAGGAGGAGAACCTTCACGACCTTCCGGCGCACCTCTTCGGGGAAAATGATCCCGCCAAGGCGCGGGGGGGCGTCTGGAGGGACCGGCGGTGCCTCTGCCTCGGCCGGCTCGGCCCCAAAAGCGGCCGGGATCAGGGCCAGGAGAAGAACTGCTGTCCCCGCGAGGTCCCGTGTCATCGGCCTCTTTCCGCCTACCGGTTCACGGCCATGCGGTGCACGGCCTCGGCCGCGTTCTCGAGCTTCCCGGCCACGAGGCCGAAGGCGCGGACGATCTCCATGAGAAGCACAACCGAGATCGGGTCGAGTTTCTTCTCGATCTCGAAGAGCCGCGTGAGGAGTACGTGCTCCTCCATGTGCGGCTCCCAGTCCTCGGGCGCGAGGCGCGCGAGGACCTCGGCCACGTACGCCCGGCCGCGCGCGCGCGCCGAGGCCTCCTGCAGATCGGCCGTGGCGCCCGCAAGCTCCCGCGCCTGTTTCCCGAGCAGCTTGGCGAAGCGCGCGAACCGACCGGCGAGTTCGCGCGGCAGCGGCGTCCGACGCATCGCGACGAGGCGCGCCGCGTCCTGGCAGGTGTCGGCCACGTCATCCATGCTCGAGACCACGCTCAGCGTTTCGGCGCGCTCGATCGAGGAGAAGAGGCTCGCAGACAAGTGCTGCCGGATGCCCTGCTTGATCGCGTCGGCCTGCGACTCAAGACGATCCATCGCGCGCGCGACCGACTCGACCCGCCGGCGCTTGCCTTCCCTGAAAGTCGTCACGAGGTCGGAAAGCTTCTCCACGCACTCGGCGACCTTGAGCATCATCTCGTGGATCGGGCCGAAGGGGCTCCGACCGAAGAGTCCGCCGATTCGGGTCATGCCTCGTCCTCCTCCCCGTGCTCCCGGCCAGGCGGCCGGGCAATCGCGGTGGCCGCCTCGGCCGCGAGCGTGTGCGCGTGCCGCAAACACGAGACCAGGTCCGTATAGATAGAACTCGTCTGGCTCGCCTCCGTCACACCCTGTGCCAGGCGTGCGAAGTGGCTGGTGAGCGCGGCGTGCGCGTGCGCCGCAACCGTGCCCGTGTGCGAGGCGACCTCCCCGGCGCGTGCGTCCGGCTCGATCGAGATGAGCCGCGCCAGGAGCTGCACGTCGGCGAGGACCTCCTGATGGAGCTTTCGTAGGTCCGCCGTATCGCCCAGCGAGAGGGAGAGACCGCGCCCTTCGAGCTTGTCGGCGAGGCGTGCGACATCCCGGCTCGCGACATCGCCGATCGCCTCGAAGCTCTCGGCCACGAGGAGCAGGCGGCGCTGGGCCGCAGCCTCCTCGGGCGAAAGGCCCCCGTGCGCGAGCCCGGTGAGCACGCGCACGAGCGCTCGGTAACGCGTGTCGATCTCGTCGTCCGCGCGACGCAGCGCCTCGCAGGCGCCCGCGCCCGTGTCGAGGGCCTCGGGTACGCACTCGAATTGCTCGGCGACGCGCCCAGCCATGCGACCGGTCTCCTGCGCCGCGCGCAGGAGCGTTGCGACCGTGGGCTCGCCTGCCCTGCCCGCCAGCGCGAGCACGATCTCCTGCGTCCGGCCGGGCCGGTCCGGGAGCGCATGCTCGAGCAGGCGCGCAAGCAGTCCCACGAAGGGCAAGAACGCAATCGCCTTGGCGAGATTGAAGGCGAGGTGTGCGTTCGCGATCATGCGTACTTCGCCTCCGCCCATCGCGCTCGTCCCCTCCCGAATCATTTCTCCAAAAGGCGAGAGCAACGGCCAGAGCAAAGCAACGCCCGCGGCCTTCATCGCAAGCTGCCCCACGGCCACGCGCCGCCCCTCTCGGCCCGCGCCGATCGAGGCCAGGAGCCCCGTCGCGCACGTTCCCAGGTTCGCACCCAGCAGCATGGGCAGCGCCGCCTCGAACCGGATGCTTCCGGCGGCCGTGAGCGCCATCACGAGCGCGATCGTGCCCGCGCTCGACTGAATCACCGCAGTCAACGCGAATGCCGCCAGGAGCGCCGGCAGCGGCCGGTCGGCCAGGGCCGCGAGCGCACTCCGCGCCGCATCCGAGAGCATTTCAAGGCGTACGCCCTGTCTCATCAGGTGCAAGCCGTAGAAAACGAGCCCGAAGCCTACGAGCGCGCGACCGAGGTAGACGATGCGCCTGCGCTTGAACGCGAGTCCCAGTACCGCGCCCGCGGCCACGCCCAGGAGCGCCCAGTTGTGGATCGGAAAGGCAATGGCCTGGACCGTGATCGTCGTGCCCAGATCCGCCCCGAGTACGACCGCGAGTGCGGACTCCAGCGTGAGAAGCCCCGCGCCCGCGAGCGAGACAAGCATCACGGCCGTAGCGCTCGAACTCTGCACGAGTACGGTCACGGCCGTGCCCGTGCCCGCGGCGGCAATGCGCCTCCGCGCCACGAGCGCGAGGAGCGCGCGCAGGCGCCCGCCCGCCGCCTTCTGTAGGCCGCTCGATGCGAGGGAGATTCCCCACAGGAACAGAGCGAGTCCCCCGAGAAGCTCGCACACGGCCTCGAAGCTCACCTCATTGCCTCCAAAAAAAACGGACGGGCCGCGCGCCTCGCAGGCGCGCCTCCCCCCCGTCTAGGTCGACGCCGCGGGCGCTACGGCATCTGGCTGCGAATCACAAACTGGAAGATCCGATCCTGGCTCTCCTTGGTGATCTCCTTGAAGCGCAGCCCGATCGAGCAGCGCCGCGTCTTCTCTTCGAGCGATTCGACCCACGCCGTGCGCGTCAGTGCCTTCACGGGCGCGGGGTTGTCCGGCAGGACGATGTTCACGCCAACCACGATCCGTTCCATGAGGAGCCCCGTGATCCAGTCCAGGTTCGGGACCGTGGCCACGAGCAGCAGGCCTCCGCCGGAGATATTGCTTGTGACCCCCTCGAAGATCTCCTCGCACTCGAAACTTGGGTCGTGACTGAGGAATTTGTAGCGGACCGAGATCTGGGCGCGCACGCGGACGAACTCGCGTCGCTCCGGCTCGTAGCTGCGCTTGGACACGGACATCGACCCCTCCCTTCCTACAGAGAACATTGTAAGCCGGGACAAGCCCGGCCGTCAAGATGCTTCCGGCCTGCCACAGCCGGCGGCGGGCATTGTCCGAAGCCGCCGGAGCGCTATAATTCTCCCCGGAGGATTTTCCTTCTCCCCCGCCCCGGCGGCGGCAATAGCCTTTCGGAGGACGGATGCCGGCACAGGAACGGTCCGACGAGGCCCTTTTCATCGCCTGGCGCGACGGCGGCGAGGGCGAGGCGCTCGCCGATCTCTTCCGCCGCCGCGCGGACGAGGCGTATCGCCTTGCCCTGCGCACCTGCGCCCGGGCCGAGGACGCGGAGGACGCGGTGAGCGAGGCCTTCGCCGCGGTCATGCGTTCGGCGCGCACCTTTCGCGAGGACGAGAGCTTCCGGACGTGGCTCGCCGGAATCACGGTGAGGAGCGCCATCACCATCGGCCGCTCCCAGCGCCGCCGCGCCCGCCGCGAGAAACGGGCCGCGCGCGCTCATCCGACTGGAGGGAAGGAGGAAGAGATGAACGGACTCGAACGGGACGAGGCTGCCGCCGCGGCCCAGAAGGCCCTGCGGCACCTGCCGGACGACCTGCGCGCCGCGGTCGCGCTCCGCTGCGTGGAGAACCTGCCGCGGCGCGAGGCCGCCCGCGCGCTCGGCGTCTCGGAGCGCACGGTCTCGACCCGCACCGAGCAGGGGCTGGCGCGCCTTCGACGGGACCTCTCCGCGGGCGGCTTTGCGAGCCTCGCCATGCCGGCCGCGGTCGCCGCGATCCAGGCCGTTCCGGTGCCGAGCGCCCCGACCGCGCTCGTCGCTTCGCTCGGCAAGCTCGCCCTGGCCGGCCCCGCCGCGGGCACGGCGGGAGGAGTGGCGAGCGCCGCTTCGCTCGCCGGCGGTGCAGCCGCCGCCGCAAAGGGAGGAATTATGATGAAGGCAGTCGCAGCGGTCGTCGTGGCCGGCACCGTCGCGGGCGCGGTCGCAGTCTCGACGGGGGATCTCTTCTCGGCAGGAGGCGGCGAGCCCGCGACCGTGAACCCGTACAAGGGGATGCAGACGCGCGAGGAGGTCTTCGAGTTCACGAGGAAGCCGGCCGTGAAGAAGGAAGGCGACAAGTACGTCATCTCGTTCGCATCGAAGGCCAAGTGCGACGCGACGGTTTCTATCGTGGACGGCGAGGACAGGATCGTCCGGCACCTCGCCAGCGGCGTGCTGGGCGCGAACGCGCCGCATCCGTTCCAACAGAACACGCTCAGCCAGAAAGTGGAATGGGACGGCCTCACGGACGGCTTCAAGAAGGCGCCGGACGGGTGCAGGGCACGCGTCTCGCTGGGTCTGAAGGCCGAGTTCGAGCGCGACATCGGGTGGGACCCCGTTCCCGGCACGTACATCGAGAAGGATGGCAAGTACTTCCGCACCTTCTGGCCGCCGCCGGCCGAAACTCCCGAAGCGAAATGGACGGAACTTGGCTTCAAGTTCGCCACCACGACCTGGGGCGACAAGGTCCCCTTTGCTGGATGGTATGCGCCGTATCATATCCGTTACGCGAACAAACCGCCGAAGGATCTTCCCAAGACCAAGGCCGTCCTTGAACCTCTTTTTGTCGGAAAGGAACCATCGCGAAAGGCCGACTTCGAGAACCGGCCCGGCAAGGCCTGGTACGGCGGCAATCCCCGCATGGCCGTGGACCCGGTGCGCGAGGAGCTCTACGTCATCAGCCCGGGCGGCACGCCCGGCGGCGTTCTGATCCGCCTCGACGGCAAGACCGGCGGGCTCGACGAGAGCTGGTACGGCGGCGGGGACAGGAAGAAGGGCTCCATCATGAACATCGTCGAGGTGGACGTGGGCCCGGACGGCTTGGTTTACGCCGCCGGCGGTCCGTTCGGCTACCTGCGCTGGATCGTCCGGTTCGACCACGACGGCAAGCCCGTGCCCTTCCCGGAGAAGGCCGAGGCCATCCCGGCCGAGTCCCTCAAGAAAGGCTGGTGGGACAAGGCGCCCAACACGGTCACCTCTCCCGCGGGCGATCCGCGCGCGCTCACCTCGCTCCTGGCCACGGGCGTGGGCGGGCACAGCAACGTCCACGACAAGGGCTTCGACGTGAGCCCCAACGGCCACATCGTCACGATCGTCGAGTTTCCCGCCGCGGAGTGGGCCGCGAAGCACGGCCTGACCGGGAACCTCAAGAACCGCTTCGTCCAGGTCTGGAGCCCGGACGGGAAGCTCCTCTCGAAGGAGGCCGTGCCCCGCGCCGGCAACCTCGGCCACGGCGTGCGCATGGACCGCGACGGGAACCTCTATCTCGCCCACAGCATTACGATTCCGGTCGGGCAGACCATGCCCGACGGTATCACGGACGTGAAGGTGGGGTACCGGACCTTCGGCGGGCACGGGTCACTCGTCAAGTACCGCGGCCTGGGCGACAAGTTCCCCCTGGGCGTGGGGCCGGGCGTGAAGGTCAGCTCCCGGGGCGCGTCGAAGGGAGAGAAGGAACTCGCCGGCGGGCTCTGGGCCTACGGTGGCCTGACCGACCAGATGGTCCCGGACTGCTCCTGCAATCACAGCCGGTTCGACCTCGACGGCTGGGCGCGCTCGTGGATTCCCGCGCGGCAGCTCTGCTCGATCATGGTGCTCGACGCGAACGGGAACCGCATCGCGCGCCTGGGTCGCTACGGCAACGTGGACGACGAGGGCCTGCGCTTCGCCTGGGCGCGCGCGATGGCCGCGAGCGATACGGCCCTCTATGCGCTCGACTACGGCAATCGGCGCATCCTCAAGGCCGCGCTTTCATACGAGACTGAGGAGACCGTCCCGCTCGCGGGGGGCGCATCGGCGAGCGCGCCGGCGTCGAAACCGACCGCGTCCACATCGGCGAAGCCCGAGACGGAGACCTCCACACCCCCGCCGGCGCGGACCGAGCGCACGCCGGATGAGGTCTGCCGAGGCTGGCTCTCGCTCGCGCGGAGCTACGCCCGTGCGGGCAGGAAGGACAAGGCGCGCGAGTACCTCCAGAAGATCATCGAGGAGTACCCGGAGAGCGAGTACACGGCGCAGGCGAGGAAGGAGCTCGCCAAGCTCTAGGCGGGCTCCTTCTTCCCTCTTTTAACCCTCGGGCGATTCATTCCCGGCGGGTTAGCGCGTCTTCTGGGTTTGGACATCCCGCCCGCTTCCACGCGCACAAGAACCGGCGGCCCTGTTCCACTAGCTCAAGCACGCGCTTCTCTTCGTCCGGCGACGCATTTGCGTCAACCCAGAGCGGGTGCGCGAGACGCGCTGCCGGCACCTGCCCCTCGAAAAAGGCCGCGTCCAGCGCCGCGAGCGCCGCGGCCGCGCCGATTGCATAGCGCCGGGGCTCGATGCCCTGCGAGAGAGCAAGGCGCATCGTGCCGACGAGGCGGTCGGCCCAGCCGAGCTTCCGCCTCACGTCGCGCCCGACGCGCTCGACCGTGTCCATCAGGAAGGGATTCGTCATCCGTTTGAGGAGGTCGTCCGCGTACCCGGCGTAGCCCTCGCACGCAAAGAGCGGGTCCGCTCCGCCATGCTTGCGCACCAGCGCCTCGCCGGATTCGTCCACGAACGCACTCCGCAGGAAGGGCATGAAACCGGGCGCGTCGCGCAGGTCGCCGATTCGATCGACGCCGAGCAGCCGCCCGAGATATGCCGCCAGCGCGTGCGTCGCATTGTGGCCGTAGAGCTTTGCCTCCTCGAAGGGCAAGAGATACTCCTTCTCCTCGAAGACCGCGAGGCCGCGCTCGAACGGCGGGTCGAAGTCAATCTTCGAAATGAGAATCCGGTTGAACACCTCCACTAGAAACGCGCGCGGGCTCCCCGGCGTTGCGGTTGCGAGGCCCTGCTCCTCCTGCTCCTCGACGAACCCGCTCATCTTGCCGATGACCGTGTTGAGAAACCGCGCGCGCACACGCATGTCCTCACGCCGGTGCGCCGGCACCTCGGCGAGGACAAGCCGCTTGAGCTTCTCCGCAGCCGCGTTATCGTTCTCCGCCGCGTAGATCACGGCGCGGGGGCCATCCAGTTCGACCTTGCGCGCGAACCCCGCCGCGAGCACGCGGTGGAGGCTCCCCGGACCCTCGCTCGCGTAGAACTCCACGCTCGGGATCGCGGTCGCGATCTCTTCGGCCCCGGCGAGTGCGCCGACGAGCGCCTCGCGATCCTTCGGGACGAGAGGGCTGTAGACCTCGACCGGGCCGACGCGCGCGGTCTCGATACGATCTGCGTGGGCGATGTTGACCGAGTAGAAACCGCCAGCCCGATGGAGAGCGTCTACCGCTTCGGGCATGACCTCCGCGACGACGAGCCGCCCGAAGCTGTCGGATCGGAAAGCCTCGTAGAGGAAAAGTCCGGCCTGGATCGCGCCGAAGCCGAATCCGACGAACGTGCGCGATCCGGCGAGGGCCATCGGTCACCCGGCGAGATAGCCGCGCTCGTCGCCCGCCGCCCACCCCTCAACCGACAGGACCTCGCGCGCCCGCCGGTGAGGGTAGACCACGGCCTTGCCGTCGAGCGCGCGGGCCTTGATCGATTCGAGCAGCGCCGGCGCGTGCTCGAGATCGCCGATGCGCGTGATGTGGGCGGCGGTCTCGATCTCGCCCGTCGCCATGAGCTCGAGCGCGCGGGCCACGTCCCAGGGCGAACCGCCGCTCGATCCGGTGACGTTGACCTCCCCGTAGTGCACGACGGACGTGTCGAGCCCGACCATGTCCTCGCCCCTCTTGAGCCCGCCGAAGAGGTTCAGCACCGCGCCGCGGCCGCAGAGCGCTTGCGCGCCCTCGATCGCGGCCTTCGAGCCCACGGCGACGATGACGTCGTCCGCGCCGTGCGCGTCCGTGAGTTCGGCGACGAAGGCCGCGAGCTCCCGCTCGGCCGGATTCACTGTATGGAGCGCGATGTCGCGCGCCCGTGCGCGCCCGGCGAAGAGCTTCTGCACAAGCGCGAGGCGGCCAGCGACGAGGTCAGCGAGCACGATCGCACGCGGCGCGTGCGTCATCGCCACGTCCACGTGCATGCGCCCCATGGCGCCCGCGCCGATGATGACGGTCACGCCGTCGCGGCGGAGGCCCTTGCGCGCCTCGCGCGGGGCGAGCGGGTCCTCCTGCGCGAGGTGCAGATGGTGCTCCTGCGCCGAGACGCAGCAGGAGACCGGCTCGGCGATCGCCGCGTGCGCGAAGGACAGCTTCTCGTCGGGCAGCGGAAGGACGCACCCGGCGCGGATTGCCTCCTCGGTGATGAGCATGTACTCGGCCAGGTGTCCGGGCAGCGTGTATCCGACCGCGACCTTGGCGACGCCGCGACCGCTATTCTGGTAGCGCTCGACGTGGTTCACCGGCGCGTGATCCACCGCGGGCTGCACCACGCAGCGCTGGCCGGCGTGGAACCGGTCCGCGAGCCTCTCGCCGACCTCGACGAGTGTCACGGAGCCCTCGTCGCCGAGGACAACCGGGAAACGCCCGAGGTCCCAGCCATAGAGCTGACTGTGATCGGGCCCCTGTTCGACGAGCTTGATGAGCGAGGTGCAGATGCCGGCCGCGTCCACGCGCGCGAGGAGCTGCTCCGGCCCGGGCCGCGGCACCGGGACCGTGCGCACGGCCAAGTGCTCGAAGCCCACGCCGTCGAGCACGAGCGCGCGCATCTCCTTCGGCAGAGAACGTTCGTCGGGCATGAAGCGTTCCCTTCCTTGTGTCGCAGGAACCCGCCCGGACGATATCCGCCCGGTGCCCCGCCCGCAAGTCGCGGCTACCCTCGCCCGTGCGTACGGTAGTACGCGAGCCCCTCGACGAAAGCCTTCAGGTTCTCCCAGGGCACGCCCGGCGCGACGGAACTCGACGCGCTGAGGAAGAGTCCAGTCCGCGGGCCCTTCTCGACGAGCCAGGCGAGTTCCCTCTTGACGTCCGCCGGCGTACCGTGCGGCAGCGTGCGCGTCACCGAGACGCCGCCCTGGATGATGAGGCTCTCCCCGCCGCGCGTCTTCATCCGGCATATCTTCTCGTAGTCCATGCCGTCCTCGTACTGGAAGCCCTGGAAGCCGCTGAGCCCCGCCTCCAGAAGGCGCGGGACCATCCCCATGAGGTTGCCGTCGCAGTGCCAGATAAGCCGCACGCCTGCATCAAGGTACGGCTGGATGCAGCGCGCGAAGTGCGGGAACCAGATCCGGTCGAGGCTCTTGATGTCCACGAGCGTGCTGCGCGAGTCGGCCATGTCGTGGTCGAGGCGCAAAAGGGGCGGCAGGTCACCCTCGCAATAGGCACGCACGGCGATGGAGTTCTTCTTGACGGCGAGATCCGCCTGGAGCCTGAAGTCCTTTTCCATAACCTCGGGAAAGAGTGCGTAGGCCATGAAGTAATTGACGTACCCGTACTTCCCGTAGCGGAAGGCCGGAAAGTTGTTGTAGCCGCGGCCATAGGGAATCTTCAGGATCCCCGGTCCGAAGAGTTCCTGCGTCTCGCGCTCCGCCGCGACGAGCGCGTTTGCGGCCTCGGAATCCTCCGGATCGCACGCGGCGATTCCCGCCTCGAGCGCGGGGAGTACATGCTTCTCCATGTGCTCGGCCACGGCCTCGGGTGAGTCAATTGTCATCCCATCAAGCTCAATTCGATCGAGACCGGTCGTGGCCTTGCGCTCGACGCCCGCCTTGTAGCCGCGCTCCCCCATCTGCAGCGGGTTCTTCGGGATGAACTGGTCGATCGCGCAGGCGCCGATCGCCCGCTGACACGCAAGGTAGACGCGCTCGGGCGCACGCGCGTACTCCCCCTCCCCCGCGCCCGCAAACCGCTCGAGGCAGGCGTGCTCCATAATGTTGAGGCCCTTATGCGGGATGCTTTCGGTAGGCTTGCGGTGAATCGTGTCGAGCGCGAGCTGCGCGCTCTCGCTTGCAGCGTTCAGGGTCACGAAACGGTCTCCTTTCCTGCGCCGCTATGGCGCCAGAAAGTCCCACTCCTGACGTTCGTATCCGAGCGCCTTGTTCGCGGTCCGATCGAAGACAACGCGATACTCCTCCAGGAGCGCACTCTTGAACTCCGCAATCCGCTCCCGGGCCTCCGGCCGCACGGCAAGATTCACGAACTCGCGCGGGTCCTCCGCGAGGTGATAGAGCTCCTCGCCATGGGGGCCATGGATATACTTCCACTCTCGCCCGCGAACGGCGTAAAAGAGCCTTGACTGCCGGCGGTACTCGGTGATCGCCGCCTCGCGTTCGCGCTCCGGCGATCGGCCCGAGAAAAGTGGTCCGAGGTCAATGCCGGGGAGCTGCCCGGCGCCCGGAAGGCTCGCCGCGTTCAGTGCAGTCGGCAGGACATCCACAAGGCTCACGAGCGCGTCGCAGGTCGTCCCCGCCTGCGATGCGCCGAGGCTTTTCGGCGGCTTGACGATGAGCGGCACGCGAATCGCCTGGCCATAGAGGTTGTATTTGCTGAAGGCCTTCGTGCCGCGCGAGCCGAGGAGCTCGCCATGGTCGGCGAGGAAGACGACCAGCGTCTCGTCATAGAGCCCGGCGCGGTCGAGCGCGTCGAGCACGCGAGCGTGACAGGCATCCGTCGCCGAGACGAGAGCCATGTGCCGGGCAACGACCGTCTTGAGATCGTCGCGGCTGAGCCCCGCGAACTGCTCGTAGTCGCTCGCGTCAGGCAGGCCGTCGGGCGGCGCGGGCGGAAGCGGGACCTCCTCCGGGGCGTAGAGCCCGGCAAGGTCCTTGGGCACAACATGCGGCGCGTGCGGGTCGATGAGGCTGCATACGAGAAGGAACGGCGCGTCCGCATTGTTCTCGACGAACTCTGCAGCCTTGCCTGCGCTGTACCAGTCGCGACACTGGGCGAGCGGAAACTCCGAGACATAGCCGAGATAGTCTGCTGTACAGCCGTCTCCGCCCTTCGAGATGCCGTGCGCCTCACGCTCCTGCCAAGCCGCCTCGGCCCAGTCGCGATGCTCGCGGACGAAGTGGCTCTGCATGGTTTCGCCCGTCTCGTGGAAGTGACCGACGCGATAATCGAACCCGAAGTGACTCCCTCTCTCCATCCGGGTCGAGTATGGGAAGAGGTGCATCTTGCCGCAAGCTGCGGTGCGGTAACCTGCGTCCCGAAAGACGCGTCCCATGGTAAGAGATGGAATCTCGTCCACGGACAGGCAGTGGCCGTTGGTGTACGCGCCCGTCTGGAAGGCGTAAAGCCCGTGAAGAAGATTGTGCCGGCTCGGCAGGCACGGCGTCGAGGCGCACGTCGCCTGCGTGAAGCGAACGCCGTCGGCGGCGAGCCGGTCGAGCGCAGGTGTCCGAAGCGGCCCGAAGCCGGCGCAGCCCAATACGTCATGCGAATGCTGGTCGTTCATCAGAATGACGACGTTCGGGTGCGCGCGCATCTTCTGTCCTACCAATCCCGCGAGTCCGGGACCTCGAGCCAGCGGCCGCGCTCGGCAATCGACCGCTGGCTCATGAGTCCCGGCACGGTCATGTCCATGGCCTCATGGATGCCGATCGCCGGCGGCCGTCGGCCCTGGATCGCGTCCACGAAGTGGAGCACCTCGAAGTAGTCTCCGCCTCCGTGACCGGCATTCGTTGCCGCCTCGGTCGCTTCCTTCCAGAAATCGGGCAGGAATTCGTCCTCGAGAGACGCGAGATCGAGCCACGACTTCATGTCCTCGCATCGCGAGCGCAGCCAGATACGGTGCCGCCCGCCGGGCGCGCGCGCCGACTCGTAGCAGCCGTCCGTTCCCTGAAGCGCGTAGTTCGTCATGGCGTGCGGCCGGTCGCTGAGCATGTCCACGCGGATTGTCACGAGCCCACCCGAGCGCATCCGGCAGAGCATGACGCAGGAGTCCTCGTTCTCGTACTCGTCCCCGCGCGGGTCGCGCCAGTGATGGCCGCTTCCGGCGCAGGCGACCTCGCTCACGCGGTCGCCGGGCATCCACTGGAGAATCGGCCCCAGGCTGTGCGTACCGTAGGTAATACCGTTCACGCCCGTCTGCCACCGGCGACGCCAGACCGTCCGCTCGTTGAGGCCCTTGAGCTCGTGCAGGTACTCGCCCTCAGCGTAGTACGGCGTGCCGAACTCGCCGCGGCGGGCCATCTCGCGTACCATCACGTTGGGGCGCATGTATGTGTAGTTCTCGGCCATCATGTAGACCCCGCGGCTCGTTTTGCATGCCGCGACGAGCGCGCGGCACTCGTCCATTGAGACCGCGGCCGGCACCTCACTCAGAACCGAGAGGTTGCGTTCGAGCGCGGCGAGCGCCTGCGGCACGTGGAGCGGCATTGGCGTGCCGACGATGACCGCATCGAGCTCGGAGCGATCGAGCATGGTCTCGTGGTCGGTGTACTGCTCCCGTGCGCCAAGTCGCTCCCGCGCCGCCGCGAGGTTGCCTTCGTCGGTATCGCAGACGGCGTGGATGCGCACGCACTCAAGCGCATCGCACGCGGTCTTGAAGCTCCGGCCGCGGCCGCACGCGCCCACGATCCCGATGTTGAGCGTCTCCAGGGCGCCCACGTCCCCTCCTACCCGATCTGGGAGCACTCCATATCGACAAACCGCGCGAACGCTGCCAGCGCCTCGGCGCAGTCGCCCAGGACGAGCGCGCTGTGATGCGTGCCGCCCAGGCGCGAGTACTCCTCCAGGAAGGTACCGACCTCACCGGCGGGGCGGACCCACGCGCGGACCTTGGTCCGCATCTCGGGGTGCGTCCCGTCGCCCAGCACCTCGACTGGCGCGACGATCAAACGAAAGGCGTCGTCCGCGAGCGGTGCGAGGTTGACGAGCACGGCCGGCCCTGCGCGCACTCCGCACGCGAGCGCGGCGGGGTTCTGCGCACGCGTGTAGGAGAAAGGCTTCTCGCACAGGAGCGGCTTGGCGGCCGCGACCGCCGGGTTGATCTCTCCCATGTGCGAGAGGAAGAGTGCGTCGCCTTTCCAGTCCGGGCAGAAGATCTCGGTGAAGGTCGTCTCCTCCCAAGCCGAGAGGAGCGCGCCCACGAGCGACGCGGTCAGGACGTCCCCCTCACCCGCGTAGCCGAGGCCGCGTGACATGGCCTTCGAGATCTCCAGGAACGGGACCGTGTCGACCGGAGGCTCGGGCGAGTCGAAAGCGAGGAAGTTCACGCTGAAGGCATCGAACCTCCCCGCCTCCAGGTAGCTGCGCAGTGCGAGCCCTACGCGCACGGAGCGGCGGCGTGTCTCCTCGCCGGCCTCGACCGTGAAACGCTCGCGATCGAGCGCCATCTCGGCCGCCACCGCATCGTCCGACACCTCCGCCGCGGCGGAGGCCAGCGCCTCGGGGCCGACCTGTGTGACCGCAATCCCCAGCGCACGATTGAGCGCCGCCTCAGGCACCGCGAAATCGCCCATGCCCCTGAAGCTCTCGCCGATGCGCAGCGCGCACGTCGCCCGCAGCCGCCGCGCCGCGTATGCGGCGCG
>Ga0272441_10003394_pt1 | contig 30300 bp, 21 predicted proteins | sample SSMProp6N_FD_193582 | JGI IMG/M metagenome (GOLD analysis project Ga0272441, IMG submission 193582) | Marine sediment archaeal communities from Little Sippewissett salt marsh, Falmouth, MA, United States - SSM-Prop-6N | ecosystem: Environmental > Aquatic > Marine > Wetlands > Sediment ... | reverse complement strand
GCTGAACCCCATCAGATGACTCTATATCAGAGATACTACAAGCCCAGGATTGTACCAAAATCAACAATCCGGTCCATTAAAAGGAAACCGCCGATTCAGGATGAATTCGGGAACGGAATTTCAGAAGAAGAAATACAGGCTGTTCAGACCAGCCGAAATGCCGTTATCTATGGCATTGGCGGCGGCATGCTTGGATTCGGCAGCAGTTTTTTCCTTTCTTCTTCTCTGGTTCATTCAGAAGAATCTGCAGAAACCATTATTCCGATAGCCACACTCGGCGGCGGAAGTCTGATGACTTATTTTTTTGTACGGGCTGGAAAAGCGAGGGATCGTGAAGATGCCATTCTCCTGATGAAAGATATCAGGCGCGAAGAAAAGTTGAACAATCTGAAAAAAGAAAAGAAATCATCCAGTGAAATACTGGATGAAATAGAGAAGGAAAAGATTCAACGGGAAGAATTAAGAAAGCGAAGAGAGCAAATTTTAAAAGAGCTGCAAAAAAGCAATTAACAATATCAAGTTCGAAGAGGTCGCCATGGATAAAAGAATCGGTATTATCGGGGGAAGCGGTCTGTACAATATAGAAGGAATGGAAGTCGTTCGCCAGGAGAGCATCAGCACACCTTTTGGCGATCCGTCCGATATTCTGGATATCGGAAGACTGAACGGCCGCGAAGTGGTTTTTTTGGCGAGGCATGGACATGGACACCGTATTCTTCCTTCCGAGATCAATTACAGAGCCAATATTTGGGCCATGAAAAAGCTGGGTGTAGAGTGGATCATTTCAGTTTCAGCTGTCGGATCATTTCGGAAAGAAATGAAACCAACCGACATTGTTCTCATCGATCAGTTTTTTGACCGCACCCAGGGGCGAAAAGGTACATTTTTTGGAGAGGGTGTTGCAGCCCATGTGATGTTCGCACATCCCATCTGCAGTGAACTCAGCCACACAATTTATGAAGCGGGTCAGGAGGTTGGAGAAGGTCAGCGGATGCACTGGGGAGGAACCTATTTAAATATGGAAGGACCGGCTTTTTCAACCAAAGCGGAATCCATTCTGTATAAGTCCTGGGGCATGGATGTTATAGGTATGACCAATCTCTATGAAGCCAAACTGGCCAGAGAGGCAGAAATTTGTTTTGCGACCATGGCCATGGTCACGGATTATGACAGCTGGGTCGAAGATGATCCGGGTGTCAAACCCGTAAATGTTGAAATGATCGTGCATTTTCTCCGGCAGAACGCCGACGTAGCCAAAAACATTATTAAACAGACCGTTTCAATGATACCGGAGGAACGGTCCTGTGAATGTGCAACAGCCGTAAAAAAGGCCATGATCACCCGGTCGGATCAGATTCCCAAAGAGACCTATGACAAACTGGAACTCATTATCGGTAAATATGTGAAGCCGTCTGAGTAATTGGATATCAGATTGATATGTATTTGGTTTGAGGAGCTTTGATTGGAATATAAGGAAGTAAAAACACCTGTTGATTTCCCGAAACTGGAAACAGCATACTGAATTTCTGGGAAGATAAACAGATATTTAAAAAAACCGTTGATAACCGTCCTGCGGATAAACCTTTTATTTTTTATGAGGGACCGCCTACAGCCAATGGTAAACCGGGCATTCACCATGTTATTGCCCGTACCATCAAGGATTTTGTCTGCCGTTTGAAAACCATGCAGGGTTATCAGGTCAAGCGGAAAGCGGGATGGGATACCCATGGTCTGCCGGTTGAAATTGAGGTTGAGAAGAAACTGGGTTTTCAGAGTAAAGATGAAATAGAAAAATATGGTGTTGATAAATTTAATGAAAAATGCCGGGAGTCTGTATTTACATACCTCAAGGAATGGAACGAATTGACCCGCCGAATGGGATACTGGGTTGATCTGGATAATCCCTATGTCACCTATACAAATGAATATATTGAATCGGTATGGTGGTTGCTGGCGGAAATGTTTAAAAAAGATATGCTATATCAGGGATTCAAGATTTTACCCTACTGCCCGCGTTGTGAAACAGCCCTTTCGAGTCATGAAACCTCCCTTGGATATCAGGATGTAAAGGAACGGGCCATTACTGTCAAGTTTCCGCTTGTTGAAGGTGAAAACCGTTATGTCCTGGCCTGGACCACAACCCCATGGACCCTTCCGGGCAATGTGGCTCTGGCTGTGGGCGCTGATATTCCTTATGTGGAAATAGTGCAGGAGCATGACGGTGTAAAGGAAACCTATTATCTGGCTGAAAACAGGCTGGAAATGTTGGAAGGCGATTATGAAGTGGTTAAAAAACTGACCGGGAAGGATCTGGAAGGATGGCAGTATCATCCGCTTTTTGATTTTGTCAACCTTGCCACTGATGGTCAGAAAGCCTATTATGTCGCCCTGGCTGATTTTGTAACCACGGATGAGGGAACCGGTGTTGTTCACACCGCTGTGATGTATGGAGAGGATGACTACCGTCTCGGTCACCGGATCGGTCTGCCGGCGGTTCACACGGTGGATGAACAGGGTCACTTTAATGAACATGTTTCTGAATGGCAGGGCAGGTATGTCAAAGATCCTGATGTGGAAAAGGACATTGTTCAATACCTTAAAACCAATAACCGGCTGTATCGTGAAGACAAGCATGAGCACAGCTATCCGTTCTGCTGGCGATGCGATTCGGCGCTTCTCTATTATGCGAAAAAATCCTGGTATATAAAAACAACAGCTGTTCGGGACCAGCTGATTGAAAACAATAAAAAAATTGACTGGTACCCGAAAGATGTGGGAACGGGGCGCTTCGGACAGTGGCTGGAAAACAATGTGGACTGGGCTATTTCCAGAGACCGTTACTGGGGTACACCATTGAATATCTGGATCTGTGATCAATGCGGAGAAAAGGTCGCCGTTGAAAGTATCGAAGATTTAAAAAACAGATCGGGTTTAAAGGAGATTAAAGATATTCATAAGCCCTATATAGATGAGGTGCATTTTTCCTGTTCTTCATGTGACGGCACTATGAAACGCATCCCTGAAGTGATTGATTGTTGGTTTGATTCAGGCGCCATGCCCTATGCGCAGTTCCATCATCCATTTGCCGGTGACGGACAATTCGAAACCAGCTTCCCGGCGGATTTTATATCTGAGGGTATTGATCAGACCAGGGGCTGGTTTTATTCACTTCTGGCCATTTCCACCCTGATTTCCGGTACTTCCGCATATAAAAGCTGTATTTCCATTGGGCTGATCCTTGACAAAGAGGGTCAGAAGATGTCCAAACGGAAAGGCAATATAGTGGATCCGAATCTTATTCTGGGCAAACAGGGAGCGGATGTGCTTCGTTGGTATTTGTTTACAGTCAGTCCGCCGTGGGTGCCCACACGCTTTGATGAGGACGGTGTGGTTGAGGTGCAGAGGAAATTTTTCGGAACACTGGCCAATACATACGGATTTTTTGTATTGTATGCAAATATTGATGGATTTAATTACGGGGACGGGATTATTTTAATTGAAGATCGTCCGGAAATTGATCGCTGGCTTATTTCATCGCTGCATTCCCTGATTCGTAAGGTCAATGATTTTCTGAAACGTTATGATGTGACCAAAGCGGCCCGTGCCATTCAGGAATACGTAATGGATGATTTGTCAAACTGGTATATCCGACGCAACCGGCGCCGTTTCTGGAAAGCCGAAATGGGGCCTGATAAATTATCCGCCTATCAGACACTGTATGAGACATTAATCACCCTTTCCAAACTGATAGCACCATTCTCACCGTTTCTTGTTGAGGATATGTACCAGAATCTGAGGGGACCGGAGCTGGAAACGTGTGAAAGTGTCCATCTGGCCGTTTATCCGGATCCGTCGGATCCGAAATATGTGTATCAGGATGAGGCGCTGGAAAACCGGATGAATCTGGTCAGACAGGTTGTTACCCTGTGCAGATCCATTCGCAATGAAGCGAATATCAAGGTGCGTCAGCCCCTGCAGCGTGCCATTGTGGTGATGGATAGCAGCAAGCAGCGCAAGGTGCTCGAGGAGCTGGAATCCATTATCCGGGAAGAAATCAATGTGCATCAAATTGAATACATGGATCAGATGTCTGATCTGATGGTAAAAAAAGCCAGGCCGGTTTTCAAGGCATTGGGTCCCAAGTTCGGCACAAAAGTCAATCAAATTGCCGATATGATTCGGGAGTTTGGCAATCAGGAGATCGAACGTCTGGAAAAAGGTGAAACCATACACATTGAGAAAGAGAAAAATAAAGAAGCGTTTATCGATATCAATGATATTGAAGTTGAAATGGAAGCCAGAGAAAATATGATGGTGCAATCTGAAGATAGTCTGGCTGTAGCACTTGACACCAGGCTGACTGATGAATTGATTGCAGAGGGCATGGCAAGGGAATTTGTCAACCGGGTACAGAATATGCGGAAAGATGCCGGTTTTGACGTTACAGATCGAATTAAAGTTTTTTATGAATCCGGTGATCCGTTGAAGCAGGCTATCCAGGAAAAGATTGAATATATTAAAGGAGAGGTACTGGCTGTTTCCGTTGACGGTAAATTTCAAAAAGGCGATTTCCATCAATCATGGAAAATCAATCAGAATGATGTCCAATTGGGTATAAAAAAAGTTAACCAGTAGTCGACTGTCTTAGGTTTTTGTATTTGAAGGGGTTATTAAATGAACAAAAAAGAAACTGAACATTTTAAAAAATTATTGATGAAGAAGCGTAAAGAATTGATGGAACAAATGAGTTTCATAAAAGAAACCGAAATGAGTTCCACTGTTAAAGAAGCAACCGGTGATCATTCTGCTTACGCGTTTCACATGGCCGACCAGGGTACGGATACTTCCGAACGGGAGAAAAACTTTTTTTACGCGCAAAGAGACGGTCGACTGTTGTATCACATTGATAAGGCTCTTGAACGTATTGAAGAGGGTGTGTTTGGTCTGTGTGATTCCTGCAACAATCCGATTCACCGTGAAAGACTCGAAGCAGTGCCCCATGCGAGACTCTGCATTGCCTGTAAATCAAAAGAAGAGAAAAAGCCCAAGGTCGATTCAGAGGATTCGGAATAATGTGGAAAGTCGGAATCCCATTTTTATTGGCTGTATTGCTCGATCAGATTTCTAAAGTAATCGTCAGAATGCATATGGAACAGTTTGATTCCTTTGATGTGCTCGGCGGTTTTTTCAGGATAACCTATGTGCTCAATCCCGGAATTGCTTTTGGTATCAAAGTAAAAAATCCGGTTGTTTTTACCATCCTGTCCATTTTAGCCTGTATCGGAATCATTATATATTTGATCCGAAACTGGCAGGAAGATATCAAAATAAAAATCAGCCTCGCGCTTATTTTAGGCGGGGCTGTGGGAAATTTAATAGACCGTATATTATTTGGTGAAGTGGTTGATTTTCTGGATTTTGGTATCAATCATATACGATGGCCGGTCTTTAATATTGCGGATTCATCGGTTGTCATTGGCATGATCATGCTGTTTATTTGTGCGTTTTTTCTTTCAGATAAGGATAATAAAGAAACAACTGAATCTCAATAATCCTCCAAAAATATGGAAGAGAAAGTCATCCATATTGTCGTTCCTGAAAACAAGAACAAAGAAAGGATCGACACATTTTTATCCCGTGAAATTGCCCATGTTTCAAGAAGTCAGATTCAAAGACTGATTCGTGAAAACAGGGTCAGAATCAACGGTGAATCTGTCAAATCCCGTCATCTTATACAGCCCTCAGAAGAAATAGAAGTCATTATTCCAAAATCACGTCCAATTGATCTAAAAGCAGAAAAAATCAAACTGGATATTGTATTCGAGGATGAACATCTTCTGGTTGTGAACAAGAGAGCCGGCATGGTTGTGCATCCTGCTGTCGGCAATCACAGCGGTACCCTGGTCAACGCACTTCTGGCGTATATTCCGGATCTGGCATCCGGTCATGGATTCCGTCCGGGTATTGTACACCGCATTGACAAGGATACCAGCGGTCTGCTGGTTATTGCAAAGAGTGACCGGATTCACCGCGAGTTGTCCAAACAGTTTAAAGCCAAAACAACAAAACGGACCTATCAGGCACTCGTATGGGGAAAAATTAAAAATGGAAAAGGCACGATCAAGACGCATTTAGCCAGGAGCATTCGGGACCGGAAAAAAATAGCAGTCAGTACCATGGGAAAAGAAGCCGTAACCCATTACAAGGTTCTTGACCGATATGGCTTTATTACCCATCTATCACTGAATCTGGAAACGGGCCGTACCCATCAGATTCGCGTACATTGCGCGCATATGGGCCATCCAATATTTGCTGATCAGACTTACGGCGGAGGCGGACGGCAGACGCATGGATTGAAGAAAAATGATGCAACGTTTGCCCTTGAGTTGTTGGAGATTCTGAAAAGACAGGCCCTGCACGCCAAAACACTGGGATTTGAGCATCCGGTTACAAAGAAACCGCTTTTATTTGATTCTGAACTTCCTAAGGACATGCAGACCGTTCTTGATAGATTAGTTAAAGTGAAATGATAGAAATAGACAATTTTTCTAAAGAGAAATCCGATGGATCTTCAGATTGAAGGGGTAGGGACAGCAATGTTTGAGATAAAAGCTATCGGATCCTTTTGTCATCCTGAACCTTGTGCTTAATTTAATGCCAGATTGTTTCAGAATCAAGAATTTGATATTGTGCTTCTTGTTATATTCATGTCATCCTGAACCTTGTGCTGAACTTGTTTCAGTATTGTTTCAGGATCTCGATATTGGAACAAGGAGTTGGCTTGTTACTGTAAGATCGGTTAAAATAGATAAAGGAAAGACCATGAAACTGGAACAAATTGTTGAGTATCTGGATAATCTTCTCAATGTAAAAGACATCCCCGATGAAAGCCTGAACGGTCTGCAGGTGGCCAATTCAGGCGAGGTAAAAAAAGCAGCCTTTGCCGTGGATGTTTCTCTGGCCTCAATAGAAAAAGCTGCGGCCGAACAGGCAGACATGCTGATTGTGCATCACGGACTGTTCTGGGGCAAACCGGCGCCTGTGACACACGGTCTGTATCAGCGTATTAAAATGCTGATTGATGATGATATTGCACTGTATGGCGTACACCTGCCTCTGGACATGCATCCGGAGCTGGGCAACAATGCCCGTATAGAGAAGGTGCTGGGCTGGCCTGTAAAGGAGGATTTCGGCGAGTATCATGGCCTCATTATTGGTAAAGCGGTTGAATTTAAGAAGCCGGTTTCTGTGGATGATATTTCAAGAAGGCTCAAAGAGAGACTGAATACAGAACCGGTTGTATGGAACTTCGGTCCGGAAAAAATAAGCAGGGTTGGCTATGTGTCAGGCGGCGCCATATCCATGCTGCCCGAAGCCATCAAAGCGAATGTGGATGCATTTATCACAGGTGAAACCCGCCATGAAGCGTACTGGCAGGCCAGGGAAGCGGGCATCAATGTATTTTTTGCAGGCCATTATGCTACGGAAACTTTGGGCGTGAAGGCTCTGGAAGAAAATATAAAGGAAAAGTTAAAAATAGAAACGGTATTTATTGATTTGCCGACTGGGTATTAGGGGGAGATAGTGGGGGATGAAGTGCGTATTCGCATCCGGATTAGCAATGGATTATGTTTTTATCGTCTCAAATTTTTTTAATTAATCACAATTTCAGTTCCATTTCATAAAGATCCACAAGTTCTGATAAGTCCCTGTCGCCACAGAATTTTTCAAATGCTTGCTTTTTTCAGCGCCCAATTCTCCGTTTTTCATTTGCTGCAAAAAGTCTTTCACCTCCGGTAATGTTCCATTCTCGATTTTTTTAAACCCGTGTTTGCGGTATGTGCTCAGCATGGGCTTGCACATTTCTGATGAAAGCCAGTGGTTCTCCTGATAAGCATAACAGCGTATACTCCTCCAGCTATTATCTTGTGCCCACTTTATGATGGCATCGATGAGTTTATGACTGAGTCCCTGCCCCCGAAAATCCATGTATATGAAAAAACAGGTGATTCTGAGTGTCCGCTCCGCCGGACTGGTCAAGGGAGGAAGTTCTATTTCCGCTATTTCCCTGGTTATTGCATAGTTGGGGTCATGACAGCAGAATTTGAATTTGTCATAAATAATCTGGGGATAAAATCTGGCGTGAGCGACCACATAGTCGTCGTCCCAAACTAACATGGCACATGAACCATAAGCATCAATCAGCCGTGTGAAGAATTTATTATTTCGGTCGAATTGTTCCCCGGGCAGGCTTCCTATGTTGGAAGGACTTATTGGTCCGTTATGGAGGCAGCGGAATAATATAAAATTTTTATCCATTTGATAAATATTCATGATTAACAAAAAAAATAGGGGAAGGTTATTATCTGATTAAAAAATAATCGTATATTTTTTAACTAGCGTCACGCGTTTTTTCTACTTCAACATATTGTTCCGGCTGCCCGTCTGTAATTACCTGATCCGTACAAAAAAGTAAATCAAACGGATTAACAGAAATGTATCCGAAATTGATCATAAATACCGGGCCGGCAAAAATGGCCTGTGTTTCGTTTCTCGTGTATCATTGGATTAAATGTCCATTATTTTTCTTCAGCTTATTTATAACAGGTCTCAAGAAATCAATAGTGACAGGTTTCTCGAAGAATTCTATATACTCTACAACATTCGCTTTCTTAATAATATATTCGGTCGCAAATCCAGACATAAATATGACTGGAATTTCTTTCTTTTTGTGTATTTCTATTGCCGCTTCAATGCCATCCATACCGCCTGCCAGGCGAATGTCCATCAAAATGAGATCCGGCTCTTCATTTAAGGCCACTTCAACTGCTGTTTCACCCTTTGGAACCGGCTGCAGAGGCTCAGTGTCCAGGTCCTTCAAATCTTCACAAATGCACCTTGCGGTCAGAAGTTCATCTTCAACAACCAGTACTTTTAATTTTCGGGTCATTATTATACTCTGGGTTTGTAAAGTTCCTTTTTTAAAACGATCGTACAGCGAAAACCATTTGTGTATTTAAAATTTACATTTCCCTCCAACTGGTATTCAACCAGTTCTATAATCGTTTGAATCCCGAGTCCGCCTTCTTTACGTATATCAAAATTTTCCGGCAAGCCGACGCCGTTATCCGAAATTTTCAGTACAATTTCATTTTTTGGATTCAGGTTTAGTGTGATATCGATATTGCCCTTACGTTTATCCGGAAAAGCATATTTCATCGCATTCGTAATAAGTTCATTTATAATCAGGCCACAGGGCATTGCCGTATCCAGTAAAACATTTATATTCTCTCCGTATACCGAAATCTTGATTCCTTTGATGGACGAAGAATAGTTATTCCTGAATAATTGTACAAGTCCCTCGATATATTCTTTTAAATTTATATGAGAAAGATCCTGCGATTCGTAGAGTTTCTTGTGTACAAGAGCCATGCTCAATATTTTATTCTCAATTTCTCTGAAAATATTTTTGACCTGTTGATTTTTCAAATACCGTGCCTCCAGTCTAAGCATTGAGGAAATGACCTGCATGTTGTTCTTGGTCCGATGATAGAGCTCTCTCAGAAGGATTTCTTTTTCTTTCAGGCTATTTTGAATTTGTTCTTGTGCGTGTTTTTGAGCTGTGATGTCAGAGACCATGGTTATAAAGTAAAGCGGGTTGCCCTCAGGGTCACGACGCAGTGACGTGCTGATGTCCACCCATACAGTGGAACCGTTCTTATGAATATATCTCTTCATAAAACGGGCTGATTCTTTATCACCTGAAAGCATGGCGTCAACTTCTTTCTGTGTCAGTTCCACTTCGTCCGGATGAGTAATATCCTGCCATTTGAGGCCCTGGAGTTCTTTCCATGAATAACCGAGCATATTACAGAAAGCCTGGTTTACATGAATTTCGCCTGATGGAAACGTGATCGATTTCCCCACAATGGAATGATCGAAGATGTACTTGAATTTATCTTCGCTTTCAAGCAATGCATTCTCAGCCAGTTTGCGTTTGGTAATGTTGCTTGCAAAATTCAGGGTCGCATCCCGGTCTTCCCATCTGATGAGTACAGACCTGAGCTCGATCCAGATTGGATGACCTTCTCTGTTCACGATCCGAAAACTGTAGACCTCGGGCAGTTTTTCACCTTTTAATCGTTTTAGATGCAGGTTATAGACCATTTTTTGATCATCGGCATGTATGAAATCAGTAAAGAGTCTTGACCCGAGATCTTTGCTGGAATAGCCTGTGATTTTGATTGTCATTGGATTACAGAATACAAGCATGCCGTCCTGCACGACAAAGATCGCTTCGCTGGCGTTATTAAAAAGAGTGCGATACTTTTCTTCGCTGTCAATCAGTTTTTTCTCTGCCTGCTTTTGCTCAGTAATGTCGTTATAAACGGCTACAATATCGCCTGTTGGAAGTTTATACACATAATTTTCTCTCCACCCAGTAATTCGATTGTCTTTGTAATTTGTGACAGGAAGTATTTCCGATGTTCCGGTCTTCCAGACCCGCTGAAATACATCAAACAGGCCAAACTCCTTAATCGCAGGGAACATTTGCAAAACGCTCTTGCCGATCACTTTATTTTTATTTATTTTATCAATTCGCTGACCGGCCTGGTTGAAATCCCTGAAAATAAAATCCGCGCCGTTGTTTATGGCTTCGTACACGGCGACACCGCTGTTGATGTGATCAAACAGCTCACGATAACATATTTCGCTGGTCCGTATATCTTCTTCTGCGCGCTTGCGGTCCGTGATGTCCAGTGTAACCTCAATACCGCCGCTGATTTTACCCGTTTCATTTCTTACAGGATATCCTTTTATCGACCAGGTTCTTCCATCGGGTGTGGTTATTTCTTCCTGCTGTATTTTACCGGTTTTAATGGCCCTTGCAACCGGACAGGATTCACACTCTTCTTTTCTGCCGGTCCAAATTTCGTGGCATTTTCTTTCTTTTAAATCATCCACAGTGCTGTTAACAGATCGGGCCGCTGCATGATTCGTCCACAGGATATTGTGATCCAGATCCTGATAAACGACCAGTTCTGACATGGTATTCAGAATAACCGATTTTTCCATTTCACTTTTCAGAAGAGCTTCCTCGGCATGTTTGCGTTCGGTGATATCATGGTAATTGACGACAATAGCGTTTACACTTGACTCATTCAACAGATTGTTTGCAATCCCTTCAATCCAAAGCCAGGAACCATTATTGTGAAGGACACGAACAGAAGGCATACGGACCTTACCTGGTTTTTTAATGATTCCTGCGAATAGAGATAAAAATTTGTTACGATCGTCAGGATGAACAAGATCGAACGTGTAATGGCCGATTCTCTTTTTAACGGGATAACCCATCGTTCGTGTGTAGGATGGGCTATTGTATAAAACAAAACCGTTTTTATCAAGGAGCGAAATTACATCCGTGCTGTTCTCGATCAATGCCCTGAATTTCAATTCGCTTTCACGTAGCGCTTTTTCCGCCTGATTGCGTTCGATTATATCTGCTGTTTGGCCGGCAAGGAGATCAAGCAGGCGCAAATGGCGTTTGTCAGGCTGGTGAGGCTTGCTGTAGTGGGTGGAAAAAACGCCGAGGATTTTACCTTCCTTGCTCATCAATGGCGTGGATTGAACGGAACGCACACCCTCTGACAACTGGACTTCCAATACGGTTGTATCCGCAAAGACGGGGCTTGTGGTGATGTCTTCGACAATGACGCGCTTGCATTTGTCAAAAGCCTTGCCGCAAGCGCCCTGCCCTTTCCCAATGCTATCCCAGAAGTCAACCCATTTTTGATTAAATCCGCGCTGAGCGACAATTTTCAAATTGCCTGACAGAGAATCCATGATCTGCAGGTTGCCCTTGTCCGCCTGAGTAATTGTGATCGCTGCTTCGACGATCTTGTCAAGCGTTTCCTCAAGGTTGTATTCACGGAGAAAGAGTTTGCCAATCTGCAACAAATTGTGCATGCTTTTTAAGTCAGCCTCCAGGGATGCCTCTGCATTCTTGCGTTTGGTGATGTCACGACCGATGCAATACATATGATTTTCTTCTTCAAGCGATGTAGCTGTCCATGAAATTGTTCGAACCGAGCCGTTTTTGTGTATATAACGGTTCTCAAAATCGATTGTTACCAGGCCCTGACTCAATTTTGCTACCTCGGCGTCATTGATTTTATGGTCATCCGGATGAATAAAATCAAGAAAAGGCCTTGATAAAAGCTCTTTTTTTGTATATCCGAGGGTTTTTTTCCATGCCGGATTTACATATTTAAAGTATCCGTCCATGCCGGCTATACAGATCAGATCATGTGATGTATTAATGAGACGATCTTTGATCTCTTCTGTCAAAACAAAATGATCCGGAGTGGCCATTTTTTGATTTGGATTATTTATCATGCTTGTTATCCAAACAATATGAAATTAGATTTGTTAAATTATTAAATATAGGGTCAAATGCATATGGTAAGAGAAATCAGTAAACGCGACAGATAGTAAAGGAGAGTTAATTCTTATTAGCAATTGATCCTGTTAGAAAAAATCACCAACTGAAGCACAAAAAGGCTCAACCATAATTAATTGTGAGCGCAATAGAATGAATCATTTCTTATGTTCCTTTAACAATTTTTCAGTGTAATATCAATATACCTCCTGTTCATCCCTGACGCAGCGCACGGAATAACCGTATGATGAAGAGGGTGAGGCTCCCAGAATACCGACATTCACGCTGCTGTAGTACAGTATATACAATTTAGGCGTGTCTGAAAAAAAATAGGCTTTTATTTCCCTGTCCCATTTGCCGGCTTTATATGGATCTTTAAAACCCGACGGCAGTGCCGAGAATCCGCTCTGGTTGTTTCCATAGTTTTTATTAAAATAGGGTTCCCATTTCTTCCGGCTTTTTAATTTTTTTCCGGCGATATTTTGTCCCCCGAGATGATTGATTAAAGTCATCCATTCTTCATCCGACGGCAAATGCCAGCCGTCCGGGCAGGCTTCCAGGGCGGCTTCGAACGTGTATAAATAGCCGTATACGGGCAAATCCCCCATGGAATAATACCCTTCTCCCGATTTATAGGCAAGGTTTTCAGCCATCCAGACCTGATCGCCGATTTGAATTGTTTTATAGGTTTTTCCGTCACGAGGATCTGTAAATTTTCCTGTTTTGTTATGCATGGAATGGGGTAAGAAAATACAGGTGCCCAGTGCCAGAACACATGAGACAATCAGGTATATTTTAAAAAATCGTTTTACATTGAATAATCCTGAAAACCCCTTCACAATGCCGTAACACATGAAAAAGACAAGGGGACCACCTCCAAATAAAAGGGATACCAGAATAATCATGGTGATGCTGTTGTGCAGGATTTTTCTTATAAACAGAACACAAGGATAACTGAGCAAAAAGATCAAGGCAAGCAGAAAGCCCGCGAGTATCGGGGAACGCGCATTCGGCGCAAAGCAGGCCGCTGCAATGAGTAAAAGCGAAAGAATGATTGTACCTTTTACATATTCCATCAGGCTGTCGGTTGAATCAGGGGATGCGGTTACCGGATCTGTTTCGTTAGTTTGAGCGGGTGTGTTTTTTTGGGAAGGCAGGGAAGGAGCCATTGATTTTTTTTCTGGTGGAACCGATTCAGATGATGAAACGGCTTTTGCAACTTGACAGTCCAATCCTGCATTTTTTAAGGTGTGTGAATACTTAATTGCGGCTTCTTTCGATACGTTTCGTTTAAGAATTCTCGGACGTCCATCAAAGAGATACTTCAATTCTTCGGGTTTCTTCCGTGTCAGCTTTGCCAGATTATCCATGCCTTTTTCAATCGGGATACCCGGAAGTGTGCGGCCGTTGAACACAATGTTGTATACTGTTTCCATGGACAATTAATCTCTCCTGTTTTGAATATTCGACCGGTTGGTCAGAAAGAGGGCGGACACCGAATTAAAATTTATTATGTTAGAAAATCCCGGGAATCCGCCTGTTCGCTTTTTCGGTGGTATCCCGAAGTCCTGCATTATGAATTTTTTTGTTAAGTTACAAAGACCGGGCCACCCGTCCATTTTATTTCTGGAATATCAATTTTTTTATTTTAAAAAGATTACCGGCCTGTAATTTATAAAAATACAGCCCGCTTGACAGGTCACCCGGCTGCCAGATTACAAGATGATTGCCGCTTGAGCAGTATCTTTTAACAAGGGTGGCTATTTCTTGCCCTTTAATATTATAGATTTTTAATACTACGAAGGAGGGCTGCTTTATATTGAACCCTATTGTGGTTTCTGAATTAAACGGATTCGGATAATTCTGAGACAGATGTATCTTATGGGGAATATTATTATCCATTATTTCAATTTCAGCCATATTGCCCAACGGTAATTTTAATGACGGATCACCCAGCAGGGTAATTCTCCTGATATAACCTTCTTCTTTTTCTCTCTCGTTTTCCAGAGAGCATTTAGCAGTTAAAAAGGCGTCTCCCAGCGTTGTATTGGAATTGTTGAATATTTGAGAATAAAAATGATCCAAAAATGATGATTCGTTATATAAAAAATTCAGCCCTGCTGATCCAATGATGGCAACAGTGCCTTTTGTTTCAAAGGACATAAGTGTCTCAATCAGACTCTTTTGTAAAGGATCGTCGAATATTTGATTACAAGCCGCAGCGGTTAAAATAAATGGATGCTGATTATCCAGGAAAGTATCAATTTCATTAATCTTCATGATATGAGATTTCGACCAGAAAAGTGGATGACCATGTCCGTAATAGGAAAAGTACAAAACATCATGATTTAATACATTGAAAATGTCTGTTTCTGTTCCATAATATGGAGACGTTTTTCTTAAATCGATTCTGGAGTAACAGGTTTCTGAAATTTGAAATTGGTGGATAAAATCATCAACACAGTTTTCGAATGCAGTTGTAGCACCAAAAGACGTAGAATCATAATCAGCAACAAACAGAAACTGATTTTCATAGGAATGAAATCCATCAAATTGTATGCTTTTGTGAACCATGTTGATTAGTTCATTTTCATTTCTTGCCGGGAATCGTCCCAGGGCTATTTCAGGAATATTATACTGATTATATTTGTTGATAGAGTACCATTCATCAATAGAAATTAAAATCGAATCGACATGACACAGAAATTGGAACGAGGGGATATGATTGATGCCGCCGGCAAGCAGACAGTATTTTGGCGGTGTTTGCCAGAATTGAATGGCATAACTTATAAAATTTCTTATGGAGTTTGCCTGTGAAAGACTATCTGGAAATTCAGCATAGATGGAATCAAGGCAAATGTTTAATGTATTTAAATTATTTGAATTTTTATAATGAACGAATTCAATCAACGCATCTGAAAATTCTGATGGAGAAATAATGATGTAATCAGCATGATTTATCGGGCTTTTTAAAGCACTGTATAATGAACTGCTGAATAGAATATTCAACATCAACAAGATGTATTCAAATGTTTTTTTATTCGATTTTACTGATTTTATATTTAACATAGCAAACCGAAAATTTTGTTCCGGAAAACATAATGGATTGTTGATTTCAATTTAGTTACAGTTGCGGTTCCATTGTATAAAGTCTCACATGTTTTGATAATTCTTTGTTAACCAGAATTTATAAGATTCAAGAGCACTCCTTCTAGTGAAAAAAGGCGACTATTTTAATAGTTGTTCTATATACCTATTTCACCAGCATCATCTTGCATGTTTTTACAAATTTGCAGACCTTCATCTGATAGAAGCTTTACAGGGTGGGCCATTGGCACACCACATGGACTTCTGTTTGGTGATAATTAAATTTTCTCTAAGGCACGACCACAAGGGAGACTGTGTGAAAACCATACTTTTTGTCACCCTGAGCGAAGTCGAAGGGTGTAAAGTTTGATATTTACAGGCTTCGACTCCGCTGTCTCAGCCTGACATGCTTATTGGAGTTTTCACACAGTCTCACAAGGGGTTATGCCACACGTGTTTCATTTGGTCATATTGGTCAGATCACCCGTCCGAGCAAACGATACTGAATTAAAGAAGTGATTCCAGAAAAGTCTACTCGTCAGAGTTCAGGGTACGTGAAGTCGTACTTGTTGAAACTTTTCTTATGCCTATAAGAGTTTTTCAGCGCCAGAATACACTTCTTCTACCTTCAATATTGCAACGGCATGACCAGGATGCTGTTTTGGGTTCCATTTTTTCATATCCTCGAAAACATCGCCCTTCTTATGGTATTCAATGGTTCCCTTAACCTGATAAGCCTTGTCCTCATTAGTCATAAACAGAATAGCACCCTTGCTGCCGGAAAGAATATTGCTTCTTGTTTTGTCAAAATAATTATCAGCAATCGTTATTGTTTCTTCATCAAATTTATTTACGCAAGTAACATAAATGGCATTGGGAACCGAACTCTTATCAACAGTGGTGAATATAACAGGACCTTTTCGATTTTCCCATGCTTTGCTGACTTTTTTAGGTATTAATGTCATATCTTTTCCCTTCATCGTAAGACAAGATATTGTATTGATTAGGCTTAAAAAAGAAGAATGCAATGTAAAAAACAAGTACTGCTATTTGGGGGATAGTAAAATTGGAAAAGTATATGTTTTTTTTTAATCCATGAATACCAAAGTAAATTAAAATAATCATTATAAGAAAGTGACCAAAGAAGATAGGCATAAAAAAAGTAACTATTTCACTCAATATTATTCTCCTTGTTTTGTTATCTTGTTAATTTTTGAAAATTATATTTTTATTATAGGCTAACCTATTACTATCTGCCGGAAAATCCCAATATTCTTATGCCTTATATAAGCCATGTATTGCTTTTGGTTGTTCATACACAAATTGGGTATTTGTGCAGGAGATACAGTGTAAAAATAAAGTTTCACTATAGGTTAATTGTAATAAATATACCGCCGGCATTGCTGAATATCAACAAAAAAATAGGGTAGAGACAGTGTTTTCCACTTTCTTGCCTAACTACCTTACATAAAGCGAAACACGCAGTACAGTGGGTGGTGTGAAATTCAATCCCCAGTCGGTCTGGTCACCGTTCAGAATACGGTCCGCTTTGAATTCACCATCAATATATTGCCCTTCTTCAACGATCAGATACTGCCAGAATTTACCCTCATTTTGACCTGTTGGCCGGAACATGACACGGCAGTGATAGCCGGTCAGCAGAAACTGTCCCTTATCCAGTTCAGCGACAAGTATGCGTCCATCCGGTGTTTCGGGCTGAGATTCCGATCTGGCCAATCGGCGGAATGTACCGAAAGCAATATCCGCGTCCCAGCCGTCAAAGTGAAGGGACCGATCCGTGATATAGTTCACTCTGTCTACAGAATTACCTGGATCAGCATCCGGATCAACAAATAACTGGACCGCGGTTTGAATTTTTCCTTCAAAGTTCAGCTTCGCTATTTCTCTGACCATTGGTTTAAACAGGCGGTAGTTGAGTGCTGTCGCCCCGTATATTTCTTCAGATGACAGGGGATTTCCGTCCCGGCCGATGCGGATGCGTGTGTCATCCATTCCAAACGGGGCATATCCAATAGCACCCTGGCCCAGGGCCGCGAAGAAAAAACGTGTAAAAGCGCCGAATCCGATGGTTTCGGGCACAAACAGGGGATTATCCGGACGGCTGTAGAGTTCAAGGACTTTAAGATAGGCCTCTGTGTCGCCAATGTAGATATCGGGAGACAGGATATCCACAGCCGGCGCGGCAGTTTTCCAGAGTTCAAAGACATTGTCATTGGGGCCGCCTACCTGATAGGTTGGTGGCCAGCCCGGATTCAGCGGATCGCGAATCGATCCGTTGACGAAAACGGGGATCGGATAGATTGCCTTGCCCGCGGCAGCGACCTGGCCGATATACGAAGCCACGTGCCAGACCTGGAAGAACTCATCCGCGTCGCGTCCGAAAACATCGCTCCAGTTCCGGTTGGATTCCGGTAACAGGTTCATTGAAGCGAGTACTTCAGTTGGTACCGGGCTGTTAAACAGTTCTTGCGCTTCGGGTGAATAATCGCGCACTGTGTCCCAGGACCCGGGCTCGTTCTGAACCTGTACCATAATAACGGTGTGCTTTGTATCAAATTGTTTTAGATGGCGCATAAAGGCTGAAAACGCCTTTATGTCCGCCTCGAGTGCGGCCTGAGCGTGGGGTGAGGGTGAATCGATTTGCCGGCCGTCTTTTCCGATGATGTTCGTGTATTTCTCAGGCTGAAGTTTCATCCATTGGGGCATATAATGATTCGATCCGTTCTTCCATGTGGCGAACCACAGAAGAACCAGCCTCAGGTCATGTTGACGTGCCTGAGAAATAATTGTATCCATGACATGATAATCGTACTGACCCGGCTGAGGTTCAAACTGTTCCCAGTAGATCGGGATTTCAAGCGTGTTGACATGAAGCATTTCCATGGCGGACCAGACTTTGGGAAGCATGGCCGGCCAACCGCTTGAATTGTTACATTGCGCGCCAAGTATCAGGAACGGCTCACCATCGATAATCAATGCATGCCGTCCGTTCTTGTGAAGAAGATGGGGCAGGGACCGGTCCGATTCCTGTGAATGGATCGGTAAAGAAAAAGCAGTGATGGCGATAATAGTAACAAGGATTTGATGGAACAGCGAATTTTTACAGGTCATGGATGTTCCCCGAGGTGATCAGCAGCATGGTTTGAAGTATGTGACGGTTAAGTCGTTTGTCAGCTATTGTTTCAATAACAAATCAATATATTGCTTAAACAGGTTTAAAATGACAGGAAAAATGTCTTAACAACCCGGGCTGGCAGGTAATTCTGTGGCCGGGGATTTTATCTCTGTTTTGCCATACCTCGTTGATGACTTCGATCAGGTAATCAAAGTGGCTTTGCGTATAGACGCGCCGGGGAAAGGCAAGACGAACCAGCTCAAGAGGTGAGGGGTGTTCATTTCCATCTGTGTCAATTCTGCCGAACATGACACTGCCAAGCTCAACAGAGCGAATACCGCCTTCAATGTAAAGTGCATTGACAAGTCCGATACCGGGATATTGCAGCGGTTTTATGTTCGGAAGGAACGCCTTTGCATCTAAAAAAACAGCGTGTCCGCCAACCGGACGTACAACAGGGATGTTTTTTTGAAGCAATTTGTCACCAAGGTATTTAACTGTGGCATGCCGGTAAACCTGATAGTCATATTCGAGCGCTTCCATCAATCCCACGGCAATAACTTCCAGATCTCTTCCCGCCAGTCCACCATAAGTGGGGAATCCTTCTCTTAAAATGAGCATGTTTTTGAAGTCTACCGCCCATTTGTCGTTATTGCAGACAAAAAATCCGCCGATGTTGGAGAGTCCGTCTTTTTTACAGCTCATGGTGGCCGCATCTGCGTAAGAAAACATCTCCTGCGAGATTTCAAGCAGGGATTTGTCCTGATAGCCTTTTTCTCCGGTTTTGATGAAGTATGCGTTCTCGGCATAGCGGCAGGTATCTATGACCAGCGGTATTTCATACTTATTTAATGTTTTCTTAACAGACCGTATGTTTGACATTGATACAGGTTGACCACCGCCCGCATTGTTGGTGACCGTTATCATGCAGAAAGGGATATGGTCTTTTCCGTTCTCTTCGATGCATTTTTCCAGCTTCCCGATATCCATATTCCCTTTGAAAGGCAGATCCTCATCAGTGAAAAAGGCTTCGTCACAAACCAGATCAACGGCACGTCCCCCGGCAAACTCCAGGTTCGCGCGGGTTGTATCAAAGTGATTGTTGTTTGGGATGACCTGCCCTTTCTTTACCCTCGTCTGTGCCAGGATGCTTTCGGCCGCCCGTCCCTGATGGGTGGGAAAGATGTGCTTCATATTAGTGATGGTTTTGACGGTTGTTTCAAATTTTTTCCAGGATTTACTTCCTGCATAGCTCTCATCACCACGCATAAGGGCCGCCCATTGCTCACATGACATGGCACCGGTACCGCTGTCTGTCAACAGATCAATACAGCAGTTTTCTGCGTCAAGTAAAAAAACATTGTAATATGCTTTCTGAAGCGCCTTTTCCCTTTCTTCTCGTGAGATGAGTTTAATGGGTTCGGTCATTTTAATACGGAAGGGTTCAATAATTGTACGCATGCGCTGAACTCCTGGTGTTGTGGATTGGTGCGCTGCCGATGCTGCAAAAAAGCAGTAAGACGCTGAATTTTTTCGGGTAGCGAAGCTCAGGACGCCGGCCCGGGTTGTACCTTATCCCTGTAAAAGGTAAGTGGCACAACTTTACTATCGGATTTGAACCATGGTTTTTGTTATTTAATCGGTTCAAAGCGTGCCTGAAAGAAACGCAGGCGTTCAGGCTCGTAGACCATCCTTAATCCTTTGGTCTTTTCACGGTTGTCATACACCGTTTTAATCGCTTCGGAGACCACATCCATATGTGCCTGCGTATAAACCCGGCGGGGAATTGCGAGCCGTGTCAGTTCCAGTTTCGGAAACCGGTGATCTCCGGTCTTTGGATCCCGTCCGGCACTGACAATGCCCCGCTCCATACTGCGAATTCCTGAATCCAGGTAAAGTTGTGCTGCCAGCACCTGTGCGGGGAACAGATCCTGCGGGATGTGAGGGTAGAAACTTTTGGCGTCCAGAAAAATGGCATGTCCACCTACCGGGCGAACGATAGGAATATCCCAATTGAGAAGCAGATCGCCGAGGTAAAGTACCTGTCCCACGCGGGAACGGACATGATCATCCTGTACGCCTTCAGCAATACCGATCGCCAGGGCTTCCATGTCACGGCCGGCCATTCCCCCGTATGTATGAAGACCTTCATAGACCACGACCATATTGCGGAGCTTGTCAAAGAGTTCGTGGTCATTCACTGCCAGCCAGCCGCCGATGTTTACCAGGTTGTCTTTTTTGGCGCTCATCCAGGCGCCGTCGGTATAACTGCAAAATTCCTTAAGAATCTCGGCAATGGATTTGTTGATATATCCATTTTCCTGCTGCTGGATAAAGAAAGCATTCTCGAACATGCGGGTGGCATCCAGATAAATGGCAACACCATAGCGGTTACAGAGTTTGCGCAAATCCCGGACATTACTCATGCTCACCGGCTGGCCTCCGGCCATATTGACCGTTCCGGCCAGACTGATATAAGCAATATGATCCGCGCCCTCTTTCTTGATTAATGTTTCCAATTTGTCCAGGTCAACATTCCCTTTAAAAGGGTGCATGTTTCCCGGATCATGGGCCTCATCAATAATCACATCAACGAAAATACCACCGGCCAGTTCCTGATGCAGACGGGTTGTGGTGAAATACATATTGCCCGGTATGTATTGACCGGGTTTTATGACTGCCTGGCTGATCATATGTTCTGCGCCACGGCCCTGGTGAGTAGGCACCAGATATTTGTATCCATAATAGTTTTTCACGGCTTCTTCCAGATGATAAAAATTTCTGCTTCCTGCATACGCCTCGTCGCCCAACATGATTCCGGCCCACTGACGGTCACTCATCGCGCTGGTTCCACTGTCAGTAAGCAGATCAATATAGACATCTTTCGATTTCAGCAGGAAGGTGTTGTATCCCGCTTCCTCCATGGCTTTTGCCCTTTGCTTCTCATCGATCATGGAAATCGGTTCCACCATTTTTATTTTCCAGGGCTCTGCCCAGGAGCGGCGGTCAAATTGCTGGCCCATGGTTTTAAATGTTGGATGAGTCATGTTGCTGTTCCTCCTGTGGGTTTTGTCTGACTTCCAAATATAACTTACCGGATCACATATATCAACCCATTTGTGATGAAGCTTGCATAATTTTTAAAAGCAAGTATTTTAATTCTGCTTTGTGAAAATTTTATACCGTTGGCAATAATCGTATAATCTTTGAGTGTGTCATTATTTAAGGATAATATAATTATCACATAAGCGAAATATTGATTTTTCCCCAGGCCCGGCTGTATTTCCCTTCAATATTGACCGTTTGACCTTTTTCAACAGAAAACGGTAATTCTTTCGATGTCCTGGTAATTACACCGTGCAGAACCACTTTTGCAATATGGTTGCCGGGTTCAATTTCATATTCCCTGGTTTCACCGAATTGAATATTACTCAGGATAAATCCATCTACAACGAATTCAATCCCGACCACACCTGCCAGATATCCTGGATCCAATAATGTGACAACCGCTTTCGCTTTGTCTTTGCCAATCGTAATTTTTGTGCTCTGTGCTTCGGGCTGGTCTGAGGTACCCGGTTCAGTACTTACATCTATTTCATCGGCCGTTTTTGAAGCGTTGATAAACTGAACCACACTGACAAACACCATGATAACGGCGAACAGGTCAATCAATACATAGAAGGCGGAACCGGATCCTTCGGCTGAAAGCATGCCGTCCACAATGGTGAGGAGAATTAGGGATCCGCCGGCGGATACGCCCGATATAACTGTTGGTTTTAGAGCCAGCCATATTCCTGCGATAACACAAATTGCAATGCTGAAAACAGCAAACGCGACCAGGCTCTCATCCGCGTCTTCAATGCCGGTCAAAGACAGTACAGCCAGGATGATGACCGTGCCGCCCCATCCCTTGAGTGATTTTTTGGCTTTTTCGAATTTAACATTGCCCATAGCACTCTCCTTTGTAATGATATTTATTCATCGATTTCTGCTTTCAAACATGATCCATATGACATGATGATTTTTTCCCGTATCTGACAATTAAAGTATGATCACAGTTATGTTACGGGAATAGGTTATAACAGAAATTGAAATGGAAAGCTCACTTTTTGTAAGCCTGAATTAATATACCGTATGCCGTGTTGAATATCAATTAAAAAAATAAGGAATGATTTTATGTAAAAAAAGTTGGCATTATTTGAATAAAATGTTAAACTGAATTGGTTGATGCAACCATATCACATAATGCGGGGGATACTGATGAAGAATATCACCTATATCATAAAACAGGTGACCATTTCCGGTTTGTTGTTCTTTATGTTTCAATCCCTGTTCGCCCAGCTGGATTGGGGTCAGAGGGTGGTAGAATCCACCATGACACGGAGAACAGCGGCTCAATTCGGAAACTGGGCCTATCCGCAGGGTTTTTACCTCTGGGGGCAGTACAGGTTCTGGAAAATGACCGGTGAAGACAGTTATTTCCAATATATCAGGGACTGGGTGGATAATCATGTGGACGAGCAGGGGAATATTGACGCAGGTATCGGCAGTCTGGATAACAGCGAGCCGGGTCTGATCACATTGCTGTGTTATGAGGAGACAGGGCAGGAAAAATATAGACTGGCAGCCGATTATATTCGCAATGTATACCACACATATCCCCGAACATCGGATGGCGGATTCTGGCACAATACAGGCGCCCGGGGTCAATTGTGGGCAGACGGTGTTTACATGATCTGTCCATTTCTTGCGCATTACGCCAGGGTGAGGGGTGATACATCCCTTTATACGGAAACGGCCAATCAGATTATCATTTATGCCAGTCATATACAGGATATCACAGGTCTTTTTTATCACGCGTATGACGAAGACGGTTCTTCATCATGGGCGGATCCGGTGACACATCATTCCCCCTGGTTCTGGGGACGCGCCATGGGCTGGTTCGGTATGACGATCATTGAAATTCTGGAAGTCATGCCGAATGAACATCCCAAACGATCCGCTCTGATAAAAATTCTGAGTGATTTCATAGAGGGCGTTGCGGAAGAACAGGACGAAAGCGGTCTATGGTATCAGGTTGTGGATCAGGGTGATCAGCCGGATAACTGGCTGGAATCCTCCTGCTCATGCATGTACACCTATGTCATAGCCAGGGCCGTTCAAAAAGGGTATGTGGATGAATCGTATCTGGATACGGCAGTGAGGGGGTATGAAGGTGTATTGCGAGAGAAGATTACAATCGGAAGCGACAAACTCGTCAGCATGCATGATATTTGTCAGGGAACGGGTGTGAGCAGTGAATACAGCTATTATATCAACCGGAGCAGAAATACCAATGACCATCACGGTCTGGGTGCGTTTCTCATGATGTGCTGGCAGATGGCCGGATATGATGCAACCGATAATCTCAACAGTCCACCTGTGGCGCAGATCACATCCCCGGCAGACTCTACCTGGCACTGGCCAAATTTGGAAATTCCCATTCTGGCAAGTGGTTATGATTTTGACGGTGAGGTTGAGCAGATTACATTTTATGAAGGGGACAATGTATTGTTCATCGATGATCAGGCACCCTGGAGTTATAACTGGCCCAATGTTTCTGAAGGATCTTATATCTTATATGCGGAAGCCATGGACGACAGCGGTGCTGTTGCGCTTTCAGATCCGGTTCATGTTTTTGTGACAGACACGGTTTTTTATTATGAAGCCGAAGAGGGTATCCTTTCTGCGGGCACTGTGGACAACAATCACACCGGGTATACGGGAGACGGATTTGTAAACCTGGACAATCAGAGCGGTACCTATCTTGATCTGACCATTCCGTTTCCGGAATCCGGAATGTGGAAAATTGCCATCCGTTATGCGAATGGAACCGATCAGAACAGACCCTGTGAGATTCGTATGGATGGAACCATGGTCAGCAGCGGTTTCGGTTTTGCGCCGACAGGTGAATGGACCGACTGGGCGTATTCTGAAAAGCTGGCTCTTGATCTTGAAGCCGGTGATCATACCCTGCGTATTACGGGCAATACATCCTCCAGTGCTCCAAATCTGGATCATCTGAAATGTATCCGGGCTGATCACGGAACCGGTTTAACAGATCCGGCAAAACGACCGGTGGAATTTTATCTCTATCAGAATTATCCCAATCCTTTTAATGTGGAGACGGTTGTTGGTTTTGAAGTCAATCTGCAGGCGCATGTCCGTATAAAAATTTATGATGTGCTGGGTCAAAATGTAAAAACAGCTGCAGACGGATTTTATGCTCCCGGATATTATCAGATCCGATTGGATTGCAATAATTTGTCATCAGGCATATATTTTTATCAGCTGATGACAGATGATTGTCGGGTTAAAAGGAAAATGATGCTTCTTAAATAGAGTTTCTGGCTTTAACTCTCTTTCTTTTTCGAGCTCAGGAAAAATCCCCCGGCAATTGCAATGAGACCCACGATGGTTCCTGCTATCTGTCCCGGACCGAACCCCGTATTGCGGCCGATTCCGATCACATCGGCAGCAAGCGATAAAAGCAGCAGTATAAGACCGCCCAGAAGCAGTACAAGACCTGCAATTTTTTTACCATTCATTGTTATACCCTCCTGTTTGTACAATGATTCCCGGTTGATAGCCGGCATGCCAAATGTCAGATCCTGAATGTCCTTCCTGCCCGACTTTGACCAGTGCGAATAGACAGGTTTTTATTTTATTAAAATCATTTTATGTGTTTCCTTATGTCCGGGTCCGGCATAGATCTGATAGAAATAGATACCGGATATCAGATCTTTTGCATTAAAGTTTACCCTATGTTTTCCGGCGGGCATGGTTCTGTTAATCAGGGTTTGTAGTTCCCTGCCTGAAACATCATATATTTTCAGCTGAATACGGCTCTTTTCCTGAATTGAAAATTCTATGGTGGTCATCGCATTAAAAGGATTGGGGTAACATCGCGACAATAATAATTCATCTGCATGCGCATCGGCTGTCTCTTTGATGCCTGTTTTTTCCCCGGTAAATGCCACGGTTGTTATGGAATGAGGGGGAAGGACCAAAGTTGTTGAACCATCATAATCATTGCTTATCACCGTACCGTCTTCTGTTTCGGATGTCCGAATGATTTCCCCGCCATCGACAAGGAAGTCCTGAATATTGAATTCGATTTCCTCCTCCTCACCGGTGTTTATAATGACCACGGTCAGCATATCATCATGCGGACTTATATAGGCCGATACCTTGACCCCCTCATTATCAATTTCAGCACCGACCCTTTGCCATTCGGCATGAATGAACTTCGAGAACTGCCTGAATGCCCAGTAATTTTTCGTAACCGTAAAATGATTATGGCCCATTTTGATAAAGGCTGCATCGATATCACTGGTTCCCATGATTGTCCAGTACAGGTAGGCTGAAAGATTGCCGTAAACCAGACAGTTATGCATTAGCCAGGCTGTGTTGAACCAGCCGCCGTAATCATACTCTGTTTGAAAGATGGGCTTGTCAGAGTAGCTGTTCGCAATAGACGATAAATTCGTAATAAAGGAGTCAGGATTTTCGTTCCCGTCTCCTCCATGATAGAGATGATACGCATATGCATCCACATAATCCTGATTCATGGCATTTGCGTATTTTGGAAATAAGTTGTATCCGATTCCCAAAACCTCTGGAGCAAGAATTTTGGGTATAAAATCAAGGTCCTGTATTGCATCGTATACAGCTGCAAGTGCCTGATCATATCCTGCAAAAGAAGTTGTTTCGTGACTTTCAAATTTGCAGGATTCCCATTCAACCTCAAAACCGGGTTCATTCTGAATGCTGATATAATCCGGGTAAATGCCCCAATCATAAAATTCAATCAGCGAGTCGTACCAGTATTGGGCAAATCCTTCATAGTCATATTCACCGGAAGTATTCTTTTTAAGGGTGCCGCCATTATTGGGGCTGTTGTTGCTCTTCAGGTTTCCCGGCGGTCCCCAGGAAGATAAGAAAATAATCACATCGTTTTCCGAATAGGTATAAATCCTGTCAGCAAATTCCTGATAGATATCAAATCGGGCGCTCTTGCCGTATAGATTCCGCAGGCGAAGAATATCCAATCCCAGTTCATGGAATGCATATTCATAGATGTCTTCTTTTTCGGGATGGTCATACAATTCACCGTACCAGAAGGCCATGGATGCGCCGAATCCTTCCAGGGTTTGATAGGTTTCAGAGGCATTGATACCGGCCGTAGCAGCTTTTAAAGAATCATATGGGGATACCGATAAGAGCAATGATATAGCAACAGTCACAACCAATCTTGGATAATTCATAATCAGCCTTCTTTACTCATATATTTGGATTTACAGTCTGTTCTGTAATGTCATTGAGGTGGTTATTGTTTACAAAGTATAATATAAATAATTGAATGCTTTTCCCGTTTCAACAATCAAAACGCATCAGGTCTATAATTGGATGACCATCTTCTCACCGTTGTATCGCACAACCTTGTCCGGTTTTTTTGTGATATCAATCCCGGTTCCGTGATCAATCCCTGTAAGAATAATATGGATCTTTCTTTTTTTCAGCATACCGGGGAATTTTCCCGAGCGTTTCCCGATGGTCAGTTTTTTCGCGGAATCATCCCATAGAAAGGGAATGGTTGCGTAAATTCCTCTTTCATAATTGTAATTGTCGTTTTCATCTTCATACAAAACAAAACGGCCGTCTTCACCGGGATAAATCCGCAATTCAAGCGGATCAGCCGGTTTTTCATCCGCATACTGAATGAACGGTCCCATGGGGATGATGGAACCGGCTTTTATATAGATTGGCATTGTTTCAATCGGCGCGTCGGCTGTCAGTGTTTGGCCGCCTGATAGACGCGTTCCTGTCCAGAAATCATGCCAGTCATGACCGGCCGGCAGGTAGACGGATCGGACTTTGTCCGCCACCAGGTCGGATTCTTCAAGCTTGAATATGGAAGGGGTTTTCCAGAAAAGCCGCATCCTTGCCGCGCCGGTAGAATTGTTTTCCACTTCTGCAACGAAATCATAGGTATGACCGGCTTCCAGTTCCACGATTTCAGTATACCGTTCCGTGCTTCGATACACAACATCCAGTTCACGGCCGTCCAGAAAGATTCGGTGGCTGTCAAAACACTTGGTGTGAAATTGGTGCTTTCCTGATTCTTTGGGGATCAAATATCCTTCCCATCGGATCGCATACGTGGAATCGGTCACATAATCAGGCCTGCCTGTATACCAGTTGATATTGATATTCGGATCCACGGATTCTCTTGACAGGTTCCTGTATTCCGGATCTTTGTAATATTGCGCCTTGAGTCCTTTTTTACCTTCTTTTGTTTTGAAATATTCCGGTTCAATCAAAATACTGGATTCGGGGGGGCGATGATACATAAAACCGGTTACGGGACAGGCCATGATGGCAGGGCCGAACATAAATTGATCGTCAATAGAATAGGTTTTTTTATCGGATGTGAAATCCATAGGCAGACCCCGCATCAGGGTATACCCCTTGTCTGTGACCAGCCAGGCCAGCGAATAGATATAGGGCATCAACCGGTAACGGAGATGATCGAACTGAACCATGGTTTCTGCGAATTCACCCATTTCCCATATTTCCCGGGGTGTTTCGGATCCATGTGATCGGAAAATCGGTGTAAAGGTGCCCAGCTGGAACATGCGTGCGTATAATTCCTGATACGCGGGATCTTTCCCTCCGTACATGAAAACGCCGTCGTAGGCGCCGATGACAAAAGCGCCGATATCAAAGGTCCAGTAGGGAATACCCGACATACTGTGATTGATGCCGGCTGCTATCTGGTTTTTGTAGACTTCCCAGTTGGCCCCGATATCACCGGACCAGGTTGTGGCCGCGTTGCGCTGCTGGCCTGCATATGTGGACCGGGTTAATATACAGGCGCGCTGTTTTTCAGTTTCTTTCCTCAGATTTTTATAAAGCGCATCTGTCATGACCAGCGAAAAAGCATTCAGGTAGCGGGCCCAGGAACCCATGTAATTACGGCCGACTTTTTTCATTTCATATTCAGTGGCACCCTTGGTCAGGGCGTTAATGACATCCGGTTCCGTGGAATCTATCCACCAGGCATCAACCCCCTTGGATAAAAGACCGGTCTTCAAATACCGCCAGTAAAGGTCATTTGCGGAGGGATTAAAGGCGTCATAATAGCGGAAACCGGCCCAGCCTACGGGCTCATAAAGAAATCCTTTGGTTCGCATATCCCTGTATATAGCCGTATTTGGACCAAGCGCGGGCCATATGGAAATCATGAGATGATAATGCATGCGGTGCAGTTTGTCAATCATCTGCTTCGGGCGGGGGAAAAGCGTTTTATCAAAAAACATACCGCTCCAGTTTTCCGGGCCGTTCCAGTAATCCCAGTCCTGAATCATATTGTCAATCGGAATTTTTCTCTTACGGTATTCAACAGCCACTTCCATGAGCTCGTTACTGTTATCGTAATGCTCACGGCTCTGCCAGTAACCATAGGCCCATTTTCCATACATTGGTGCCTGTCCGGTCAGGAAACGGTACCCTGCGATAATTGAATCCATGGATATACTGTGAATAAAATAATAATCCACGTTATCTGCGACATCGGACCATAGCTTCATTTCTCCGGGTTTGTCGGAAAAGGTTGTGGATGAATAGTTATCCCACAGAATTCCATATCCGCTGGTGGAGAGAAGGAAAGGGGTGACCGCCTCCGTATTGGACTGAACCAGTTTTACCGTTTTCCCGCGGTAATTCATATGGCCGTCCTGATGCTGGCCGAGACCGTATAATCCCTCATCCGGCGTTACATTGAACTTTTGTTCAATATGCCAGGCGTCCGCCTCAAGCGGATCATCTGCCGGTTCAAATGAAGGGATTCCTTTTTCATTCAGAATAATCAGGTCATCTCCTGTTTTGTAGAGAATGGAACCGTCCCGTTTGCTGATTTCAACTGTGATGTTTCCCGAGGACACAGACATAACCTTTTTGGTCTCAGTGACAGATACATTCAGTCCGGGTACGGGATCGTGAATGACCATCAGACTGGTCTTTTCTGAAGTCGACTGAGGCAGCCATTTAACCACACGGACGATATCGTCTCTGTAAAACTGTACACTGACATTTAAATCTTTTTCAGTGTGCAGTTCAATGCCATTGTCAATTTTCAGCCATTCAGCAGGCGGATTTGAACATTGAATAGCAAACAGCAGCAGGATGATAAGCAGCATTAGTATTTTTTTCATAAGAATTCTCGCTTTACAAATATTATTTAAATAGAATAGATAATTTAACACCTTACTCTTTTTGTTTGGAAATATTTTTGATTCGATGAAACCGTATATCCACGACCTCCAGTGTCACAAGTCCTTCTCCAATGGCAGGTTCAATTATTTTCAGAAAAGATTCGATTTTATCCTTCACATCCACTATTTCAATAATAACGGGTAAGTCATCGGACAGACTGAGTAAATGCGCATGATGAATTCGGTGATGGGCGCCGAATCCTTCCAGCCCTCTTATTGCAGTTGCCCCGGCCAGGCCGTGTTCCCTGGCTTGACGAATGATCCATTCATAAAGCGGGGAATGGTCATGACGGTCACTCTCTCCGATATAAATACGCAGCAGA
>Ga0272441_10003393_pt1 | contig 30304 bp, 22 predicted proteins | sample SSMProp6N_FD_193582 | JGI IMG/M metagenome (GOLD analysis project Ga0272441, IMG submission 193582) | Marine sediment archaeal communities from Little Sippewissett salt marsh, Falmouth, MA, United States - SSM-Prop-6N | ecosystem: Environmental > Aquatic > Marine > Wetlands > Sediment ... | reverse complement strand
CGAAGCCGGCCGGCGTGCGGCCGCTTCGCATACCGGATCATTGGCCGGGTCGAATCACATCTGGCAAAGCATCTTTCGCCAGTTCGGGATTTCTGTCGTCAGCGATATTGAGTCCATGCTGGATGTTGTTATGGCATTTACCCATATCAAATATCCGAAAAGAGGCAGAGTTGCCATCATATCAGGGCCTGGGGGTCCGGCGGTTTCAGCGGCTGACGGTGCCCAGATATGCGGGCTCGAGGTTCCCTCCCTTGAAGATAAAACACTCGAAAAGTTAAAAAGGATTCTGCCAGACAGCGGAATTAGTCTGAAAAATCCAATCGATGTAGGTCTGGCTGCATCGTTTGACCTCAAGTATTACCTTGACACCCTGGAAGTGGTAATCAAAGATGCCAATATCGATGCCGTCTTCATCCTGGGTGGCGGTGCCAGCCCGGAGATGGCCGATGAGTATGTAGAAGGTATTATCCGGATCAAGAAAACCAGCGACAAACCCCTGATCGCAGTCTCCTACCCCGGTTTTCCAACAACGCAGAGTGCCGATGAGAATCTTCTGAAAAACAGCATTCCGGTTTATCCAACACCTGAAAGGGCCCTCAGGGCATATGCCAGAACCGTTGAATTTGCCCGGTATAAAAAATCCAGGGCATTTGTTTAGGGTGGAGCAACAGGTGCAAAAGAGTAAAACCTTTGCTGAATTATATGCTGCAGTTGATCAATCAACAACAGAGGCTCTGCTTGCATTTCGCAAAAAGTATCGATTTAAAAACACGGAAATTGACGCCACCTCGTGGTCATATATTTCTTGCGGCAAGGGGGAAGAGGCAATCATCCTCCTGCACGGAATGGGAGGATCAGCTGATATCTGGTGGCAGCAGATTCTGTCTCTGCAAGATTCTTATATTATCCTGGCCCCGTCCTACCCTGCCATGGTCGGTATTGACAACATGGCTCACGGCATTTCCGCCATTATGGAGCATGAATGCATCATTATTAATATACCGGCCATGATTATTGAGTCGGACAACGATCCTCTGGTTGAACAACAACTCAGGGAACTGCTGAAAAAAACCTATCCCGGCGCCCGGGTCGCAACCTTTCATAATACCGGCCATTTCACATACCTGAACCGGCCGGAAGAATACACCGAAACCATTCATGGTTTTCTCAAGCAAGCTTGAGAGGACCTGCTCTTGGCTGCATCTCGCATCGTCATGACAGATCATCGGGCATGGCATACTCTGCCATCCGAAAAACAGCATTCCGGATACTTATCATGCCCGAATATTATTTTAAGTACCGGTGCCGGCCATAAGCTTGATTGACTTCGGAGTCTGGGCTGTGTTAAAATTTCTAGGGCCTGTTATGATTAAAGATTTCAATGAGATCGACACTCTTGCATCACAAATCAAACCCTTGCGCCTGGCAGCCTTAGCTGCGGATGAAGAAGAATTTTTACGTACCATCAAAGTTGCATATGAAAATCATTACATTGAGCCCTGCATAATCGGTGATCTGGCCAAAATTCAGAAAACAGCCGAACTGATCGATTTCAATATTTCTTCAATCGAGATCATTCATGAAACCGATCCTCAGTCAATTGCCGATAAGGGCATTGATATGCTTTTTACCGGGAAGACTGATATTCCGATCAAGGGTCACATTCCCACCTCTTTTATCTACCGCTCGATTATCCAGCATGAAAAGGCCCTCGGTGAAAAGACAACCATCAGTGTAAATACCATCTGGGACATCGCAGGGATGAACCATCTGGTTTCCATCACTGACACCGGTGTCAGCATAGCCCCGAGTTATGAGACCAAAAAGAATATTATAACCGATGCAGTACGCCTGATGAACCTGTTCGGGTATGAAAAACCGCGCGTGTTGATCCTGTCGGCCTACACCGGCCTTACCAGGATGCTGGATTCATACAGTGAAGCCAGAACGTTGCAGGAAGAGGCAGCCCAGGGAAATTTCGGCAATTGCGAGATCGTGGAGGAAACGTCTCTTGCAGGAATATTTGTAGATAAAGGCTCCCGTCTTGACGATTTGGAAAAGCTCGATCTTGGATCGATCCCGCATGTCATTGTTGTTCCTCATCTGGATGCGGGTAATATTTTATCAAAACTCGATTTTGTGCTCAATATAACCAGACGCTCGGTGGTGCTCACCTCACATGGACCGGTGATCATTCCATCCCGCTCCGATACGCATGATCTGATCGTGGGTGAAATAGCCTTAGGGGTTGTTATTGCTCATCTCCTGAAGGGGACCCAGCAATGATTACCTTTGCGCAACTCATCAAAACGGTATCAAGCAGCACATCCAAGCCAAGACTGGCCATAGCCACGGCCCAGGACGCACAGCTACTGATGCTTCTGCCTGAAATTGAAGCCATTGCCGAACCGGTCCTGATCGGCGACCTGAAAGTTATCTCCTCAAAACTTATACAATATGGAGACTCTTTGGACAGGTATGATTCCATTGATGAGACGGACCCAACCCAGGCAGTCCTCAAAGCCCGCAATCTTATTATACAAAAACAGGCCGATATTCTGGTTCAAGGCGCAATCAGTAATCCGATCCTGCGCGATATCATTCTGTGCCGTGAAGACGGTCTTGAACCGCATTGTTTCCTCAGCCATATTTCGGTTTTGGAATCACGACAGCTTTCAAGACTGGTTTTGATTACTGACAGCATGATCAACAGAAAACCGGGTTTGAAAGAAAAGATCTCTATTGTGCAAAATGCCCTGACCCTGACGAAAGCAATCGGGATCGATAAACCAAGAGTAGCTGCACTTGCAGCCCTGGAATACGTCAACCCTTCTATTCAATCGACAATTGATGCAGCTGTCCTCTCCAAGATGGCAGACCGCCATCAGTTTGACGACACAATTGTCGAGGGACCTCTTGACATTGATTGTGCGGTAAGCTCTCAGGCAGCTTTACGTAAAAATGTTTCTTCCAAGGTTGTCGATGAAGTAGATATTTATCTGGTTTCGGATGTAGAATCAGGAAACAGTTTTGCCCAGTTCATGAGTCTGCTGGGCTCCATACCTATGGCAGGCATTATTGTCGGCGCAAGTGCTCCGATCATTATCAACATGCCGTATATCACAAACCAGGGCAAGCTTGCTGAAATAGCCCTGGCAAGTCTGCTCTATCAACATCAAAACACCAATGTTTAATGTTCTAGCCATCAATATCGGTTCTACTACGACCAAGGTTGGTATTCATAAGAAAAACTCCGGGCTGATACGCTACACATTTTCATACGAATCTGATCTTGAAAACGATACAAGAAGCGACCCGGAAAGAAGGAAACAGGACATTTATGCCTTTCTTGAAACATTTCGCGTTAATCATGGCAGTATCCAACTGATTGTCAGCCGCGGAGGACTGGGAAAACCCGGACCATCCGGTGTATATCGAATCAACAAGCAGATGTGCGATGATCTCATGAGTGCAAAATACGGTTGGCATCCCTCGGCTCTGGGGCCTGTAATTGCATATGAAATGGCACAATCCTGGAACATAGATGCTGTAGTGGTCGACCCGCCCAGCACTGATGAATTTGACGATCGCTCACGTTTCTCCGGCCATCCTGACATTGAACGCAAAAGCGCTTTTCATGCCTTAAACCAGAAATCAGCCGCTATTAAGGCGGCCAAAGATCTTGGCCGAAGCTATGCGGATTGCAATTTCGTGGTTGCACATATGGGGGGTGGTATAACCATAGGTGCCCACCGTTTGGGACGCGTGATCGATGCCACTCACGGACTGGCCGAAGGTCCTTTCACACCCGAACGCGCCGGCACACTACCGACTCTCGATCTTGCTGAATTCATCCGCCAAAAAAAACTTTCAGGAAAAGATCTCCAGGTAATGCTTTGCGGAGGAAGCGGACTGTATGCATATCTCGGAACAAAAGACGCTACGCTCATTGAGGAGATGATTGACAAAGGCAATCATGCAGCCGAGCAGTGCTATCAGGCCATGGCCTATCAGATCGCTAAAGAGATCGGGGCTATGGCGGCAGTCCTAAAGGGCACAGTTGATGCTGTCGTGCTGACCGGAGGGCTGGCAAAATCAAAACTGTTCACTTCATGGATCAGTGATATGACCGGTTTTGTCGCTCAGATTCTGGTTTATCCCGGCGAGGATGAAATTCAGGCTCTTATTGATGGAGGGTTTCGGGTATTACAGGCTGAGGAATCCGTACAACTCTATCCGCCTTAAGAAACAGCTATCTTTTCTTTATACGAGCTACTACCTGTCATCAATCCCGGGGAATCAGCGCTATGCCTTATATTAAACCATTTGCAACACACTGTCTACGGTGGTTGCAAGTTCGTTGAGAGTAAATGGTTTTGATAAATATTTCTTGATACCCATCTTTCTGGCTAGTTCCGGAGTTATGCTTTGACTGAAACCGGAAGTCAAAATAACAGGCATTTGCGGTCGAATCCTGAATATCTCTGTGGCCAACTCGGCTCCAGTCATCCCCGGCATGGTCTGGTCGGTAATGACCAGATCAAATGTGTCCGGCTCAGTTTCGAATTTCTTCAGTGCATCAAGGCTTTTTGAAATGATCGTTACTTTATACCCCAAGCGATCGAGCATATCTCTGGCAATCTCAAGGATTTCTTTCTCATCATCTATAAACAGAATTCGCTGGCCTTTTCCGCCCGGAATTGATGTATCCGAGGCCTGTGTTATATCGTTATCATCGTTAAGCTTTGGTAAATACACATGAAATGAGGTTCCCCGGCTGCTTTTTGTATCAACGCTGATCATTCCGTTTAGTGCTAGAACTATGCCGTGCACGATGGCAAGTCCCATACCGGTACCTTTGCCTTTTCCCTTGGTGGTAAAAAATGGATCAAAAATCCTGGGAACTATGCTCTTATCAATGCCAGCACCGGTATCGCTTACGCTCAGTCTTACATACGGTCCAGGTTTTAAATCAGGATTGTTAAATGTTTCGCTTGAATCAACCCGAATCGGCTTGACGCTTACCGTAAGAGTTCCACTGGTTTCTTCCATAGCATGATATGCATTCGTGCACAGATTCATAACCACCTGATGAATCTGGGTCGGATTAGCCATAATTGCCCCGGAATTAATATCGATATCCTGGACAATCTTAATGGTTGATGGAATTGTTGCCCGCAGTAATTTCAGAACCTCTTTAACAATTATATGAATTTGGACCGGACTGCACGTGGTGTCCATTTGACGGCTGAAGGTAAGAATTTGCTGGACCAGGTTTTTAGCACGATCCCCTGCCTTTAATATTTGTTCGAGGTTATGGCGCTCCCTGCTGCCTGGTTCCAGAACATTTTTAATAAGCTCGGAATATCCGATAATCGCTGCCAGAATATTATTGAAATCATGGGCAATTCCCCCTGCCAGAGAGCCGATTGCCTCCATCTTCTGTGCCTGATTTAACCGTTCCTCATATACTCGGCGGATTTCTTCGGTTTCTTTGCGCTCTGTAATATCTCTACTGATGGATACAAATCCTATACGTTGATTGTTTTTATCCCTGATAAAGCTCTCGGTTGTTTCTGTCCATACGGTTGACCCATCTTTGCGAATCAGTTCGAGTTCCAAGTGTCGTTGCCACCTTGGGTCATCAGGTCCCAGATCTTCATCGAATCTTTCATCAATTACCTTGCTGAATTCTTTTAATGATTCTTCGGTTATTACCCATTTCATGTCAAGCCCGTACTGATCTTTCAGGATATGTTGAATCTCCTGTGGTGTATATCCGAGAATGTTCTTAACAGATGGGCTTATGTAGACCGGATTGACATTCATATCCCACATAATGACCAAATCCTTGATGTTTTCGGCTAATAATCGGTAACGCTCTTCACTTTCTTTCAGTTTTTCCTCGTCTATTTTCTGTTTTGTGATATCACGAATTACTCCAACAATACCGCGTATCCTGCCGTCCGTATTTCTCAGAGGAAGATATATCTCGGAGGTGAAACCCTTTTTGCCATTATTAAGATTAAATGACATATTAATTCGAGGGGTTATCTCTCCTCTCATTGTCTTACGCATGATTTCGTCCACACCATTTTCAGCCAGATGTGAAAACATATCCCATGGTTTTTTATTTCTACCAACAACCTGTTCCCTCATAACACCCGATATTCTTTCCATGGCATTGTTCCAGTGGGTATAATGGAAGTCGGTATTCAGGGTAAAAATACCATCACTAACCGATTCAAAAATACTGCTGTATAATTCCTCACTCTTACGTAAGGCCTCTTCCGTGTTTTTACGTTCAGTCACATCTCGAGCAACACCGTAAAAGCCGATCGGAAATTTATGAGAATCGAGCATCAGAGAAGCCGAAACCTCAAGAATTCTTTGTTCTCTATTTTTCGTCATAATCTCGTAATCGACAATTTTCGCACTATGACCGGACAGGTAAATCTTATTGAAAACACTGAACATTTGCCCGGCGGTCTCGGCCGATGTATACTCTCGATTATTCATCCCCAGTAATTCATCAGCGGAATATCCGAGAATTTTTGACATGGAGGGATTTACAAATGTAATATTACCACAAAGATCAACCTCGAAATATCCTTCTTCGATGCTTTCCAGAATATTACGATACTTTTCCTCACTCTCATGATGTTTCAATTCTGCCTTGAACCGTGCCGAATCATCCTTGATCGGAGTTGTAATTATTTCTTTGCTCTTTTTCACGGTTTTCCTAAACCTCCCATTGATACAAATACACTCATTACAAATATGTTCGGTAATTCTTGAAAAACAATTAAACTTGGCAGTTATGATGATAAAACTTTTAATAAATTTCAAAATCAATTGTGAGTATCAACCTGCAAAACAAATTTAATTTCCTACGGGTTTTCAAGTAGCTTGAATAACAATTTACCCGGATATAACGATTCTCCCAGGATTTTCGCGTGTAATCCGTCCGACAATGGCAGCCTCAACAATACCGAAGGCATGCATTTCACACATTAAAGTTTCAGCTTCCTGTTGGGGCAGACTGATCAGCAACCCACCCGAAGTCTGTGCATCAAAAAGCAATTTCACCAAATCAGTATTTACACTGTGCTCAATGTCCACCATGCCTGACCTGAACTCTTCATTGCGATAGGTTCCCCCGGGTATCAATCCCATTTTTGCGTATTCAAGGGCTTCGGTAAAAAAAGGAACCTCTGACGCATAAATTTCAATGCCGACATCTGATCCTTCGATCATCTCGCAGGCATGGCCCAGCAAACCGAATCCGGTTATATCGGTACAGGAATTGACTCTGAAATTCATCATCAGTTCCGCCGGTTTTTTATTCAAGGTCTTCATACTTGTCACGGCTTTGGCTATAGCGGTTTCATTTGCCAAGTCGGCCTTGATTGCCGTAGAGATAATCCCGGTTCCCAGAGGTTTTGTAAGGATCAGAGAATCACCATCCTGTGCGCCGGAGTTTCTCAGAACCTTCTTCGGATGAACAGTTCCGGTTACCGAGAGTCCATACTTGAGTTCATCATCTTCTACACTATGGCCACCGACCAAGAGCACACCGGCCTCCTGCATCTTCTCAACGCCACCATGCAGAATCTCCTGCAAAATGGAAATATCCATGGTCTTTTCGGGAAAACAGATAATATTCATGGCAACCAGCGGTGTTCCGCCCATGGCATATACATCGCTCAAGGAATTGGCGACAGTTATCTGTCCAAATGTATAGGGATCATCCACGATCGGAGTAAAAAAATCCAGTGTCAGAATCAAAGCCAGATCATCTGTTAGCTTGTACACACCGGCGTCATCAGGATGATCTATTCCTACAATCAGATTTGCATCCTTCATAACAGGCAGCGACTGTAAAATCTTGTCCAGGACCCCTGGACCAATCTTACAGGCTCAACCAGCACCATGCACTGTTGTCGTCAATTTAACCTTACTTTCCATATAATCCTCAGAATTGATACCCTGTTTAACAAATAGCGGGTAAACATAGTTTAGTCAAGCTTATAAGTTGTGGATATCATGATGATAAAATTGAATCTAACCATCCTTTTTATGCAATATATTTATTAGCATTATTCATTTGATTCCTATATACATCTGAGAAGCGCATATATTGATACAGGTTGATTAATGCCGCAAGGCTTCTTTTCTATCTCTTTTTTATGAGGAGAAACACGGATGAAGGTCAAAAATTTATTTGCAACCAGATGGGGTATTATCGGAGTTGGATCATTTATCGGTATTATTGCGGCCCTGCTCCAGTTCTGGGGGAATCCTGGCAACATGGGCATTTGCGTGGCATGTTTTGAACGTGATATAGCCGGAGCTCTCGGACTGCACCGGGCAGGCGTAGTTCAGTATATGCGGCCTGAAATCATCGGCTTTGTACTGGGTTCTCTTGCAGCATCACTCATTTTCAGTGAATACCGCTCCCGTACGGGATCTGCCCCGATTGTACGTTTTATTCTGGGAGTATTTGCCATGATCGGCGCTCTGGTTTTCCTGGGCTGTCCCTGGCGGGCCATGCTGCGTCTGGCCGGCGGTGACGGAAACGCCATCCTGGGCCTGCTGGGTTTGATCTTCGGTATCTGGATCGGCACACTCTTTCTGAAAAGCGGCTACAACCTCGGACGTGCCGAAAAAACCTATCCTTCGGTCGGTCTCCTCCTGCCGCTTGTCATGCTTGGTTTTCTGATTCTGGCGTTAATTTACCCTCCGATCCAGGGCGAAGCCAAAAGCGGTGTTTTGTTTTACAGTCTTAAAGGCCCCGGTTCAATGTATGCGCCTCTGATCGTCTCACTTATCGTGGGACTATTGATCGGTTTTCTGGCCCAGCGCAGCCGGTTCTGTACCATGGGAGCATTTAGAGATTTGCTGCTGTTCAAGCAGACACATTTGCTCTCCGGCGTTATTACGCTGGTGGTCATGGCCTTTGTCACGAATTTCATTCTGGGACAATTCCATCCAGGATTTGCCGCTCAACCCATAGCCCATACCATGCACGTCTGGAATTTTGCAGGCATGGCCCTGGCCGGTCTGGCATTTGCCTTGGCTGGCGGCTGTCCCGGCCGCCAACTCTTTCTGGCTGGAGAAGGTGATGGTGATTCGGCCGTATTTATTATCGGCATGATCATAGGAGCAGGAATTGCACATAATTTCGGCCTGGCAAGTTCTCCAAAAGGCTTAGGCCCGCACGGAATAGCTGCTGTTATCATCGGTTTTGCCGTGTGCCTGTTTATTGGTTTCAGCATGAGAAAAAAGATTGTATGAGGAGTCATCGCTATGAATTCGATTATCGATGCAAGCGGGCTTTCATGCCCCCAGCCGGTTTTGATGGTAATGGATAAAATCAAGGAGATGGGCAGCGGTGAGATCGTTGTCATTGTGGATACGGACACGTCCAAAGAAAACGTCAGCCGGGCGGCAACAAGCAAGGGTTGGAATTTAATTGACGTTCGAGCCGAGGGCCAGGGATACAGGTTAACGATTAAAAAGGAATAGTTTTGGCGATTCTATCCGGTTTATTCAAGAGCAAAAAATCAAGGCAGGAGAAATCGTTAGGTAATCAAAATGCGGATCGCGGCATCCTGGTCTTTGACAATACCAGCGAGGTCATCCGGGCGGAGAAAATTCTGAAGGACAAGGGCTGGGAAATTGATGTCATGGGGCCTCCGCCCGAAATAAGGTCCGGTTGCGACCTGGTCATTGTTTTCCCTCTTATTGAAGAGCTGGATATCCTCAGGGCTCTTCAGTTCTCAGGGCTCACCCCGCTTGAAGTTGTCCCCCTGTCCAGCCCCCTTCTTAAACCGGTTGACCTGTATCAAATTAAGGATTACGGCGACTACCTTATGGTTCGGGCGGCCAACATGAAGATAACCGTTGAGAAATCCAACCGAAAAATAGTTAACATTTCTGGCGGTGGCTGCCCTGATGTTCCCTATCTGGCCCATGAAATGACAGGCAAAAAACTTGATACGGCACCCAGTCCCAGAGATCTGGGGCATACTCTGTGCGCCTATGCCCTGCACCTTGCCTTTGAAGAGATAAAACGTTTATGCTAGCCATAGTCGGAACCGTTCCCAGTCTGGAGTTCTCCTTTACAATGGGAAAACTTACCTTGAAAGAGGACCGGATAACCATTGATGGGAAACCGGTCGCAATCAACCGGGGAACCCCGGCCCTGATCGCCGCGGCCATCAAAACAGCCGAATTTCTCGGTTCTGTTGCACCCATCGGCATTCTGGTAGGCGATATCGGACACGGCAAAGGAAGCCGCGAACTGTATTCTTATCTGGTCGATAACTTGCAAAGCATTGCGAGCAATACCCTGGTTTTTCATTATCTGCAGCCGATTGTCCACTGGCACAACCGCCTGCAGAAAGTTCTTGAAAGCATTCAGCCAAGGCCGACCCTGATTGCAGATGCCGGATTCATGTATGTTGCCAAAATGAGCGGACACGCCCAAATGTACGATCTGTTCACTCCCGATATTGGTGAACTTGCCTTTCTGGCCGACGAAAATGCCCCTCACCCGTTTTATACCCGGGGTTTTATTCTGCACGAACAAAATAATGCTGCCGAGCTGATTCAAATGGCCTACCAGCATGGCAATGCCGCCCGTTATCTCCTGGTCAAAGGCGAAAAGGATTATGTAGCCGATGCCACCGGCATTCATGCTTCCATTGACAACCCCTCGGTGGAGGTCTTGGAGGCCATGGGTGGAACAGGTGACACAATAACCGGCATCGTATCGGTTCTGATCGATGCCGGTTATCCAATACCCCAGGCATGTGAGCTTGCTGCCAGCGCAAACCGCCTGTCAGGATCTTTTGCCTGTCCTAATCCGGCCACCCAAGTAATGGAAATCGTGCGTTATATCCCAAGTGCTCTGCAAGATATTTTAGGAGAAAAACAAGCCTTTTCCAAAAGCAATGAAAAAACGTAAATCTGTTCAGCCATTGATACGCTCCGATATGAGTGTTCTTGATGTAGTGTCCAGCTGGCGCAGCACGGAGATAATTTTTCAACAATATGATCAGCTTGTTGACGAGTGCATCTGTTGTAACTCACTATTCGACTCTCTTCAAGAAACTGCCGCTAAATACAATATCGACCTTGAACTACTTATCAAAGATTTGGAAAAAGCAATATTGGCAGATAGCTGATCGGCAAATTCTCTTTCATATTAACTACCTTATTCTACCAGTACCCAGCTAAGGACATCCTGGTCCGGCTCTCTTGTGAATTACTTTCAATTTATCCGGATATTCTGATATATATCTATACATTAATTGTAATTACAGGAGGCTTCATAATGAAGAATAACACCATCTATCTGGATCATTCCAAACCGATCGGTAAACGCGTAAAGGATCTGCTTGCCAGAATGAACCTGGAGGAAAAGATAGCCCAGCTTGGCAGTGTCTGGGCTTTTCGTCTGCTTGAAGCTTCAAACTTTTCTCAAGAAAAGGCCTCTGAATATCTGAACCATGGAATCGGACATATCTCCAGAACTGCCGGAGAAGGCAATTTGTTGCCCGTCGAGGTGGCCCGTGTAAATAATCAGATTCAAAAACACCTTGTGGAACAAACCCGCCTAGGCATACCGGCGATCGTGCATGATGAATGCCTAAGCGGATTTTCCGCACGCCAGGCAACCTGTTTTCCGCAGGCTATCGGGCTTGCCTCAACATGGGATCCAGAGCTTATTGAGAAAATGACTGCAATAATCAGGTCACAAATGCGCTGCGTCGGCATTCACCAGGGGCTATCCCCGGTATTGGATGTCTGCCGGGATCCACGTTGGGGCCGGGTGGAAGAGACCTTTGGCGAAGATCCGTATCTAATTTCGTACTTCGGCGTGGCCTATGTCAAGGGCTTGCAGGGCAAGGACTTGGCTGATGGCGTGGTTGCAACCGGAAAACATTTTGCAGGATACGGCAACTCCGAAGGCGGTCTGAACTGGGCACCAGCTCACATTCCTGAGCGTGAATTGCATGATGTCTTTCTGCTGCCCTTTGAAGCAGCCATAAAGGAAGGGCGCATTGCCTCAATCATGAATGCCTATCAGGAAATCGACGGCATCCCTTGTGGCGGCTCCAAGGATCTCCTGACAGATATCCTACGCACCAAACTCGGTTTTGACGGAGTGGTTGTTTCCGACTATTGGACCCTGGCCTGGCTCTTGATCTATCACCGTATTGCAAACGACAAACTCGAAACCGCTAAAATAGCCCTTGAAGCAGGTCTTGATATAGAGCTGCCTGAAACCGATTATTATGGCTCATCGCTGCTTGAGGCTGTCAAAGAAGAAAAGATACCAATGGACATGATTGACCGGTCTGTAAAAAGAATTTTACGTATGAAGTTCAGCCTCGGCCTGTTTGATAAACCTTATGTTAACGAAGCAACCGCGCCTGAAATATATCAAGTCCGGGAGCACACTGATGCAGCCCGCCAACTTGCTCAAGAATCGATTGTATTGTTGAAAAATACAGACAATCTTCTCCCGCTGCAAAAGGATATAAAATCCATTGCTGTAATCGGTCCGAATGCCGATAGTGTACGCAATCTTTTAGGTGATTACAGCTATCCCTCCCAGTTGGAAGAAGCACCTGATTTTGTGCAGACTATGGGAGATGGCGTTGATCTCGAAATGTTCACAAAAATATCAGAAATGACAAGTACTGATAAAGAAGCTGTAACCAGGGCCTATGTACCCATGAAAAGCATCCTCGAAAGCATCAAAACCAAAGTATCTGTGGAAACCCGTGTGCACTATGCCAAAGGTTGTGATGTTTCGGGTGATACAAAAGACGGCTTTGGTGAAGCGCTCAATGCGGCCCTTCAATCAGATATTGCCATAGTTGTCGTAGGCGATAAATGCGGCCTGACCGCCGAATGTACCTGCGGTGAATCGCGCGACCGCTCCGATCTTTCTCTGCCTGGCCAACAACAGGCCCTGGTGGAGGCTGTCCATCAGACAAAAACACCCACCATTGTCATTATTGTCAACGGCAGACCGTTTTCAACCATGTGGATTTCTGAGAACATACCGGCCATAATTGAAGCCTGGCTTCCTGGGCAGGAAGGTGCTCCGGCAATAGCTGATGTGCTCTTCGGTGACTATAACCCCGGCGGCAAACTCCCGATCTCTTTCCCGCTCTCGGCCGGTCAGATCCCGGTATATTATAATCACAAACCATCGGGTGGATGTTCCATGTGGACCGGGAATTACGCGGACTTGTCAACCAAACCGCTCTATCCTTTCGGACACGGCTTGAGCTACACCAGCTTTGAATACAGCAACCTGGAACTCTCTGATAAAGAAGTTGACATTCATGGCAAGCTGGATATCTGCTGCGATATAAAAAACACCGGCATAAGCGCGGGCGATGAGGTGGTTCAACTTTATGTACATGATGTTTATTCGAATATCACCCGGCCGGTTAAAGAATTAAAGGGCTTTAAGCGCATTACCCTGAATCTCGGACAGAAAAAACGCATCGTTTTTACCCTCTTCATTACCCAACTCGGTTTCTATGATCGCCAGATGCAGTTTGTGGTCGAACCGGGCACCATTGAAGTCATGATCGGAGCCTCATCCGAGGATATCAGGTTGCGCGAATCGTTTGAGATTGTCGGAGAAAAAACCGAGATCAGCAAAATAAAATCATATTTTTCTGAAGCAACGGTTACTGAACTTGGATAAAGCCGTATGTGACAAGGAAACTCTTTTCGATTCCGGTACAACCTACGATAAAATTTATTCATCTAAAAGAACTCAAAGATTTATGAAAAAGCTTTCCATTTCATACTGAAATAGTTTGCCAACATGTAAATATTGATACTTCATTCGGTTCATTAGCTGCATTTTTGCAAAAGTTATATATATAATATAAGCTTTAATATTAGTTAGTTGTTAAGCACGGAAGGCATGTTCATTTCTCTTTATACAGATGGTTCTTGTTTTGCATACATTAATAAGGCAGGTTAATTTTATTCTGTTGGGGGTTATCACATGAAACGCAGCTTATTCATCATTATTATTTTGATCTCTTTTGTGTTTACAGCATGCTCATCATCTCACCATCACGATAATTCAGGGCAGCAAGAAACTTTACCGGAAGAAGATCCTTTGGATAACCCGCTTGTCAGACAAACCGAGTATGGATATGTGCAAGGGATCGAGACCGGTGCAGACACCTGGGCCTGGCTCGGTATTCCCTACGCAGAGCCCCCGGTTGGTGAACTGCGCTGGAGGGCACCGCAGGATCCACAAGCATGGGATGATATTTTTATTGCTGACGAATTTCGCAGCGGCGCTACCCAGTACGGAGGATATCTGACCTATATGGACCCTGCTACATATGGAAGACTGGTCGGCAGTGAAAATTGCCTGTTTCTCAATATCTGGCGGCCGGACACAGCGGAGGATGGCCTGCCGGTTTTCTTCTGGATTCACGGCGGCGGAAACTCAATCGGCGAGGCAGGGCTTGGTGTCTACAATGGTGCAAATTTGGCTCACAACTCTAATGTGATCGTGGTTACGATAAATTATCGCCTCGGAGCCCTGGGATGGTTCAACCACCCTTCCCTCAAAACCGGGGATGACCTGAATGATTCAGGAAACTTCGGTACTCTTGATATCATAAAAGCTCTTAAATGGGTTTCAGACAATATTAACCGCTTTGGCGGAAATCCAAACAATGTGACAATTGCCGGCCAGTCAGCAGGGGGATACAATGTACTTTCTCTGATGCTCTCGCCGCCGGCAGAAGATCTGTTTCATAAGGCAATCGTACAGAGCGGACCACAGATGTCGACTTCAACAGTCGAGGAAGGTCAGTCCAAAGCTCAAGATATTTTCATAAAACTTCTCGTAGACGATGGTTATAGTGTAGTTGAGGCTGAAGAATTTATTGACACTCAACCCCGAGAGGAACTGGCAGCTTACCTGCGATCAAAGACCCCGGAAGAAATTTATCAACATTATACCCAGGCGGTAAGCGGGGGCTTAAGTGAACTCTTCCCTCCCTTTCAGGATGGGACAGTCATACATCAGGATGGTTGGAAAAGTTTTATCAGCGGTGACTACAACAAGGTCCCCCTGATCGTAGGAGCCAACAAGGATGAGGTTAAGCTGTTTATGCCGTTTATTCTTTCCGGAGACAAAGATCATGGATTCTATGACCTTGCCATGGACTTTGACCCTGACAATCCCATGGATCTCTCCCAGGTTTGCGATTACCTGAATATGAGCCTGTTGTGGATTCCTTTATATGATCCGATATCCGCACTGGCCTCCGGAATTTTTGAATTTTTGTGTGTTGATATGACCGCTTCGATTCTCAGCCTTCATCAGGAAAATATTTATGCCTATGAATTTGTCTGGGACGATGAACCCGAACCATTCGACTTTCTGAATGGTGCTTGTCATGCAGTTGAAATCCCGTTTGTATTCGGCAATTTTGACAGCACTGAGGATTCCAAGTGGAGATATGCCTGGAGTGAAGCTAATCGCATTGAAAGGAAACGGCTATCAGATGCAATTATGGGCTATTGGGCTCAATTCATGTATACCGGCAACCCCAACAGGGATGATCTGCCTGCATGGTATACCTGGTCAGGTTCACCTGGAGGACACAAACGCATCACTTTTGATTCAGGTATTTCAATGTCCTCCAAGACCTTTGATCACGATGAATTGATACGTCGGTGGAACGAATCAGATCTGTCTCAAGACCTGAGAGAAAACATTAAATCGCTATTCCCGGAGACTATTTTCGATTAATCGGTTCAGAGACCGAGCTTTGACAAATTGAATCGAACCCGGAATATACCGGTTCGTTGCTGTGAGGTTTATTACCAGACATGCTCTACAAAATTATTCCATCTTGATTCATCCCGTAAAAAGCTTATAATAATAAGATATTCATGCTGTTTTGTAATGGAGGATTTCATTTTGCAGGTAAAACTTCCATCTACCTTTCAGATCAATCTTTTAAAATCAATTTTTACCAAGGTAAAATGAAACTTGTCTAAAGGAGGATTTTGATGGAAAAGAATTATCGTTCCTGGCCAGACCAGTGGCCTAAAAGTCTAAACTATCCGGAGCTTCCTGTATATGAATGTCTGAATCAGACAGCCGCCCGGGTTCCGGACCGACTGGCAATCATCTTTGGCGGTATGGAATTGACTTATGCTGAACTTAAAGATTTAGCCGACCGGTTTGCAACAGCCCTGGCCTCACTGGGAGTCAAAAAAGGAGACCGGGTAGCGATCCACCTGCCCAATTCCCCTCAATTTGCTATTGCTTATTATGGATTGCTGAAAGCCGGCGCAGTCTTTACCCCTTTGAGCCCGCTTTCTTCTCCCAAAGAAGCCGAGCACCAACTCAAGGATTCAGGGGCTGAAACATTAATATCTCTGGACTTTCTCTTTCCAGGGATCAGCGATGTTCTAGCTAAAACCCCTGTCAAACGCATTATAACTACCAGCATTGCCGATTGCTATAATTCGATAATCGCTCCCTTGAAACCCCTGACGAAAATTGAAGTCGCCAACACTATTGATATGACCTCCCTTCTGAAAGATTATGAACCTGATCTGCCGGACATTTCTATTAATGTAACAAATGATCTGGCACATCTGGCATATACTGGAGGAACAACAGGTACTTCCAAGGGTGTGATGCTCACCCATTTCAATGTCATGACCAATAGTCTGCAATTTGCATGCTGGCTTACCGGTGCACAGATCGATATGAAAGATAGAACTCTCACCCTCTTCTTTCCGCCCGGAGTCGATCCAAAACGCGATCGCATCGCCGCCCCTGACCGGGATAGTGTGTTGATTGTTGTGCCATGGTTTCATGCTATGGGATCGGTTGGGTATCTGAACTCACAGGTCATCGCCGGTAATACCATGGTGGTTTATCCTCGTTTCGATCCCAAGGAATACATAGGAGGCGTTGCCAAATACAAGGCCTCTGCAATGGGAGGGGCTCCACAGCTCTTCATTCCACTGATTAACCTGCCTGATTTTGATTCATATGATCTCTCCGGGGTTAAGGTTGCCTTGTCCGGAGCGGCTCCTCTGGCGATAACGGTACTGGAAAAGTTGCTTGACAGCTTATCTGGAGTTGTCATTGAAGCCTATGGCCTTACAGAATGCACCATGGGAGCCATGGCAAATCCGCCTGACCGTGCCAGTATCAGGCCCGGTTCTGTGGGCCTGCCGGTCTTTGATACCGAATGCAGAATCGTGGACGTAATTACCGGTGATAGCCTGGAACCGGGCAAGGAAGGCGAACTATGTATCCGTGGTCCCCAGGTGATGAAAGGCTATTGGAATAAACCGGAAGAAACTGAGAGGGTATTGAAAGGCGGCTGGCTTTATACAGGTGATGTCGCCAGGCAGGACGAAGACGGGTTCTTCTATATAACAGACCGGATCAAAGACATGATTATCTACAAGGGCTATAATGTCTACCCAAGGGAGATCGAAGAAATAATATTCAAACATCCCGCTGTTGAGCAGTGTGCCGTTGTCGGCAAACCCGATGCTGAAGGCGGAGAAATTCCAATAGCCTTTGTTCAGCTCAAACAGGGAGAACTAGCGAATGAAGAGGCTATCCTCAATCATGCCAATTCAGGAATTGCTCACTACAAAAAAATCCGTAAGGTGCTTTTCCTCGATCAGTTGCCGGTTAGTGCAGCCGGGAAAGTGCTCAAAAAGGAATTACGAAGCCGGGTTATGCAACATTTCGATTAATAGGTGTTAAATATATCATCTAATCAATGTTGAGTTTAAAAAAAAGCCATGGCCCAACAGGCATTGTTGTCTTACCGCTCGAATATTTATGATCAGAATCGCTTGTATTGATATAACCAATTGAATTGTTGTTGATTATTTTGTTACATTAAGATTTATTAATTGTGAAAATATTCCGATAATAAAACGTATATGTTCTTTTTCAAGGCCATACCCATTGAGACTATATTGGTCAATAAGAAAACGGTCGTAGATTTATATATTAAAACTAATAAAAAGCTCATCCAGTATCTCCCGCAGGATACGTTATTTACCGAGCACCATTTTTCACATCTGTCAAACCGGGAAATTACCCACTTGTACGTGCGCAGAAAAGACAAAAACCTGATTGAACAGCATACGGCAGAACATTTAGAAGATGTACTAACAAATCCACACATACCCTCAAACATCAAATCTCATGTTTTCTACACTTCTTCATCTTATATCATGAGAAAGATCGTTGAAGACCCACGTACGGATTATATTACCGATCTAAAAAAATCAGTAAAATTATTGATTGAAAATATTGTGAGAAATGAAGTGGTAATGAATGATTTATTTACCATAACCAATCATGATTATACTACATATATTCACAGTGTAAATGTTGGAATATTCGCAACTGTTATGGCCCTGAAATATTATGGCCCTCATGATCCGAATAACAACCTGTCTAAATTAAGTTATGGGTTTTTTTTGCATGATATCGGAAAATCAAAGGTTCCCCTGGAAATTTTAAACAAACCAGCATTGCTGAATGAACAGGAATGGGAGATATTAAAGAAACATCCTCAATGGGGATACAACATATTAATGGAAACCGGACATCTCACTGATGAAGCCGCATATATTGCATTGGAACATCATGAAAAACATGACGGATCGGGTTACCCCTATGGCATAAGAGGAAATGAAATTCATCCCTGTGCCCGCATCTGTGCTGTTGTCGATACATTCGATGCACTTACTACCGAACGTCCATACAGAGTCGCATTAAGCGCATTCGAAGCACTACGTTACATGCAAAAAGTCTTAATCTACGAATTTGACTATGACTGCCTGACTACATTTATTAAGCTTCTGGGTCCGAAAAATAATAAAACCACGAGAATCCCCATTAAAACCATAAGAAATCCGGGAATCCAATTGCCTTCGTTTACGACAAGTAAATAAAAACAAGACACATCGCAATTGATTTCCATTCAATATATCTGATCGAAATATTTTTGAGCTTGCATCACTGCATTACGCATCATGTCCTCGACAACTGCAGTCTGCCTTTTTGCAAAATGATCCATTAAGAGACGCATATCGATCTCGCGAGTTGCATATTCACAGGCTTCCCAGCTTAAAATACTGCGCACCACCCGGTCGATACCCTGCTGCTCGTTATCATAGGGCCTGGGCTGCATATCGTGGCCCTTCCAGCGTTTAAACCCTGCTTGCCGAAGCAGACCTGCAATGGCAATATTCATCCCGTTGATTCGTACCCCATGATCTATATCATATTTTCCAGGCCCCCCAAGGATGATGCCGTCATTGTAGCCCTGAGAGTTTAGGTGCATATGCACCAACGCATTACTATTCAGTTCTTCGACTGTATCGTAGACATGATCGAGCCCGATCATTTCGGAATGTCCGAATTCCTTATTTACCCCCTTTTTCTTACGGGAAATACCGTATTCTTCTTCCAGCCGGTACCATAATAGAATGGCCGATGCCACGGTCGGAATAAGCATAGCCGGATGGCCTTCATTTGGTTTAGGTTCGATGGCAATGAAAAGATCGCCTCCCAACTCAGCTTCATATTTGCATAATCCGGCCAGGCCCTGCTGCAGGTTCTTATACATCTGCATGATGCCTATTGTTGCAAGATCATAACCGAAAGATCCATTCCAGATGACCAGACTCGGTGCCAGCATAAGATCTCGGTGCCATGCCTTTCTCAGCGGACCGTAGGCAAGCTCTACGGTTTTTTTAGCGAATGCCTCGGCCCTGTTCTTTTCCGCCGGGTCCAGTGAGGCCATGCCTCCGTATGCAAAATGAGCATGCGCCCCCGGAGTTACCATTGCCAATGATATGCCGCTTGTTTTCAAGGCATCGGCAACCTCTGAGGCATTTTTTTCATTGAACTCATAGTCATAATGCATCTCGAAGCCCAGAACGACATTTTCCGGCATTCGTGGAACAATGTTATCCTGGATTATCCTGATTACACCAAGAGCATTCAGGTTATCTGCATTCCAGGCAGGACGTATTTCTGCAGGCACAAATCCGCCTTTACCGGCATTGAAACTCCAGCAGCATATACTGTGGTAAGATTTATCAGACATATCTATTCCCCTTATTTAATTTCACGGTTCAATACACTCAGCCATTTTGCATAAGCTTCCAGATACTTTGTCCTAGATTTTTCATCAGGTAAGATCACTCGTTGTGCATGCAAACCGACAAAGGCATCTTCTACACCAGTATAAATACCGATCCCGATTCCGGCTCCCCGGGCAGCACCCTGTGATCCATCGGTATTGTAGAGCTCAAGGCTCATGCCTGTCACCTGAGTGAACGTCTTGGAAAAAATGGGACTCAAGAACATGTTTGTATTTGGAGCCCGCACTCGCAGACCGCCTACACTCATATCATGCATTATATCCAGACCGTATTTAAGAGCAAATACTATCCCTTCCTGTGCGGCTCTGAAAATATGAGCTCTTCCATGTATGTTAAACTGTAATCCGTGCACAGAGGCCCCTAGGTCTCTATTTCCCAGAGTCCGTTCAGCCCCGTTTCCATAGGGTAACATTATCAAACCATCAGAACCCACCGGGACATTGCAGGCGATCCCGTTCATGTCTTCATACTCCAATCCATATAAATCTGGAGCTGCAAACATACCACTGAGCCACCTGTACAAAATCCCGGTACCATTAATACACACCAAAACCCCATAGCTCGGATTACTTTTTGAGTGATTGACATGCGCAAAAGTATTAACCCTTGATTCCGGGTCACTCACCGGTTCGGCCGCGATCCCATACACCACACCAGAAGTTCCGGCCGTAGCCGCGATCTCACCGGGTTTCAAAACCTTGAGTGAAAAGGCATTGTTAAGTTGATCGCCGGCCCGGTAGGCAATCATGATTCCAGGTTTTAATCCCAGGTCATCAGCTGCTTTCCCGGTCAATTCGCCCTGTGGTGAAAACACCGGAACAACCCGGGGAAGCAAATCAGGGCAAAATTCATAGTATTCAAGCAGTCTGTGGGCTGTGTCACCCGCGATAAAATCCCACATGATTCCTTCAGACAGTCCCGATACCGTGGTGCAGACCTCTCCGGTCATTTTCATGGCAATGTATTCACCCGGAAGCATGGCCTTGTAAATCCGGCCATACAAACCCGGTTCATTTTCCATCACCCATTTCAGTTTCGAGGCCGTAAAATTGCCCGGTGAATTCAAAAAATGACGACGGCATTCATAAATGCCAAGCTCTTTCTCGGCCCTTTCACCAATGGAAACCGCCCGGCTGTCGCACCAGATTATCGCCGGCCGCAGAACATTGAGGTCTGCATCAACAACAACCAGTCCGTGCATCTGATATGTTATTCCGATGGCCTTGACATTATCCAGCTCATCTCTGTGTTCGTTTTTTATCCTGCGGGTCGCCAGGACTGCATTTTCCCACCAGATCGCAGGATTTTGCTCGGCCCAGCCGGGCCTGAGGGCAAAAATATCCATCTCGTCTTCCGGTGACGATGCCGAAGCAACCACATTGCCGGTCATGGCATCCAGCAGACTGACCTTTATAGAGGAACTGCCGATATCATAGCCGAGCAGATACATCTAAATCTCACCAAAATCAGGCCGGACTTATTTCCATCCCCGAACATTATCAGCTATCCGCGTCTCCCAGTCATCCATCATACCGGAGAGTTTCCTGGCTATATCCGGATTCGTGTCGATCATACTGTAAGATTCACTTGGGTCGGTCTTAAGATTGAAGAGATAGGGCCCGCGAAACTCGTTATGCGGCCAGGGATTGGGATTGATATCCCCGACTTCATGCCTGCGGTGGTACTTCCATTCATTGCAGCGTATCGCCCAGAGATTATTGCGCCAGTAAAAATAAAGCGTATCGTGCGGCGAAGGTGCATCCCCGGTAAGCATGGGCATTATGTCTTTTCCATCTATTATTCTGTCAGAAGGCAGCGGCACATGTGCAAGATTAAGACAGGTAGCATACAAATCAAAATTCATACTAATCCGGTCAGATACGTGTTCGAACGGTATCCTGCCAGGCCAGCGGGCAATGAAGGGTACCCGGAAACCTCCTTCAAATACATGCCGCTTGCGACCACGGACACAGCCAGGACTGCCCTGGTACCAGGGTCCATTGTCGCTGGTAAATATCACGATTGTCTTTTCGTCCAGCATAAGCTCTTTGAGTGTCTTCAATATTTCACCGACACTCCAGTCGACCTCTTCTACGGTATCACCATACAGGCCACCTGCAGATGTACCCCTGAATTTCTGGGATGCATGCAGGGGAATATGGGGAAATGTATGGGCGAAATACAAAAAGAACGGCCGGTCTTTGTTTTGCGTGATAAACCTGATCGCGTTTTGCGTGTATTTCATGGTCAGGTGATCCTGATCAGCAGGGGCAGGTTCGATAATCTCAGAGTTACGGTAGATTGCAAAGGGCTTGATATCATTGCTTTTGAGCGGCCCGAAAAAGAAGTCAAAGCCGTTTTCATTTGGAAGATGTGGTGAAAAATCGCCCAGATGCCACTTGCCGATCAGTGCGGTCTGATACCCTTTCTGTTTGAGCATCTCCGGCAGCAGGAGTTCGTCTTGTGGTATTCCATACGATGTTAATCCCCAGAGCCTGTGCCCGGTGCCCATAAGTGATTTTGTAGTCAGCAGGGCATCATTCATGTGAGTACGGATCGGGTAGCGTCCGCTCAAGAGGCCGGCACGTGAAGGTGTGCATACCGGGGCGCTAGCATAAAAGCTTGTCAGGCGGGCCCCTTCCCTGGCCATCCGGTCAATATGGGGCGTCGATATGGCTTGTGAACCGAAACATCCAATATCACCATAGCCCAGATCATCGGTAAGAATCAGCACTATATTCGGAAGCTCCTCTTTGCCTTCTGCAGCTTCTATTTTTGCCAGGATCTCAAGGCTCCTGGCAATATCATTGTCTTTGCTGGAAAAAAAACCAAGGCCGGAACATCCCGCAGCCAAACTCGCACTGCCTGTCAGAATCCCCTGCAAAAAAGCGCGACGCGTCAGCAGATCAGACATACAATCCTCCTGTTTGTCATTCTCATTCCATACTGTCTAATTTATCATCAATAATTGGAGAATCCAAGAAGACAATCTTGCATCTTATAATCTAACAACCTCGAGACCAAACCCTCGATCCTGCATCACCTCAGGGCTTGTCGTGAGCATTTCGTGGTTATACTCGCGTTCATTACTTGTTTTCCAACAGAAGAGCTGACAGTTACCGCAGGTAGCCTTGAACCGTCACTTTGCCTATTCATCCATTAAGGCCACATAATATTCAGAAAAGCATATATCAACACGTGAAGAAAACATTTATTCTGGCCTGATTACGGGCACTGTGATATATTCAGTCAAATTGATCTCGGCAATACAGGTTACATCGTATGAATCAAAATATTATCGATTATATCGGCTATCGTTCAACCAGGGAAATAACGAGCTGGATTTTCGGCCTACTTCTGATCCTGCTGACTATTGCAGTCAGACACTATGTTGCTAGGCGGCGGGATTATCACAGTTTCTTCGCCAATACTGATACCTGGTTCAGAAAACTGCATCTGTATATCGCCCTGATAGCAATCGGGTCTAAAATCTACAATCTCTACAGCGGGCGGGAATAACAGATTACACATCTGCCCTGTTTATCAGTCTTGTTGGTAAGACTTGCCCAAAGCACTGGGGGCAGCACCGGAAAGCGCCCGCAAGACAGAACGGACAAAAGGTTTGTCCTGCGCCCATTTCATAACGGATTCCTTCTGGACCAGATATATCAGGACCAACGTAAAAATCATCAACGGGAACGGGGCCACCTGAAATACCTGGGCCGGCATCGATGGTACCCATCCCTGAAAATAAATGCTCATGACCTGTAAAAACGAGAACAGATAGGCTCCGATTGCTGCCTTGACAGGATGCCAGCCGCCGAAAATTACCAGGGCCAGTGCAATCCAGCCCGTTCCTTCCGCCCCCTGCGGCTGGCCCCAGCCCGGTTTGATACACAGCGAAAACGATGCCCCGGCCAGTCCTACCAGCAATCCGCCGCAAGTTGCGTAAAGCATCTGGATCTTGCGGGGATTGATTCCACGGGCGAATGATGCATGGGGATTCTCGCCCACAGAGCGCATCCTCAAACCCTGTGGAGTGCGATAGATAAACCACCATATGCCGAAAATCATGCACAAACTGAAATATACCGGCAGATTGTGGTGAAAAAATATCATTCCAAAAAACGGAATATCCTGTAAAAACGGCAGCGCTAAAGGAGAAACCTGGGGTCCTTGTAATCTCGAATATGAGCTGCCGATAAAGTAGGCAAGGTCACGGGTCATGAGGGTCAGCACAAAGCCCACGGCAACCTGCGACTGGTGCAGATAAACGCTGAAAAAAGCGATTATTCCGGCAATCACAGAGCCCACCAGTGCCGCGCACACAAAGCCCAGCAGAATGTTGTCCGTCGAGTAGGCGATGACAAAGGCCGTCATTGCACTCAGGAGAATTGATCCATCAAGTGAAAGATTGATCAGCCCGGCCTTTTCCGTAATGGTCTCTCCAAGGGTAGCCAGCAGAATCGGAGTAGCCCCGGCAACGACACTTGCCAGCAGAATGATTACCGCGGATTCATGCATGTCAGGTCGCATCCTTTCTGAGTATACGCAGACCCTGAACTGCCAGGGTCGCCAGCACCAGGATGCCCTGAATAACTCCGCTCAAGGCTGAATCCAGCTGCAGCACCATGGGAAGCTGAATGCTGCCGACATTGAGGCATGCAAAGAAAAAGGCCACTGCCGGTGCGATCCAGACATTGTAATTCGAGAGCATGACCACCAGTAATGCCAGGTATCCGTAATTACTGGAAATCGAAGGCAGAAGCCGGTGATACACACCTGAAACCTGAATACTGCCGGCCAGACCGGCAAATCCCCCGGCGAAAATCATTGCCAGCAGCATATATCTTCCGGGCTTGAGTCCGAACAAATAGGCTGCATTCTGATTATTACCAATCGCCTTGAGAGAAAGACCGATCTTGGTATATCTGAGCATGAGAGCTGTAATTACGATGGCGGCCACGGCCAGAATGAGCCCGGCGGGTGAAATCCTAAGCGTCGGGATATGCGGCAGCCAGAGCTGGGTCGGAAAAACTTCGGTTCCACTCATGGATGCAATTCCGGCGCGTTTCCATGGCCCGAATATCAACCATAGGATGATTCCCTGGGCCACGAAATTCATGCCGAGACCGGCGAATATTTCATGGACCCCACCTCTGGTTTTAAGGTATCCGGCCAGAAGCGCCCATAGTGCTCCGCCCAGAATACCAGCACAGAATGCCAGCATGAGGAAACCTGCCGGAGAAGAATGATGTGTACCCAGACGCAACACATAGGTGGTCAATACCGCCCCCATCATGACCTGGCCTTCGACCCCAATATTCCAGAGCCCGATCCTGAAGGTATACAGCAGTCCGCACGAACACAGGGTCAACGGTATCCAGGCCTTGATGACATGGCTGAATTTTATCCATGAACCGAGAGCCCCCTTGAATATATAATAATAGGCAGCAAAAGGCGGGGCCCCTACGAGAAAGAGAACAAACGTGGTAAAGGCAAAAACCACCAACAGCATAACAAGACTGTCGATCAAATATTGCCATACTGTCACTGAAGATGTCCCGGCGGTTTTCATTGTTCTGCTCTTAGAACTGTCATTCGTCCTGTCCTACACCCTGCCGGCAATGGCCCGGCCGAGTTCCATGGTGCAGGTTTCATCCGTACGTACATCCTTGACGACGCGTCCTTCAAAAAATACCAGCACGCGATCGGCCACCATAACGATCTCATCGAGTTCCGATGAGGAAAATATAATGCTGGTTTTCTTTTCACAGTAGGTATGCAGGTGATCCCATACCCAGCGCACGGATTCCATATCAAGCCCCCTGGTGGGATTCTCCAGGAGCAGAAGTGCTGGATTCTGTGGCAGAAACGACAGCAGCAACCTCTGTTGATTTCCACCTGAAAGCGATTCCACAGTTGATTCCGGCCTTCCGATAACATTGAATGTATCGATCCGTGATTCCGCCTTACGAAAAGCGTTCTTCCAGTTAACCAGAAAACCCTGCTGCTTTTGCTTGAGGGCAAAATGCTCAGTGATACTTAATCCACGAATCAATCCCTCTTCAAGTCTCGATGCCGGCATGAAAGCGACTCCGGCATCGCTGCATGCATGGTAATCCTTGTGGTTCATGACTTGCCCCTGGATCTCGAACGAACCTCTGAAGGGCTTAATCAGACCGCTTGCAATGCGCAAAAACACATCCTGTCCGCTGCCCTCCAGACCAGCCAGACCGACGACCTCTCCCTGCCGGACTTCAATACTTACGTCGGACAGGCCGGTACGTCCGCCCAGAGCTGAAACATTGGCCATTGAAAGGACAATATTTCCCGGTTCAACTCCGATCTTACCCGGGGGCTCCGGAGGTGTACCAAACATCATCCGCAACAGGCTCGTTGTTTCAAATGGTGTATCCATCAATCCTGTAACCTGTCCCTGTCGCAGTACGGTCACCGTATCACACAAGGCTTCCACGTCTTCCAGTTTGTGCGAGACAAGGATTACACTTTCCCCTTCACTGGCCAGCTTCCTGAGGGATGAAAAGAGGGTCTCCTTCTGCATGGTTGAAATTCCCGTGGTTGGTTCATCGAGGATCAAAACTTTGATCCCGATAGACAGCAGCCGCATTATCTCAAGCTGCTGTCGTTCACCAATCGTCAGCATTGCTACGGGTGTATCCGGATGTAGATTGAAACGAAATGTCTCTGCCAGTGTTTTTAATCTTTCGCGAAAAGCTGATTTTTTATTTCTGACACCGCTCATCTGACCTAGCATGAAGTTATCCAGTACCGTCAATACAGGATAATCGAGCGGGTCCTGATAGAGCATACCGATACCATGTCTTGCGGCCTGGTCGGGTGTGTTGTAGTCAATCACTGAGTTGTCGATCAGGATACTGCCGCGGGTCTTCTGGATGTATCCGGCAAGTATTTTCATTAATGTGCTTTTACCTGCTCCGTTTTCGCCCAGAATACCGTGAATTCTGCCCGGCTCAACAGTGAGATTGATCCCGTTGTTGGCTCTGACTCTGCCAAAATATTTATGTATATCTCTCAGCTCCAGATGCATATGAATATCAGACCTGAATTTGCGTAAAAGTCAAGGTGCGGGAGGTTTGCATGCCTTCCGCACCTCTTGAGATACTCTGTTTTTTCTGTTCGACGACAGGCTACTACTTGGCGCTGCTCTGTCCGGTCATACCATCGAGAAGCTGTTCCATGTACCAGATCTGTTTGTCGGTGGCAACTTCTCCATCCTTGAGGAAGACACTGCCATCCTGATAGTTCAAAGGCCCTTTGAACAATTGAATCTTGTTCGAACCCAGATCTTTGATAAATTGAGCAAGGGCTTTCCTGGCGGAATCAGACAAGGCATCTCCTTCGACAAATCCAACCGTGGAGGTGGTTGGATTATTTATGTCTTTCCAGTCGGGACCGAGCCAGATCCACTCGGATTTCCAATTTCCGGCCATGGATTTGCGGACAAGATCGACATATCCTGGTCCCCAGTTGAAATAGGGTACTCCAAGGCAAACATCAGAGGCACCCGCACATGCTCCGACATAGTCATACGGGATAGCCCAGACTTCTTTGCCCTCATTGACCTTCTGTCTGGCCACGACAATGGCCTCGGTTGTGTCTATTCCTGAAAGTACGACGTCGAAACCGGTATTGAAAAAGTTCTGAGCCACCTGGGTCGGGTCTGCTGTAACACCCGGAATGTTGAACCAGAATCCGATCCAGGTAACCTTAAACTGAAGGTCTTTGGGATCTTTTTTCAGCACATTCAACCATGCGTATCTGGCACCCAGGTATACCGATGCAGCCAGCCGCCTGGTTTCTTCGTTAATTAGCGGTCCCAGGTATCCGATCTTGCCGGTTTTCGTGGTCATTGCTGCGGCAAAGCCAGCCATCATTTTACCGTATTCCATGCGGCCGAACTGGTTCAGCATGTTCTTGGGGGCCTTGCCGGTTAAAACATCATCACCCGACATGTGGGCAAAATTAATTTCGGGGTGCATTGCCGCGGCTTCCCGGATACCGTCTTTCATATCATCGGAAGTCGCGATAACCAGATTGGCACCTTTTTCCGCCATGTCATCAACCAGTTGCGGGATCGTGATACCCGGCCGGTCGGCCGGATTGACCTTGTCGATATAAATCATTTTTGTTCCGGCTATCTTCTCTTCAACATATTTACCGCCCTCGTAGTGCGCCTGGCTGTAGCCATGATCATTGTAGGGACCAACCAGAATCATCCCGAATGTAAAAGGCTTTTCAGCCGCCAGGATTGCCCCAGGTGAAAGCATTGGCAAGCAAACGAACAAACAGGCAATTAATAGAAAAAATAAAGGTCTTTTCCCCATTGTAAATTTCCTCCGTTAAGTTGGTATGTTGGCAGGAAATACTTAGTGAGTCAATCTCCCCCCGAACTCTTCTTTGTTATAAATAGAAAGCAAGCATTTGGTCAACAGTGAAAGTCAAGTATTTATAATATATCCTTTGTCGTAAAAAACAATAAAAATGATCGAATGATTTCGTGATATAAACTTCGCTCCTTCATTTAATATTTTTCCTTATAAACAAACAAAACAATGCACAAGCACGGGTTTTAATAAAAGGTCTTGACTCAATGGTTTTTTAAATTATTTTGTCAAATAGTTGGTATAGTTATTTATTGTTTTTTGCTTGTTTACTTATTCATTCATCCAGAAAAATTAAACATGTGATCTTTTATGCAATTAACCGTTAAAAATTTCCGGTTATTAGGTAACAACTTACTCTGAAAATTATATCGTTGTTTATACAACTTGATTATTATTTGGAGATACACATGGTAAAAAAATTCGAATTTGCAGGTACGGGTCAAACTATTGATGAAATAGATCAATTGCGTCGCAGAAATGCCAAACTGGAGAACCATAAGCGCAGACGAAAAGAAGAACAAAAACTCCTGGAAGAACGTTTATGGTTTGAAACCCTGATTTCAAATCTATCTTCCCAGTTCGTCAAAATTTCCTGTGATCAGATAGATGAAACTATCGACCGAACCCTATTTCAGATTCGTGATTTTTTTGATGCCCAAGCCTGTTTCTTTTGTACACGGTCTTCTGGTATGTCAATCGATCAACCAGTTCATTCAAGCTATGCAAAAAACTCATACCCTATACTGAAAACTCTGGAAATCACTACATTATTTCCCTGGATGAGTGAACGAATAATCAGGCAGCAGGAATATTTTTCCATTATAAACTTTGAAGACCTGCCGCGGGAGGCAATTTTAGATAAGCAGAATTTTCAGAACCTGGAAATCAGATCTTTCATGATTGTGCCGATCATCATCGGAACTTCATTGGATTGCTATATGGCCTTTACAAATATGAACAAAAAGCGGCTTAATGGAGTCACCCCTTCCCGGCTCCGTCTCCTCGTAGATATACTTAACAAAGCAGTAAAACGCAAGATCTCGGAAGATATTCTCCTCAACTCATATATAAAAATAAATGCCACTAAATATCAGTTGCAGGATGAAAGTATATATTTGCAGGATGAGGCAAATCTTTTGGGCAACTACCGTGAAATTGTTGGTCGGAGTAAAGTCATCAAAAAGGTGCTACGGCAGATTGGACAGGTAGCATCAACCGATTCAGCGGTTCTTATCATGGGTGAAACCGGGACAGGAAAAGAGTTGATTGCCAAGGCCATACACAATCACAGTAAACGCAAAGATCGAGAGATGGTCATTGTCAATTGTGCTTCTCTTCCGTCAGCGCTTATTGAAAACGAACTATTCGGCAGAGAAAAAGGGGCCTATACCGGGGCGTTAACCAGGCAGGCAGGACGTTTTGAATTGGCGCACGGCTCAACAATTTTTCTCGACGAAATCGGGGATTTATCTCCGAAGCTACAAGCCAAGCTGCTTCGAATCCTTCAGGACGGTGAATTCGAACGACTCGGCAGTACGAAAACAAACCGGGTCGATGTGCGGGTTATAACTGCAACCAACCGTAATCTGATCAATGATGTAAAAGAAGAACGATTCCGTAAAGATCTGTATTACCGTCTG
>Ga0272441_10003391_pt1 | contig 30308 bp, 29 predicted proteins | sample SSMProp6N_FD_193582 | JGI IMG/M metagenome (GOLD analysis project Ga0272441, IMG submission 193582) | Marine sediment archaeal communities from Little Sippewissett salt marsh, Falmouth, MA, United States - SSM-Prop-6N | ecosystem: Environmental > Aquatic > Marine > Wetlands > Sediment ... | reverse complement strand
GGCGCCGCAGGCCGAGCCGGACATGGTGGTGAAATAGGCGATGCCGGTCTTTTCGGGCACCAGGCTGTAGGCGGCGCAGATCACGAGCCCGGCGAAAAAAAACGGAATGGACAGCAGTCCGTATGCGACCAGCAGGTAAAAGATCTGAACCGGCTCGACCGGCAGTCTGAAGTAATCGAGAGGCAGGCGGTTCAACACCAAAAAAGCAAGGATGACGGCGGCGGCGTAAAAAAGGCTGAGAATGGCCGGGGCTTCTGCTGAAGCCAGCGAGCCGCTCCGGCCACCGTCCCTCGCCTGCAAGAGATTCAGAAAAGTGCCGGCACCGGCAAAGCCCATCAGGGCAATGCTGATCACCATGAAGCCCAGGTGATTCCACTGGCTGATGGCAAACACCCGCGTCAGAAGCACCTCAAAAGCCAGGGAGGACAGGGAAACCAGGAAGACGGCGAACAGGAGCGGTGAGCGAATCGGGGAGGAGGGCACCGGCGTCACCTTTTCCGGTCGAGGGCATACCCGGTCAGCGGCACAAAAAGAACGCCGGTGATCTGTTTGACGGTGTAATCCTCCGCGTGTTTGGTGACCAGAACCAGGTTCTGATAGCTGAAAGGATTGCCGAGGGGCAGTACGAGCCGCCCGCCGTCTTTGAGCTGCCGAAGGAGCGGCGGCGGGATGTGGTCGACGGCCGCGGTAATCATGATGGCGTCGAAAGGCGCCTGGTCGGTCCAGCCGTAGTAACCGTCTCCCAGCCGGGTCTTGACCGTGTCGAGCTGAAGCGTCCGCAGGGTCCGGGCAGCCTGCTCGTAGAGCTTTGCCTTGATTTCGATGGTATAGACATCGCCTGCGACGGCCGCCAGCACGGCGGCCTGGTAACCGGACCCGGTGCCGATCTCCAGCACCCGGGAAGAAGCGGTCAGGGAGAGGACTTCGGTCATCAAGGCAACGATATAGGGCTGCGAGATCGTCTGACCGTCACCGATGGGCAGGGGACGATCCGTAAACGCTTTTGATCGCAGATTCTGTGGGACAAAAAGATGGCGCGGAACCTCGCGCATGGCGGCGAGAACGCGCGGATCCTTCACGCCGCGATTTTCGATCTGCTCGCGCACCATGTCGTCTCGGGCTTGTCTGATGTCACTTGGCTCATTGGCCGAGGTGGGCCCGACAACCGTGCCGCAAATAAAACCGGCGATAAAAATGAGGGTTGGAAAGAATTTCATCGGTGCGGTCTCCCGCTTCGCGACCCCCGACGCTATGACGTGCCGGCCGGGGGTTGGCGGCTGATATTTCATTGAGAGGTAATACAGACATCGCAAATACTCAACTGATTTGTTGATTTATTTTCAGATAAACGGTATCTTATAGGCACACTTACCACAGCTTGCAGGAGGCGTTCAGCTATGGCCTGGTTCAAAAAATCCAATGGCGGTGAAGAACCGATAGACTCTGTCCTGCCGCAACCGTCCTCTAAAAATGGAACGACGTATCTGGGCAAGAAGTTGACGGTCAGCGGGTCCATAACCGGTCGCGACAGTGTTCAGGTATTCGGCCGCCATGAGGGCGACATTCGTTTGGACGGCGACCTGGACATTCGGGAGACGGCTGTCGTCCGGGGGAACCTGAGAGCCGCCGTGATTCTGGTCGGCGGAACGGCCGAGGGAGATCTCGCCGCCGTTTCCAAGCTGAAGATAGACCGCACGGGCGTCGTCAAGGGCAATATTACCACCCCGGCTTTAGCCCTTCAAGAGGGGGCCGTGTTCAACGGTGAAATCAAGATGCGCAGCTGATTCAAACGATAGAGGAGCAAAGACAATGGAAGTAGCCACCTCCGGAGCGTCGATGTCGCTGGTGAGCGAAAACGTCAGGATCGAGGGCGAACTGGGCGGGGAAGAAAATATTTTGATCAACGGCCGCGTCCTCGGATCGATCAAACTCAACGGTGATATCGTCGTCGGTCAGTCCGGCGTGGTGGAAGCCGATATCGAGGGCAACACGATCGTTATTCAAGGCACCGTCAAAGGCAACGTGACGGCCCGCAATCATCTCGAGATTCAGGCCACCGGTAAAATGATCGGAGACATCACCGCCAAATCCATCGATATCAAGGAAGGCTCCACCTTCGAGGGCCGCTCCCGAATGATCAAACCCGGCCGAACCGAACCGTCGCCGGCCGTGCCGCCAACCACACCCCAAACGCCCGCCGCAACAGCAGAAAATCCGGTGACCGCCGGTTCGAAGGGCCGGATTATTTAAGGGCGCACCCAATTTTTTTGTCAATATGAACGCCATGAAAACCGCTTTCGACGAAACCGGTCGGTGGATCTGCCGTTTGCGATTGCAAAGAACGGGCCCGGACGCAAAGAGGGTGATGCCGGGACGAAGAGACTCGCCGTCGCGGCCCATCCGGTATGCATTTTTATTCGGGTTTGCTATTTTGCTGCTGGCCGTCATGTTGACGGCCTGCTCGACACGCAAGATGACGGTTCGCGCCGTCAGCGATGTCATGGTAGACGGGGTGGCCGCGTTTGAAGAGGATGACGACCTCGAACTGATAGAACAGGCATTGCCGGCCAACATCAAGCTGCTGGAAGCCCTGCTGGAGAGCGATCCTCAGAACCGGCAGCTGCTGGTGCTGCTTGCTCGCCTCTATGCCAGCTATAGTTTTGCGTTTTTTGACGGCCGGATCGAGGCGGCGGAACTGACCGACATGTCGGTGGAAATCGGCGGATCGTCTATTGCGGAGACCAAGAAAACGGCGGTCCGCTATTACCGTAAAGGCAACGAATATGCCCTGCGGGCCCTTGAGATCCGGCACCCGGAGGCCCGCAGGCAACTAACCGATCTCTCGACGGCCGGATCTTTCATCAGCGGCCTGGATCGCGAAGAGATGCCGGCCCTGTTCTGGTATGGTTTCACCCTGAGTGCCGACATCAACTACAACCGCGACTCGATCAGCGCCGTGGGGCAGGGGCACTTGGTCGAAAAAGCCATGCAGCGCGTGATCGAGGCTGATGAGGCCTATTTTTACGGCGGCGCGCACCTGGTCCTGCTGGTCTATTACGGTTCTCGGTCACCCCTCATGGGCGGCAAGCCGGAGCTGGCCATCGAACACTACCGGCGGCTCGAGCAAATGAACGGCAAGGGTTTTTACCTCGCAGATCTCTACTATGCCCGCTTTGTCCTCTGTCAGCAGCAAGACCGCGCGAAATTTACCGCCGTCTTGAACCGCATTCTGCAGGACCCCGCAACCGAGGAAAGATTCCGGCTCTACAATAAAATCGCCGCCGATCGGGCGCGGATCTATTTAAGCGCGGCCGATCGACTGTTTATCGAGTGAAAGCGAGGCTACGAGTGAAGGGAATCAGAATTTGCCGATATCTGTTTGTATTCATCGTGATTTGGGGTTTTTCGAACGGTGCCGCAGGTGCTGCCGCGGAAGTGAGCGTCATCAAGGTCGCTTTGATTACACCCGAGGGGAGTGCCTGGACGAATTCGCTCTACCAACTGGCCGCTGCCGTCAAGGAACGGACCAAAGGAGCCGTGACCTTCACGGTCTACGCCGGCGGGATCGCGGGTGACGAACTCGATGTGCTGCGTAAAATGCAGGCCGACCGTATCCAGGCAGCCGGTTTCTCCGGGGTCGGACTCGGTGTGCTCGTTCCGCAGATCCGCATTCTGGAGGCCCCCCTGCTCTACAAGACAGAGGCCGAAGTCGACCTCGTGAAGAAAAAGCTGGTCGACCGCTTTGCCGCGGAATTTGAGAAGAAGGGATTCGTGCTGCTCGGCTTTGCCGAAGCCGGATTCGTCTATTTTTTTTCCAGCTCCTCGATGACCGGGTCTCAGGGGTTCGATCCTATCAAAATGTGGGTCTGGAAAGGCGACCCGGTGGCCAAAACCAGCCTGGAGGCCCTCGGCATCAAGACCTATCCGCTTCAACTCACCGACGTCAACACCGGCCTTGAAACCGGCATGATCAATGCCTTTTACGCACCACCGGCTGCGGCCATCGCTTATCAATGGTATGCCAAGGTGCATTATATGCTCGACTATCCGATGGTCAACTCCACCGGCGCCTTTCTCGTCAAGAAGAACGCCTTCGATCGGCTCTCGGAAGAAAACCGTAAAATCCTGCGGGAGGCTTCGGCCGGCTTCTGCGACGAACTGGTTCAAATCTCCCGTCGGGTCAATGCCGAAGCCCGGGAGGTTCTGCTGAACTCGGGTATCGTTTTTGAAAAACCGACCGAAGAGCAGCTGCGCCTCTTCGACATCAAGGCGCGGCAAATCCACTCCGACAGCATCGACCGCCTCTATTCTCGGGAACTCTTCGATACCGTGTCGACGCTTCTCGAGGACCGAAGACAGTGAAACAGAGTTGACCTTACCGTCGGGATATCCGCCCCGCGTCTTATACGCGATCCAAGAGGCGCGGCAGGAATGCGACCCATGCGTTTACTTTCCAAGATCGACGACACGTTTGAGATCATCGAGCAAGCGGTAGTAATTTTTCTGTTTTCGGCGCTGGTGCTGATGATCACCACCAACATCGTCGCACGCAACCTCTTCGGCGTCTCCTACCAGAAAATCCTCGAGATCAGCCCCGGTATCGTTCTCTGGCTGGCGCTGATCGGTGCGACCCTGGCCCTAAAGAAACAACGGCACATCAAACTCGAGATCCTGCTGAGGTATGCCGGCCACCGCACCCGCCGCCTGGCACGGCTGCTGGGAAGCCTGTTCGGCATGGTCGTCATGGGATTTCTGTTCGCGGCGTCACTGACCTTCGTGAAAAACGAAATGGCCATCTTCGGCCTGCAAGGGGGGTCGGCCATTGTCTTTCCGCTTTTTTTTGCCCTGTCCTTTTTCCGCTGTCTGTTGAGCGGTCTGGTGGCCGTGCGGCCGACGACAGCCCTAGCAAGCGACGGCCGCGGCCTCAATCTTGGTACGATTCCGGATGATCCGTCGGAGGGGGGAGCGTGACGCTTTTTACCCTCGCTATTGCCGTCGTGGCCGGGTTGGCCTTGCTTGAAATTCCCCTCTTCACCGTTATTGCCGGCTTGACGATGGTCTGCCTATATGCAGCCGGTCACAATTGGATGGCGCTGCAGGTGGTTCTGATCGAAATGAATCGGCTGGCCTCGATGCCGGTTCTTGTGGCCCTGCCGCTGTTCACCTTCACGGGGGTGCTTCTCACAGAAACCGCGGCCCCGCGGCGGATCATGAACCTTCTGCAGGCACTGGTCGGCTGGCTGCCGGGAGGCCTGGCGATCGCTGCGCTCTGTTCCTGTGCCTTTTTTACGGCCTTGACCGGGGCCAGCGGGGTGACCATCGTGGCTTTAGGAAGCGTCCTCTACCCGGTTCTGCGCCAGGAGGGCTACCGCGAACCCTTTACGTTGGGACTGTTGACCACTTCCGGCAGCCTCGGGCTGCTGTTTCCCCCCAGCCTGCCGGTCATCCTCTACGGTGTGATCTCCCAGATCGATATCAATGGCCTCTTCAAAGCCGCACTGCTGCCGGGAATTTTGCTGGTCGGGGCTTTGTCGCTTTATGCCGCCGCCAACCAGTGGCTGCGGGGTCGCGCGAATGGAAGTTCCCGCATCTTATCGCCGGTTTCCTGGCCGCGCATCAAGTCCGCGTTCACGGCTGCCATCTGGGACTGGCCGATTTTGGGGGTTCTCGTTGTCGGCGTGTACGGCGGATTCGTGACGATTGCCGAAGTAGCGGCCGTAATCCTGCTCTACGTCGTCGTTGTCGAATGCTTCGTTCTCAAGGAAATCGATTTTCGGCGGCAACTGCCGGTCATAATGGTCGAAAGTGCCATGCTCTCAGGCGCCATCCTCGTGATCCTCGGCTTTGCCCTCGGCTTCACCGGTTATCTGGTTGACGAGCAGATTCCCGACCGACTCCTGCGTTACTTGACAGCCATGTCCGACAGTAGAATTCTTTTTCTGGCCGGCCTCAACATTTTTCTCCTGGCGGCAGGCTGCATCATGGACATTTTTTCGGCTACCATGATCATCGTACCGATCATCGTACCGATTGCCTTGAAATATGGTGTGGATCCGGTGCACCTGGGGGTTGTCTTCCTGGTCAATCTCGAGATCGGATATTCGACGCCGCCGGTCGGCATTAACCTGTTCATCGCCAGCTTGAAGTTTCGCAAGCCCGTGGTGCAGCTCTACCGGGCTTCTTGGCCGTACCTGGTTTTGTTGTTGATTCTGCTGGCGGTGATTACCTACGTTCCCCAGCTGAGCCTTTTTCTGGTGCGTTGATAGTCAATTCACCGCAAAGGCGCAAGGAGCGCGGAGTTTATATTTCTTTATTTCTTTGCATCCTTCGCGTCTCGAGCGAGTGAATACGAGCGGGTGGTAAGTTTACGTATAAATATCAATGACCTTGTAACATGACGGTGTTCATACAAACCGGCCGTTGAAATCGGGCCCGGGGGAGGGGGAGCACCCTGGAACGACGAACGACAACGATTTTTCTGATCGTATTTCTGGTGATGCAATCGATCGGCGTCCTTTCCGCGGCGACGGTTTCGTTCGAAACATTCGATCGCCCGAGTCTGAAAATCCGGTACGAAGCACCCTTGAAAGGAGCCGCCGAGGATTTGGCCGCCACTTTTCCGGCTGTCGAGGCCGAACTGGTGGAACTCTTCGGGTGGCACTTGTCGCAACGGCCCACGGTGATGCTGATTCAAAACGGGGAGATCTTTCGACGACTGGCAGATCACCCGCTGATCACTGCCTTTGCCGTTCCGTCCGAGAACTTGATCGTGCTCGATTTCGGAAAACTGGCCGGACGGCCGGCGCATTTCAGAAGTGTCCTGAAACATGAAGTGGTGCACTTGTTTCTGCATGCGAATCACAGCGGGGTCAGTCTTCCGAAATGGCTGGAGGAAGGCGTGGCCCAGTGGGCGAGTGAAGGAGTAGCCGAGCTGCTCGAACAGCCGCAGCCGTCGCTGCTGGAGGACGCCGTTCTCTCCGGCGACCTCATTCCCCTGAGCGCGCTCCGCGATCGTTTTCCGACTGACAGCCGGATGCTTTTACTGGCCTATGAAGAAAGCCACCGGGTGGTATCATACATTGCGGAAACCCACGGCCGGAGTGCGCTGATTGAAATCCTGGCCGACATTCAGCGCGGCAGTGATGTGGATGCCGCCTTTTATCGAAGCCTTTCCGCCTTTCCCTGGGAAATCGAGCGACAGTGGATCGCGGGACAAAACCGGGGCACCGTCTGGCTGACCTACCTGGCCGGACATCTCTACCAGTTCCTTTTTTTTCTGGGCGCCCTGCTGACCGTGGCCGGTTTCGTGCGGTTTCGGTTAAAAAAACGGGCCTATGTCGAAGACGAATAAATTTTTACACAAACCACGGCCTCGGCCGTGGTTTGTGTAAAAATTTATTAATATATTACATTAATAAAAAATAATAAATTATTGATATATTTAATTATTTAAAAGTCATAAACTCAGGCGGGATTATGGCTTTCCTGTTAAACGCTCATGGCCCTTTGGGCCGCCACGGTGCATAAAATGACGTGCCGGAGTCCGGATGAACGGTAGCGAAAAGCGGCTGACTGTATTTTGTTTCATTTTTTGTTTTCTATATTATTGCCAGAGGTCAAGTATACAATGATTCAAACAGGTTTGTCATTTTGAATTTCGGTCATTGTGATTTATTTGATATTTGATATTTGGAATCTTTCACCGAAACTTAAGGTTTCTTCTCCGATCAAAAAGGAGGCTTGCGGCCAGAGGCGCCGCTGAACCTGGAACCGTTCAGTTTTTTGGGATTGTATGGCGGGCATCGGTCTTTTTTCTTTACGTGTGGCGGGGTTATTTTGTATGCAGAGAGGAAGGCATATGAGGATCGAAACGGTGGTGCTCTGCGGCCACCGCTGACCGGCTGCTGGCAATGACATACTTATACATTCTCCTGGTTCTGGTCTATATTTTTTTCCCCTACGACCTGCTGCCCGATTTTCTGGGCGGTTGGGGCCGAGTGGACGACCTGGTGGTATTGGGGTTTCTAATGCGGTACCTCTTCGCGCAGCAGAAACGATCCCGCGGTACCCAGACAACCGGGACCAAACCGGGACCGGATGCCGAAAAGACCTACGCCAGGGGTGACCAAGGGCACGACAGCAGTCGTTTTGACAGCAACGACCCTTACACGGTACTCGGTGTCGACCGGACGGCTTCGGCGGAGACCATCAAGAAGGCTTACCGCGAATTGGTCAACAAGTTTCACCCCGACAAGGTCGACCATCTCGGAGAGGAGTTCAAAACGTTGGCCGAGAAAAGGTTCAAGCAGATTCAGCAGGCCTATCAGAGCATCCAGAAGACGCGCCGGTGAGGGAGGTCGTCATGACCGCCAGATTTACGGTCGAGGAGACCCTCGGAAAACTGGCCAAGTGGTTGCGCATTCTGGGCTTCGACGCTTGCAGCGAACCCTGCGGTTTGATTGGTTCGAAAGCGGCGGCGATTTCAGGCCGCATCCTGCTCACCCGTACCCGGAGGCGGTGTCGGGAGTTGCAGGGACGGCCTTTCGTTTTTATCCACTCGAACGACCCGTTCGACCAGCTGAAGGAAGTCATTAGCGGCGTGGGTCTTTCACCACAAGACATACGGCCTTTTTCGCGCTGCCTTCTCTGCAACGAGACCACCGAACCGGTGAGCAAAGATGCGGTCCGTCACTTCGTGCCGGACTTCGTCTGGGAAAGCCACGAGCGGTTTTGCCGATGTCGCCGATGCCAGAAAATTTACTGGTCCGGTAGTCACACCGAACGCGGCATGGCGCGGATCGCCTCTCTGTTCGAGGAACCGAAGCCGAATCAACTGCCCCATGGATCCGATACGTAATGTCATTGCCCTCGAAGGGCGCCTTAAAGGCTGTCGCAACGTGACGACCCTCGGGGTGAGAACCAACTTCTCGGATTACGCCGCCTCGGAGCAGGAGTTGATCCGGGGGGCACGGAAAATTTATTATCCGACGACTTTTTATGCGGAGCTGTTCGATGCGGTTGGCAAGCAGACATTTCCCAGTTACCATACCTACAAATGTGTGCAGGACAAGATCAAACAATCCGCTCTTTTTGACCTGCTGGAGATTCCGCACCCCCGCACGCGGGTGTTTTACGGCAATCGACAGAAGAAGACGATCCGCGATTATTTCGCCTATCCGTTTATCGCCAAAATCCCGCGCGGATCGGCCATGGGTCGCGGCGTTTATCTCATCAAAAGCGACGAAGATTTGCATCGCTATCTGGCAGAATCGCACCCGGCCTACATCCAGGAATACATTCCGCTGGATCGGGACATCCGGGTGGTGATCATCGGAAGGCGGTTCGCTCACGCATACTGGCGCATTAACCCGCTGCATGACTTCCGCAGCAACGTGGCGGTGGGGGGACGCATCTGTCTCGACCCGGTTCCCGCCGCCGCCCGCGCCTTGGCCGTGCACACTGCGAAAAACTGCGGCTGGGATGACGTGGGGATCGACGTCTGTGAGCGCGGCGGCCGCTTTGTAATTCTCGAGGCCAACATGAAGTACGGTAAAGAAGGTTTCCGGGCCGCCGGAATCGATTACACAGACTTAATGGAGCGTTTGATTGAAAATGGCGATATATGACGAGCACCGGGTTGATCCGGTTTTGATAAAAATCGCAGCTCAGATCGACCGGCTTGAGAAAGAAAAGCTTTCCCCTACGGCAACCCTGAATTCCGAAGGACATCGCCGCCGGCGGGAAGTTTTGATAGAAGAAGGATACCGGCCGTCGTTTTCGGTGGACACGGATCGGATCCTGCACTCCCTGGCTTACTCCCGCTACATCGACAAGACCCAGGTCTTCTATCTGATCGAAAACGACCACATCACGCACCGGGTGTTGCACGTTCAGTTGGTATCGAAGATCGCCCGTACGATCGGACGTTTTCTGGGGCTCAACGAAGACCTCATCGAAGCCATTGCATTAGGACACGACATCGGGCATATTCCCTTCGGGCATGACGGTGAGCGGATCCTATCCCGGATTTGCCGCGATAACGGGATTGGTTATTTTCATCACAACGTTCAGAGTGTGCAGTTTCTGGACCGGGTCGAGCGCAAGGGCAAGGGCTGGAACCTGTGTCTGCAGACTCTGGACGGCATTTTGACCCACGATGGTGAAGTCCACAACATGCAGCTGGCACCGCAACGCAGCAAGACTTTCGACGACCTCGAAGTGGACATGGCCGCCAAGATGGTCGAACCAGACCGTCCGTTGACCCCGATGACCATGGAAGGCTGCGTCGTCCGCATGACCGATACCATCAGCTATATCGGCCGGGATATCGAAGATGCCATCCGCCTGGGCGTGATTCAACGCACCGACATACCGAAGCAGTGCGTCCAGCGGCTCGGCAACACCAATGGTACCATCGTTTTCAATCTGGTTTCGGATGTCATCAAAAGCAGTTATCAGAAACCGCATGTGGCTTTCAGCAGCGAGATATCCGACGCGCTGCAGATGCTGAAGGCCTTCAATCTCGAGCGCATCTACATGAATCCCGGAATCAAGACCCACTTGGAAACAATCCGGACTCTGTTCGAAATGCTGTTCGAAAAATATTTGACCGACCTGGTTAAGCACAATACCGCGTCGGTGATCTTCACCCAGTTTCTCAAAGACATGTCCGAGGAGTACTTGGCCGGACAAAACCACCAGGAAATTGTGCGGGATTTCATCGCCGGCATGACCGATCAGTATTTTCTGCGGTTGTGCCCGGCGGACATGCGACCCCAACCGATGGTCCGTTGAGGGTGCCGCGATGACGACCGCTTCGGCGCAGAGCCGATTTTACCGCCGCGGGGTCCGCCCGGCCGGATTGACCGGCTTCAGGGTGGCGGTTCAGGAAACCGACCTTCAGATTCATGCCGACCTCGATTTGACGGCGGTGGCACGAGAACTCGTCCTGCAGTACCGGGGGTTCATCGAGACCTATATCGAGTGCCAGCCGATTTTTCGCGAGTCATTGACCCCGATTCGGGTTACGGGACCGGCACCTCTTATCGTGCAGGAGATGGCGCGGGCCGCCGCGGCGGCCGGTGTGGGACCGATGGCGGCCGTCGCCGGAGCCATTGCCGAACACGTGGGAAGGGGTTTGCTCTCCCGCACAAAACAGGTAATCGTGGAGAACGGCGGCGATGTCTTTGTCAGAACGCGGCAACCTGTGGTAATGGGTATTTATGCCGGATCATCGCCGCTGAGCCGTCACATCGGGTTGCGGGTCGGCGGCGGAGACACACCAATTGGCGTCTGCACCTCCTCCGGCACCATCGGTCACTCCCTCAGTCTGGGAGCAGCCGATGCCGTCGGCGTCGTATCGCCCAGTTGCGCCGTCGCCGATGCGGCGGCAACCGCCATCGGCAACAGGGTTAATTCGAAGGCCGACATTTCAGAGGCGATCGCCTTCGGCCGCGGGATCGGTAATGTCGACGGGGTGGTGATCATCGTCGGCGACCGGATTGGCTGCTGGGGCATCGTCGAACTGGTGCCGCTCAAGGTAAAAAAAGGTTGAGTTTTATCGGCAAAGAGCATAATCTTTTTGATTAATTCAAATTTTAGCGGATGGAGATCGGAAATGAAAAAGGTTAAATTGGTCGTCTGGATGCTCATCGTGGTGTTTGTAGTGGTTGTAATCTACCAAAATAAAGATTTTTTTTGGGAAACCAAAAAAAGCTTGACGATCAATCTGCCCCTTATTCCTGAACAATACAAAACGCTGCCTGAGGTGGAACTTCTGGTTATCTTTGGCATCTTTTTTGCCGCCGGCTTGCTTCTGGGAATCTACCTTATGTTCGGCCGCGGCTTGAAAAAGAAGAAAACGATCAAGGCCCTCAAGGTCCAGGTGAAAGAGGAGTCCGAAAAGGCCGTTGGCCTGGAAAAAGAACTGCGTACCGTGCTGGGAGGGGAATCGTTACCGCCGGACAATACCGTGCAAACCGATCCAGCCCTCCAGGCAACTGATGCCAATCCCGGCGGTCAGCCCCCGACCGGGGACAATAAACCCTAAATGCCCGATGCACCCGAACCGCGGGTTTATTCAGAAACGTTCGACCGTCGGAAAGGGTTGCCCGGCGCTGAAATCCAAGCGGCCCCACCGCGGGCGAGCTTGAGAACCGACCGGCTTGATGCCATCGCCGTCCGAGCCGTTAGCCGGCCCGACCGGCACCGATTTTCCGCTGCACGAGAATGTCAGCACATCATGAGCCCACCGAAAACCACTCCCATGATAAGCCAGTACCTGTCGATCAAGGGACAGTATCCGGACGCGGTTCTTTTTTACCGCATGGGGGATTTCTATGAGATGTTCTTCGAGGACGCCGAGCGTGCCGCCGGCATCCTCGACATCACCCTGACCTCGCGCAACAAGAATGTCGATAAGCCGATTCCGATGTGCGGGGTGCCGCACAAGGCGGCTCAGGGCTACATCGCACGCCTGCTCGATGCCGGTCTTAAGGTCGCCGTCTGCGATCAGGTGGAAGACCCGGCCACCGCCAAGGGACTGGTGAAGCGGGAAGTCGTTCGCGTCATCACGCCGGGCATGATTGTCGAGAATGACTTCCTGGAAGAAAAAACCAACAATTTCATCCTGGCCGTGGCCCGCAACGCGGATGCGTACGGACTGTCGAGCCTTGACCTATCTACCGGTGCCTTCCGTGTGACCGAAACCGACCGGTTTGAAAAGCTGATCAACGAGAGTCTGAGGATTGCTCCCAGCGAAATCATTTTGTCCGAAACCCTCCAAACCGATGCCGGCTTTTCACTCTTTCTGGAGGCGATGGACGAACGGTCCGTTTCCTATGTGCCGGATGGCAGCTTCGATTACCGCCGCTCGCGTGAGCGGCTGCAGCAGCAGTTCGAAACTTTGTCACTCGAGGGTTTCGGCTGTGAGAATTTGCGCCTGGGGGTCCAGGCGGCCGGGGCTCTTCTGGCCTATGTCCAGGAGACCCAGAAACAAAAAGTGCAGCACATCGCCCGGATCGAAGCCTATGCTCTCGACCAGTTCCTGTGGATAGACGATCTGAGTTGCCGGAATCTCGAGTTGATGGCCAACATCCGTACCGGATCGCGGCAAGGCACCCTGCTCAGCGTGCTCGATCGCAGCGTGACCGCTATGGGCGGCCGTCTGCTGAAAAACTGGATGCGCTACCCGTCGATGGATGTGGACCTCATCGACGCGCGTTTGGATGCGGTCGAAGAGGCCAAAAAGAACCAGAGTTTGCGAAAAAGCCTGCGGGAAACGCTTAAAGCGGTCGCCGATCTCGAACGCCTCGGCAGCAAGATAACCATGGGACACTGCAATGCCAGAGACCTGCTGGCGCTCAAGGGGTCGCTCCAAGCGCTGCCGGACATCATGGCGCAGACCGCACGTTTTAAGGCCGATCTTTTTACTCCGATCGAAGAATGGACTAATCTGGAAGAACTGGCCGGCCGCATTGCAGCGGCCATTCGCGATGATGCGCCCTTGAGCGTGAACGAAGGGGGCATGATCAAAACCGGCTACAACGCCGAACTGGATGAGCTGGTGCGCATCAGCCGCGACGGAAAAGGCTGGCTGGCGCAGCTCGAAGTCCAGGAAAAAGAGGCCACGGGCATCACCACGCTCAAAGTCCGTTACAACAAGGTCTTCGGCTATTACATCGAGGTGCCCAAATCGCGCGCGGCGGATGTTCCGGTTCATTACGTGCGCAAGCAAACCCTGGTCAATGCCGAACGTTTTATTACCGATGCGCTCAAAACTTTTGAAACCAAAGTTCTGAATGCCGAGGATCGGCGGGCCGCCCTGGAATACGACATCTTCCAGCAGATGCGCAGTCAGGTCATCGATGTCAACCGCGATATCCAGGAAGCGGCGCGGTTCATCGCCCGGATCGACTGCCTGTTGAACCTGGCCGAGGTCGCCGATCAGAACGGCTATTGCCGTCCGGTTATCAACGCCGAGGATATCATCGACATCGAGGACGGGCGACATCCGGTCATCGAGAAGATGATCACCGGCGAACGCTTTGTTCCCAATTCGATACGGCTCGACAATATCGAGAACCAGATCCTTGTCATTACCGGCCCCAACATGGCGGGCAAATCGACGGTTCTGCGCCAGGTGGCGCTGCTGGCCCTGATGGCCCACATGGGCAGTTTCGTACCGGCGCGCAGGGCCTCGATCGGCCTAACCGACCGGATTTTTACCCGGGTCGGCGCCCTGGACAACCTGTCACAGGGGCAGAGCACCTTTCTGGTGGAAATGCAGGAAACGGCCAACATCCTGAACAGCGCCACCGGCCGGAGTCTGGTGATTCTTGATGAAATCGGTCGCGGGACCAGCACTTTCGACGGCCTGAGCATCGCCTGGGCTGTGGCCGAGTACCTGCACGATCTTTCCGGTTCGGGCGTCAAGACCCTTTTCGCCACGCATTACCACGAATTGACCGACCTGGCCCGGACCCATCGACGGGTGCAGAACTTCAACATCGCCGTCAAGGAATGGAACGACGAAATTATATTCCTGCGTAAACTGGTCGACGGCGGAACGAACCGGAGTTACGGAATTCAAGTCGCACGGCTGGCCGGTATCCCACGGACAGTCGTCAAACGGGCGAAGAAGATTCTGGCCGGCATCGAAAGCGGCGCTCATCCGGTGGGTCCTTTCTCGGAAAGCGCCGTCAAAGCGGGTCGACCCGAAAAGGAAGCGGTTCAGCTGAGTTTATTCAACAGTCCGGAAAATGCCGTTCTGGCTATGCTGAACCGCATCGACGTCACGCGTCTGACACCTCTTGAAGCCCTGAACTGTTTGGATAGGCTCTGCGAACTCGCGAAAGGCGGATCGGGATAGCGTATGGTAAAAATTATCCTACCTATTCGACTTTTGGTCGTCGCGACCCTTTTGTTCTCTTGTTTTGTCCCCGCGGCATCGGCCGATACCGCCCGCGATGCGTATGTCCGGGCCGAGGCCTGCCACAAAAAGCTGCGCAACACGCCTTCGGCCCAAAAATACCGCGAATCCTGGATGACGTGCATCGAGAAGTTTCAGGCCGTCTACCGGCAGACACCCGAGGGGCCCTGGGCGGCCGCCGGTCTGTACATGTCCGGCACACTTTACGCCGAGCTCTACCGGCATTCCGGACGCACCGCGGATATCAGGGAAGCCATCGATCATTTCGAGCGGATCCAGAACCGTTTCCCGCAAAGCCGCTACGCCGGCCGTGCCAAAAAGGCGATCGCCGCCGCCAACGGTCGCAATGCCGAGCCTGCCGCGGCTAAGGCGGCGCAGCCGGAAAACGACCGGCTGTACCAGAGCGCCGAGTCCTGCACCGCAGAACTGCACAGTTCACCCCGAAAACAGAAATTCAGAAGCAACTGGATCGCGTGCATCGACAAGTTCGAAGCTGCCTACAAGCAGTCTCCTACCGGACCGAGGGCGGCCGCAGGTCTTTACATGGCCGGAATTCTGTACGGTGAGCTCTACCAATGGTCCCAAAACCGCAAGGACCGCCAGCAGGCCATCGATCGGTTGCAGCAGGTCGTGACCCACTACCCGCAGAGCGACGACAGCACCAAAGCGCAGGTGGCCCTGCGAGGCATCAGCGGCGTTGGCACCGCAACTGCCGCCGACCGGAAAGGCAACAATAACAGTGCCGGAGCAGTGGGCGCAGCGGTTTCTCCGACCGGCGGCACGGCCCTCGTCACCGGACTGCGGTTCTGGTCGAACCCGAACTACACCCGCCTGGTGATCGACACCAACCGGGAGACGGACTTCGACTACAACCTGCTGAAAAAAGATCCGTCCAATCACAAGCCGCAGCGTCTATACGTGGATCTGCGCAACAGCCGACTGGGAAAGGACCTCGACAAGATCATTACCATCAATGACGATCTTCTTAAACTGGCCCGTGCGGGGCAGTACACGCCCGACTCGGTGCGGGTGGTGGTCGACATCAAGTCCCTCGAGAGCTACGAGGTGTTTTCATTAAAAGAACCCTTCCGGATCGTCATGGACCTCAAAGGCGGCGGAGGTGCGTCCGCAACCCAATCACCGCGGCCCGTCAATCGCACGATTGCGAAAATAGACCCCAAAGCCTCCACGGGCGACATCGCCCGCCAGCTCTCGCTGGGCGTGCGCCGGATCGTGATCGATCCGGGACACGGCGGCAAGGATTACGGCGCGCCGGGCTATCTCAAGGGTGTTCACGAAAAACAGATCGCGCTGCAGATTGCCAAGCGGTTGGCCGTGAAATTAAGAAATGAGCTGCACTGTGAGGTTCTCCTGACCCGCAGCAACGACCGTTATCTGACCCTCGAGGAACGCACCGCCTTCGCCAACACCAAAAACGCGGATTTGTTCATCTCGATTCACACCAATGCCAGCCGGAACCAGAGGGCCTTCGGGATTTCGACCTATTTCCTAAACCTGGCCGACGACGACGAATCCAAACGCGTGGCCGCCATGGAAAACGCCACCTCGACCAACAACATCAGCGATCTGGAAAAGATCCTTTTCTCTCTGATGCACTACTCCAAGATCAACGAGTCGAGCCGGCTGGCCGCCACCGTCCAGGACACCCTGACCACCCACCTCAAGCGCAAGAGATACTCTCAGATCAAGAGCAAGGGCGTCAAACAAGCCCCATTCTATGTCTTGTTGGGGGCCCAGATGCCGTCGATACTCGTTGAGACCTCTTTTATCAGCAACCCGCGCGAGTGCAAGCGCCTGGTGAACCCGAAATACCAGGACCGTCTGTGCGAGGGTATCGTTCTGGGCCTCAAGAAGTATATCAAGGATACCAATCCGACCGCCTTCGTGGATGAACGGCCGACGCGTGGGTCCAAAGGCTAGTGTCGAGTCATACATAAATTGTCCTATCCATTGTTGCCCGCTGTTTGGTGCGCCCACTGTTTTGTTATTTGCGATTTGGAATTTTTCACCGAAACAAAAAAGTCTCCTCCTCGAAAGACGACAGCCCGGAGAGGCGTGAAGCCGACACCACGATGCCTGAAGCCTGCAATCGGCCGGTGACCGGCCCGGCCTTCAACCCTTACTTTGCTCTGGTTGCGGGTGTGCTGGCCGTTTCGACCGGCGCCATTTTCGTTCGGCTGGCAACCGATGCACCAGCTCTGGTGATAGCCGCCTACCGGGTCGGTCTGGCCAGTGCGATCATCGTGCCCTTGGCCTGGTTTAAAGTACGGGCCGAACTCCAGTCGCTTACCCGGCGCGAGCTCGCCCTGGCCGGTCTGTCCGGATTTTTTCTGGCCCTCCACTTCGGCACCTGGATTTCCTCCCTCGGCTACACCTCGGTGGCCAACAGTGTCGTGCTGGTCAATACCAATCCACTGTGGGTCGGTCTTTTTACCCCGCTGATAACCGGCGAGCGGATAAAGCCGGCCGTGGCTTTGGGTATTCTTATCAGTGTCGCCGGCGGCATTATTATCGGCATCGGTGATTTTGCCACCGGCGGAGAAGCGCTTCTCGGGGATATGCTGGCCCTTATCGGCAGTGTCTGCGCCGCCTTTTATCTGCTCCTGGGACGCAACCTGCGTCGCAAGCTCTCGCTGCTGGCCTACATCTGCGTATGCTACGCCAGTGCTGCCGTGATCCTCTGGCTCCTGGTGCTGATCTTGCGCCTGCCGGTCACCGGATTTTCCGGTTCCACCTACGCCTGTTTCTGGGCCATGGCCCTGATCACCCAGCTGATCGGACATTCGAGTTACAACTGGGCCTTGAAGTGGTTCAGCACCAGCCTGATCGCCGTTAGTCTCCTCGGGGAACCGGTCGGCAGCACGGTTATGGCCTACTTCCTGTTTGACGAAGGCTTGACCACTGCAAAGGTGATCGGCGGTATCTTTATTCTGAGCGCTATTATCCTATCGGTCGTCGGTGAAGGTAGAAGTTCCTGAAACCTGCATGATTCTTCACTCCGGTTTTGGGTTTGACAAAACCACCTCGATTCATTATCCATATCCGAAGTTGCAAATTTTTCTATTCGTGAACCTTGAAACCGGCACAGTGCGAGGGGAGAATATGGCATACCGGAACATAATTCTGGCGGTCGAAGAGGGCATAGCGACCATCACCTTCAATCGGCCGAAGGCATTGAACGCGCTGAGCATCGACCTGCTTCAGGAGTTTGATCGGGCATTGGAAGAGGTTTCCAGGAATGACCTCACCCGGGTATTGCTCCTGACCGGTGCCGGGGAAAAAGCTTTTGTCGCCGGCGCCGACATCACCGAACTGGCCACCTTCGATGCCTTGCAGGCCAAAGGATTTTCCCAAGCCGGCCACGACGTCATCGGTCGACTGCAGCTCTTGCCGATCCCGGTGATGGCCGCCGTCAACGGGTATGCGCTCGGCGGCGGCAGTGAAATCGCGCTGGCCTGCGATTTCATTTATGCGTCCGAGAACGCGATGTTCGGCCTGCCCGAGATTACTCTCGGGCTGATACCCGGATTCGGCGGAACCCAGCGTCTGCCGCGGCTGGTCGGTAAGAACAGGGCCAAGGAAATGATTTTCACGGGTCAGATGATCACCGCGACCGAGGCGGAGCGGGTCGGGCTGGTCAACAAGGTGTGCACTGCCGAAACGCTGATGGAAGAGGCGCTCAAAACAGCGCGCTTGATGGCATCCAAGGGCAAAGTGTCCCTGCGGGCCGCCAAGCAGGCGGTCAATATTGGTGCCGAGACGGATCTGATCACCGGGTGCAACTTCGAAATCGATGCCTTTGCCCTTTGCATGGCCAGCGGGGATGCCGCGGAGGGAACCCGCGCCTTCCTGGAGAAAAGAAAGCCTGATTTCAAATGAGCGACGGTAAGGCGCGGATTCAGATGGCCTGGGGCGTTGCACTGGTGCTGGCCGGCCTCGGCGTGCTGTATCGTATTCCCCAAGTGATGCCGAAAATCACCCGGATCGAGCAATTTGCCGCCGCCTCCGGATTCATTTACTTTTGCTTCTACCTCATGGCGCTGATTCTGATCGTCGGAGGCGGCCGGAAAATTATCACCAACTACAAAATGCTGAACCGCAACAAACCGGCCAAATGACGTCGGGCGACGTCGATCCTAAAAACCGACCCGATTGCCCGTGTGACACGCCGGCACGAACCCATTTACCCTGTATCAAAAGGATAGCTCATGGCCTCCAGGAAGGGGACGGTTGTTCTGATGGGCTCCGGCGAGCTCACCGCCACGATGGTCGAGGTACACAAGGAGCAGTTGGCGCGCTTCGGCACCGCGCCGCGGGCGGTCTTTCTCGACACCCCGGCCGGGTTTCAGCTCAATGTCGACCAGATCTCACGCAGGGCGGTGGAGTATTTTCGTCTTCACGTTCGGCAACCGCTCATCGTCGCCTCCTTTAAATCCAACGAGGGGCATACGCCATACGAGGCCGAGAAGGCATTTCACCGGCTTCGGGAAGCCGATTACATCCTGATCGGACCCGGAAGCCCGACTTACGCCGTGCGCCAACTGCGGCCGACACCGGTACCGGATATTCTTGTCAGAAGAGTACAAGACGGCGGCTGCCTGGTGGCGGCCAGTGCGGCCGCCCTCACGGTGGGCCGCATGACCCTGCCGGTCTACGAAATCTACAAGGTCGGCCATGATCTGCACTGGGTCGAAGGGATGAACATTCTCGGGCCACTTGGCTTCGACCTGGTGGTGGTGCCGCACTGGAACAACGCCGAAGGCGGTACGCACGACACCCGCTTCTGTTTCATGGGCAAACCCCGCTTCGACAAGTTGGCAGCGCTGTTGCCGGAAGAGGTGTCGATCTTCGGCCTCGACGAACACACCGCCTGCATCATCGACCTCGAAACTGGGGAAGCCCGCATAGCCGGCATCGGCCGGGCGGTGTTGCGCAGCGTCGACGGTGAAAAGATTTTCGAAAAAGGGGATCGTTTTTCGATCGACATGCTGCGGGGACGAGCGGGTGCATCAAAGCGGTCACCGCAGCCCACTCCATCTACGCAAAGGCCGTCGGAAGCCGGCGAAGCGCCGCCGCCTTCCTTCTGGGATACCATCCATATGCTGCGAGCGTCTTTTCTCGACGGACTCCAGCGCCGAGATCCGAAGGCCATCGTCAATGCCCTGTTGGAACTGGACCGAATGCTCTGGCAGGCCCAATTGGATCTTGAGAACGAAGAGTTCATCTCACAGGGGCGGGAAGTTTTGCGGGATCTGATCGTTCTGCTCGGACCGGCCCTGGAATCGGAACCGCCTGAGAGTGCCGCCTGCATCGCGCCGTTGGTCGAGGAACTCTTGTCATTACGGACGACCTTCCGCCACAACGAACAATGGGAGGCTGCCGATGCGGTCCGCAACTGTCTTCTGCGCGCCGGCGTCATCGTCGAAGATGCCCATGAGGGGGTCCGTTGGCGCCTGGCGGCCGCTTCCGAGACATGATTTTAAAGGGGTTAGGCCATGCTCGTTCAATCTTCTTTTTCGGTGCTGGTGGCGGCTGAAGATGAGGCCGCCTGCGCGCCGCTGCTGACGTATCTGAACAACATGCCGCATGTGCACCTGACGGTGATGCCGAAGGTGCCGCGGGATCTGGGAGACGTCGATGCGGTGGTGACCGCTGCAGGGACTGGAGAAACGGAACCACCGGAATCGTTGACGGATTTTGTTAAGGCCGGCGGCGGCTGGCTGCTATTGAATCCGGCCGACGGCAAGCCCCTGACGGAGTTACTGGGGGTGCGCTGCGGCCGCCCCGGACCCGCAGCCGAGCTGCGGGTTCTTTTCCGCAACCCGAAACACCCGCTGGCGGTGCGCCTGCCGGATGCCGTTTACCTGAAAAGCGTGCATCGTCCCATGGATATTACCGCCGTGGACACCGAGATCCTCCTCTACGCCGACTGGCAGTATCGCCACAATCCGGTTCTGGTGTGCCGGCCGCTGGGAAAGGGCAAAGTGGCCGCCACCACCCTTCAGGCGTATGACAATCCATTCTTGCAGCAGGTCCTCTACCGATTGATTCGCTACTTGACCGGACGGACCGAACCCGATCGGACTCTGGGGGTCGGTATCCTCGGTTACGCCCCGTCTGTCGGGCGGTATCACGGTCAGGGAGTGCAAAACACGACCGGACTGGCGTTGCGTGCGGTCTGCGACGTGAATCCGGGACGCTTGGAGCAGGCCGGGCAGGACTTTGTCGACCTCAAAACCCATACGACGGCCGAGACCCTGGCCGACGATCCGGCGGTCGACCTGGTGATCGTGGCCACAGCGCCCAACACCCATGCCGACCTGGCGCTACAGATGATGACCGCCGGCAAACATGTGGTGTGTGAAAAACCGCTGGCCTTGAGCCGGGACGAGACGCACGCCATGGTCAGTGCGGCCGAGACCGGTGGGCTCCACCTGAGCTGTCATCAAAACCGCCGTTGGGACGTCGACTACCTGGCCATCAGACACGCCCTTTCCGAGAGGCTCATCGGCGACCTCTTTTACCTCGAGACCTTCGTGGGCGGGTTTTCCCACCCCTGCGGATACTGGCACTCGCATGCGCCGATTTCGGGCGGAACGGCTTACGACTGGGGGGCTCACTACCTCGACTGGGTCGTGAGTCTGATGCCGGAAAAAGCGGTGGCGGTCAGCAGCACCAGCCACAAACGCGTCTGGCATGATGTCACCAACGCCGACCAGGAGCGGATTCATATTCGATTCGACGGGGGCAAGGAGGCCGAATTCGTGCATTCGGACATTGCAGCCGTGCGCAAGCCCAAGTGGTACCTGTTGGGAACTGAAGGGGCCATCCTGGGTCAATGGCAGGATATCGCCACCTACAGCGTTGATCCGGTGCTCTATTTTCACCGGCACGACATCCCGGCCACCGAAATGACACCGGATCTGACACTCTACCGCCGGCATGCTTCCGGCCAAATCGTTCCCCAAAAACTGGCGCAACCCGTCCGGCAGCATTATCTTTTTCATCAAAACCTGGCCGACCACCTGATTACGGGCGAACCGCTGGTGGCGCCACTGACGGATTCGGTGCGGGTGGTGGCGATTCTGGAGGCGGCCAAACGGTCGGCTGCGGCCGGGGGGCGGCCGGAGGTAGTGGATGAATGAGCGCGTTCGCTGGGGTGTCCTGGGCAATGCCACCATCGCCCGCGTCTGTGTGATTCCGGCCATTCAAAAGTCCCGCAACGGAATTGTCGTCGCGTTGGCCACCCGCTCACCGGAAACCGCGCGCGAGGTCGTCCAAAAAAACGGGATTTCCCGTCTGTACGACAGCTACGCAGACCTCTTGAATGACCCCGGGATCGATGCGGTCTATGTCCCCCTGCCGAATCATTTGCATCGGCCGTGGACGCTCGCAGCCCTTGCCGCCGGCAAACCGGTTCTGTGCGAAAAACCGTTGGCCTGCAGCGCCGCGGAGGCCGATGAAATGTCGCGTGCGGCCGCGGCAGCGGGGTTGCCGCTGATGGAAGCCCTGATGTACCGCTTCCATCCGCGCAGCCGCCGTATCCGACAGATGGTCAGGGACGGTGCCATCGGCACCTTGCGTCTGGTGCGGACGGCTTTTTGCTTCCGCATTGAAGACGAGCTGATGCGCAGCGGCGACAACTTCCGGCTCAACCCGGCGACCGGCGGCGGAGCGCTGCTGGATGTCGGCTGTTACGGCGTCAGCCTGGCGCGCTGGCTTTTCGATGGCGAACCGCTGCAGGTTCAGGGGCAAGCCAAATTCAACGCCGCCGGTATCGATGTGCACCTGGTCGGCAGTCTTGCCTTTGACGGCGGCGGCCTGGCCAGCCTGGAGGTGAGTTTCGTATCGGCTCTGCAGCAGACTTACAGCGTCATCGGAAATGAGGGCGCCATCGACCTGCCCCATGATGCCTTCATACCATGGGAAAAGGAGGCCGTATTTCGGCTGCGCGGGAAAACCGATGAAACCGGAGAGAAAATCGTTATCCCGGGCGCGGATGAATATCGGCTGATGGTGGAACACTTTGCCGATGCTGTCCGAGGAGCGTTTGTACCGGCGTATCCAGTCACCGATAGCGTGGCTAACCTGACGGTCCTGGACGCGCTGGCCGAGGCCGTGCGCAGCGGCCGGTCCGTGACCTTGCCGTAAAGCCTATAGATAATCCGATGACACCCAAGCGGCCTGATTTCAAGATGCCGAGTTCCCTGCATCCGACTTATACCGTCACGGAAGAGAGCCTGACGAGCCTGGCCGATTTGTGGTCCGACCCAAGCCAGCGCCTCGACTGGGACTGTCTTTTCGTGTTGCCGGCCTGGTTGAATGCCTGGTGGCGCTGTTTCGGAAAGGAGATGACGCCGTTTCTGCGCTCGGTGAGAAAGCGCAACGCGGTCATCGGTATCGCGCCGCTGATGATCCGCGGTCAAACGGCTTTTTTTATGGGGGATGCCGCCATCTGTGATTACCTTGACTTTGTCGTTACCCCCGGCCAGGAAGCGACGTTTTTCACTGCCCTCGTCAGAGACCTTCGCGGGCAGGGAATAGTTCATCTGGTGCTCGATGCCGTCAGAGCCGACTCGGCGGTCATCCGTGTTTTGGCCGATATGGCGGCGCAACTGGGCTGCCGGTTTTTTGCCGACCCGCAGGACGTCGCCATGGTGGTGGATCTGCCGAAGACCTGGGATGCCTACCTGCAGCACTTGAGCGGCAAAGAGCGGCACGAAATTCGGCGCAAATTCAGGCGGCTGCGGGAAGCCGCGGCTCCCGAGCTCCGCATCGCCGAAAAGCCGGTCGAAGTCGCCAAGGCAATGGACACCTTCGTGAGGCTGTTCAAGAAAAATCGTCCCGACAAGGCCGCTTTCATGACGGCCGACATGAGCACATTTTTTCAAATGATGGCCGAAGCCCTAATTGAAATTGACATTTTCAAACTCTTCACCGTCGACATCGAATCGGAACCCGCGGCCGCGGTTATCTGTTTCGATTACCGGTCTTGCCGCTACCTTTACAACAATGCCTACAATGAGCTTTTCGCGGCTTTGAGCGTGGGTCTTCTCAGCAAGGTTTTCAGCATCCGAGACGCGATCGAATCCGGCCTGAGGACCTACGACTTTTTAAAAGGCGATGAGGCCTACAAGCAGCGCCTTGGCGGGCGGCCGCTGCCGCTTTACCGCTGCCGGGTCGAGCTGAACTGATCACTTGTCGCATTGAGTGAGCCCTAAGAACGCCGGCCAAATGGATTTGGGTTAAATGCAGATGACGTCTCTCAGGATTGCAATGCTCAGTATCCACTCCAGCCCGCTTGGCCCCCTGGGCACCAGGGATACCGGCGGCATGAGCGTCTATATCCGGGAGGCCGCCAGGGAGCTGGGGCGAATGGGCCACAAGGTGGACATATTCACCCGGCGGACCGCTGAAGTCGGCGACCCCGTCATCGCACTAACTGAAAACGTGCGGCTCGTTCACCTGAGCACCGGAAACGGGAGAAATGTCCCCAAGGAAGCGCTCCACCGGCATATAGCGGATTTCCACAGGGCGCTGGAGTCGTTTCGAAACCGTCATTTTCTCGACTATGACCTGATTCACAGCCATTACTGGTTGTCCGGTTCGCTGGGGGAGATGGTCCGGGAGAGTTGGCGACGGCCGCATATCATCACCTTTCATACACTGGGTGCCGTTAAAAACAGCATCGGAGTAGGGGAGTCCGAGCCGCTGCTGCGCATCGCCACGGAGAAGAATCTCGCAGCAACTTGTGAACGGGTTCTCTCCACGACACCGAAAGACAAGGTGCAGCTGATTCGCCTCTACGATGCCGTGTCGGATAAAATCGGTGTCGTCCCCTGCGGTGTCGATCTGAACCTGTTCCGCCCGCTGGACACGGCAGTGGCACGACGTCGACTCGGGTTCGCATCCGATCACCCGATCGTCCTGTTCGTCGGCCGGTTCGATTCGGTGAAGGGCATCGATAGTCTGATAAAGGCGATGATTTATTTGCGGCGGAGGGATTCGCTGCGGCTGGTGCTTGTCGGTGGTGACGGCCTGGCGTCCCCCGCAACACGACGCCTGCAAAAACAGGCCAGTGACCTCGGGTTGCAGGATGCCGTGACGTTTGCCGGAAGGATCGTTCAAGATCGACTGCCGGCGTATTACAGCGCCGCCGACGTGCTGGTCGTGCCGTCTCTCTATGAAAGCTTCGGTCTGGTCGGCCTCGAGGCCCTGGCTTGCGGAACTCCGGTGGTGGCCACACCGGTCGGGGCCATGGAGAGTATTCTGCAACAGGGCCGTACCGGGCAGGTGGTGACCGAGGCTGCGCCTCGTTTGTTCGCTGAAGCGATCGAAGCCTTTCTACCCAATAAAGCCCGGAAAACCGTGTCCGCCGCCGATATACGTGCGTCGGTGCTGCAGTTCAGCTGGTCGAAGGTGGCGGCAGCGCTGGCCGCGGAATATGTCGGGGTGTGTGCAATAGGAGCTATTTCATGAAAGAAAATAAGGAGTCAACCGATATGCTGGTGATATCGGCTCACCCGGACGATGCCGAGTTCGGTGTGGCCGGAACGGTGGCCAATTGGACCCGCGCCGGCAAAAAAGTGGTCTACGTGGTGTGCACCCACGGTGAAAAAGGGACCACCGACCGCCACCTGACCCCGAAAGAGTTGGCCGCAGTCCGAGAGAAGGAGCAAATGGCCGCCGCCCGACTGCTCGGGGTGGAAGGAGTCGATTTTCTCGGCATGCCCGACCAGGGGCTGGAGGACACGCCCGCCTTTCGTGAACAGATCGTGCGGGTCATTCGACAGTACCGACCGCACACCGTGGTGACCTCGGATCCTTACCGGCGGTACGTCTGGCATCGCGACCACCGCATCGCCGGCCAGGTCGTTTTGGATGCGGTATTTCCCTACGCCCGGGACCATCTGGCCTACCCGGACCTGCTGGCCGAGGGACTGGAGCCGCATAAAGTACAGGAATTGCTCTTCTGGGCCGCAGAGGACGTCAATTATCGCTCCGATATCACCGCCACCTTCGCACTCAAACTGGCCGCATTGCGCTGCCATGCGAGTCAGGTAAGAGAGCTGGGCGTTTCCGACCTCGAGGATTGGCTGCGGCAGCGCTGTCGGTCAATGGCCGAGGGCGAGCCTTTCGAACTGGCCGAGTCCTTTCACCGCGTCGAACTTCCCCGTTAAGCGGTGTTTATCGGAGAATCCCGAGATCCTTTACATGGAGCTGATTACCCGGCGAAATCTGAAGGGTTCTTGGTTTCACTGAGGATTTTTGCCCCGCGGAGGGGGTGTCAGGCCGACGGTCCCGCCTCTTTTCTGAACTTCTCCACTTGCTCCTGATAGTAGGTGCGATTCTCACGTGCCAACCGCAGGGCGTGTTGCGCTGTTTCGAGGGCTTTTGCATACTGACCGTTGACGAAGTAGCATTCCGCCAGCGTGTCGAGAATGTGGGGCTCCTCTAAGAGACCTGCGGCGGCCTTGGCCAAATCCAGTGCCCGTACCGGATTCCGGAAGTGCGGGTCTTCGGCGGTGGCATACAGCCAGGCCAGATTGTTGAGCACGTTAGGATTTTCCGGACTGAGTTTCAGAGAGGCCTCGTAGGCTTGCTGAACCCCGCTGAGATTGCCGGTTTCGTAGTACAGATCGCCGAGCACTTTGTAAAGGTTTGGGTTCTGCGGATGCTTTTCGATCTCCCTGAGGATGATTTTTTCGAAGAAGTGGCTGCTCAGTTGTTTACCGGTCTCCCCGAAGTTGAGGCTGTAGCCGACAGCGGCCACCAATACCATGCTGCCGACGAAGACCAGAATGCTGTTTCTGACCTTACGATCGTGCCGATCGATGTTACTGCGATCGATTTCACAGCGGGCCAGGTGGCTGATCCTTTCGCTAATGCTGAAATGGTGCCAGTTGGGGCGATCCGGTGATTGCCCGCTGGTGTAAGCGATTTTCTCGAGTGTGCTGATGAGCGGCTGGGCCGTATCGAAGAGCGTGTAGACATAGCCATCGGCCTGGCGCTCGAAATTGCGCATGAAGTAGCCGAATATAAACCGAAAATAAATAAGAAAGATCACCACCATGTTCACGCTCAGAAATACGGAGGTCAGGGTCACCGGGTTGAACCCGAACCGGCTGAAAAATTGAAACATTGGCTCAGTGTAAATGACGGCGTAGAAGATCAGATCGTAGGTCGCATAGGTGAGAACCATGAAGCCGGCGAAGAAGACGAGGTAGAACACCAGGTGGTAGCGTTTGACGTGTCCGATCTCATGAGCGATGACCGCATCGATCTCGGCCGGCTGCAGGCTGCTCAGGAGGGCGCTGGTGACAAGAATATACCGGAATTTTTTTATCAGGCCCATGACGCCGGCCGTGATCATGCGACCGCCGAATATCGGCCAGTAGAGAATGTTGGCATATTCGAGATTCGCTTTTTTGCACAGGGCCTCGATCCGCTGCCGCATCGTGCTGTCCTCCAGAGGACGGCAGCGCCAAAATTTCTGAATCATGGCCGGACCGATAACCGCCACGATCACAAGAAAGAACATGAAATAGACGACCGATCCGGTGGTGGTCGCCAGCTGGTTTTTGAGCCACTCAAAGGGCAGGGCGTTGATCAGATCGGTGATGGCCGAGAGCACCAGCCAGGGCAGCAGTACGGGTACCGAAAAAGAGATTTGGGACCAGACGTAGGCCGACCGGGAGATATCCGATCCATACAGGCGCCGGTGGGCATCGAAGGCGAATGCCCAGACGACGGCCAGATAGGAAACGAACAGCGCCAGAAAGACCAGGGCCAGCAGGGTCGGCATTCTCGAAAATAGCGGCAAAGAGATGAAAAACGACGGCAGGCTCAATCCGTAAACGTCGATTGCGAAAAGGGCGATGGACAGGATCGACTGGCGCGTGAGAAGGTTGTTGAACCGGTCATCGAGGCGTGTAAAACTTTCCCTCGTCACCCGGCGCTGGAGACTCTGAAAAAGGGACCTGTTATAGGTAATGAACAAGACGTGCAGCGCGGCAAAGAGCAGCGCCGTGTCGATCGGCGTGAAATTGGTTTCCGCCGCCGGCTGGTAGGTGGCGTATATCAGCAGAACGATGATGAAGTAAATGAAGTTTGAAAACATCTATCAAGTGACCTCAAGGCTACTTGTAAAATCTTTCTTTTTCGCTGTAAACGCACCCGCAATATTGCTGGCGATACAGGCCAAGCCGTTTGGATTCGTCGACGCCCTCTTTCCATCCCGGACGAAAATCGCGGTAGTAAAAGGGCACGCCGACCGACCGGCCCACGGCCTCGCCGATTGATTTGATCGTCTCGTGTTTCTGGAACTTACTGTAGAGCAGCGTCGTGCTGAAGCCGTCGAACTTGCCGTGCCGGGCCATCAAGGCGGTGCTGTTCAGCCGGTCATGATAGCAATAGGTGCAGCGGTTGGCTTCGCGGTAGGCCACATTGCGCAGAAATCCTTCGAGATCGTACCCCTCCTGGTAAATGACCTTCAGGTCGACCTGCTCGGCATAGTCCTTAAGTGTCTCCTGGCGCCGGAGACATTCCGAGTAAGGTTGGATGTTGTGTCGGTAGAAAAAGCCGATGACCGATGCCGCGTCTTGGCGCAGGACCCGTAACGGGTATATGGCGCACGGTCCGCAGCAGACATGAAGCAGAAGTTTCACTGTCTCTCTCCGAAGATGGCGGTTCCGACGCGCACGATTGTGGCTCCTTCTTCGACGGCCACTTCAAAATCACCGGTCATTCCCATGGATAGCTCCATCATCGTCACCCCGTCGATGTTCATGGCCGCGATGCGGCTGGCCAGTTGCCGCAGAGCCTTGAAATAGGGCCGCACTTTTTCGGGAGCGTTGAAAAAAGGAGGCATTGTCATGAGTCCCCTGACAGAAAGGTTTTCGCAGCGGCTGACCTCGCGGATCAGCTGCGGGGCCGCCTGTTCCGTGATGCCGGATTTCGATTTTTCTTCGGCAATGTTGACCTGGATCAGGATCGGTTGAACCTTGTTCTGCCGCCGAGCCTGTTTGTCCAGTTCACGGGCCAATTTGAGGGAATCGACCGAGTGGATCAGGTCGAAGAGTTCCACCGCGAACCGGGCCTTGTTGGTCTGGAGATGTCCGATGAAGTGCCACGCGGCCGGATTCCCCATAAGGGCGTCGATTTTTTCGCGGGCCTCCTGAATGTAGTTTTCCCCCAGCAGGCGAATGCCGGCATCGATGGCCTCTTTGACGCTTTCGGCCGAGATGGTCTTGCTGACGGCCAGCAAACGAACGCTTGCCGGATCTCGTCCGCAGCGTGCGGCAGCCTGTTCGATTCGTCGACGAACCCGGGTGAGGTTTCCTGTGATCATGGTTGCTGTTCCGATGGTGTCCCTTAATCTTGCATTAAAATTAATAAGATATGACCTTCTCTCTGATCAAAAACTCGATCACCTCGCAGATCGGCAGGCCAACCACATTGGTGTAGGAACCGTTGATGCTTTTGACCAGAAACGTTCCGAGACCTTGGATCGCATAGGCCCCGGCTTTGTCGAAGGGCTCGCGGGTTTGGATGTACCAGGCGATTTCGTCAGCGGTCAGGGCCTTGAAGCGTACGTCTGTCTTGACCGTGTCCGAATAAAGACGGGTTTCAGACCGGTGGCAAATGCAGTAACCGGTGTACACCTGGTGGATCCGATCGCTCAAGCGCTGCAACATGTCACGGGCGTCGTTATCCGAGACCGGTTTGCCGAGGATGCGATCGCCGATCGAAACCATCGTATCGGCACCGATAACCCAACTGTTCGGATATTGTCGTGCGATGTCGATCGCCTTGGCCTCGGCTAACTTCCTGACATACTCCGGAGGTGAGGCCATCGGTACCGTGCTCTCGTCGAAGTTGCCCGGGATAACCGTGAATGAAAGACCGGCCTGCTTCAGCAGGTACCGGCGCCGCGGGGACTTGGAAGCCAATATCAAACGCGGGTCGGTGTCGGTTTTCGGCATACGGTCACTCTTAACAAATGCGGCCGGGTTTGACAATGATGCGAAAACATCGGACAAAGATATAATCTCAAATTTCGGTTTTCATCCATGTTTGGGCGAAATGGATTATTCGTTGCTGATTTTAACTTGATAATTCCCTGTAGCTTGCTGCGGGGAGATTCATTCAATTGGAGACAGCCATGAAAACGGTCTGGATTATAGGGGCCGGTCAATTCGGTGAGAAAGCCGCCGTAAGGCTGCGCCTGAAATATTCTGAGGCGTCAATCATCGTCGTCGACCAGGATCAGCGAGCTCTGCAGCATGTCGAGGGGATGGCGACCGCCGTCGTGGCCGCGGATGGTGCGGCGTACCTGGCAGAACATCTGACTGTTTCC